>Ga0209629_10001115_pt1 | contig 16297 bp, 10 predicted proteins | sample TergutCu122P5_FD_187286 | JGI IMG/M metagenome (GOLD analysis project Ga0209629, IMG submission 187286) | Cubitermes ugandensis P5 segment gut microbial communities from Kakamega Forest, Kenya - Cu122 P5 (SPAdes) (version 2) | ecosystem: Host-associated > Arthropoda: Insects > Digestive system...
GATGTTCGACGACCAGTTGACAAACGAAACGCTGGGCGAATTTCCTTCGCAATGGGATTTATTAATGGGAAACGCTGAAATAGCAAAAGTGAACGGGCAAAACGCGATTTCTTTTGTCGGAGATAGAATAGTATTGACTCCCTTGATGAAAACGCCGAAAAACTACTTACCTGAAAGCTTTACCATTGAACTCGATTTCTACATGGCTGCTGTGGGAAAAGTGGATGCCTTTTGGCGGTTTGAATTAAGAACCCCTAATAAAGATGATAACGACCCCGTATTCCGTACAGATTGGTGGGTGACAGCCGATAAGTCAAGAGAAATCGGAGCATGGTGGAAAACAACGACGGGAGAAGATCGTAATTCAAGTACAACTATTGATTTATCAGCCGTGGGTTGGCATCGCCTGTCCATCTCGTTCAACAAGCGGGCGTTGAAAGTGTATATCGATCAGACGAGAGTAGTCAATGTACCTAATGTAGCTCAACCCGGATGGTTTGCAGTGGAAATATCCCGGGCATGGGAGTTCAAAGAAGGGTATTATATGCGTGACATCCGTATCGCCAAAGGTGCCGTCCCACTCTACGACCGCCTCGCCAGTGATGGAAAGATTATCAGCTACGGCATCACGTTTGATGTAGGCAAATCGACCATCAAACCTGAATCCATGGGAGAAATAAATCGCATCGCCCAACTGATGAAAGATAATCCCGACCTGAAATTCTCGGTCGAAGGACATACCGACAACACAGGAAACGCCGCCTCAAACCAAACGCTCAGTGAAGCTCGCTCAAAAGCGGTTTTGGACAAATTAGTAGAAATGGGAATATCAAAAGACCGTCTGAAATCGGCAGGTAAAGGACAAACTTCGCCCATCGCCGACAACTCGACCGACGAAGGACGAGCTAAAAATCGTCGAGTAGAATTTGTGAAAATATAACAAAAAAAGAAAAATTATGAAACAGTTTAATATGAAAATTTTAAGCAGCTTGCTAATAGCAGTAAGCACATTGAGTATATCTTTTTTAACGGCAAATGCACAAGTAACGGAAAGTATTGTTCCGCTTGATAAGCAATGGGTTAGCATCGTCTCTTATGATGGGTTGGGGCTGATGGATAGCGCCACATATACTTGGTCAAAACAAGGATTTCCGGTTGTGAAAGAATTCTACAATTGGTTTGAAGGCAAACGATATTTATCGGGAACAGGAGCAATTATCAGTGATGCCGACAATGTTTTAATAAGCGAACATACGTCATTTTCCCAAGAAGGCGATATAGATGGAATTATGCATGAAAAAATAACTTTCAACGATAGCGGCGATATCTTACAAGATGAAACTTCAATATCCATGGAAGGAATGCCGGATATGGTGATAAAATCAGTCGTCAATCAATATTGGAAAGGGGCAAACAATCGGTTGGATTCAGTATTGACAACTTCCAATTCGTATGGTAGCATTACAAAACAAATGACTAAATTTTCCGGATGGGATGCAGACGGACGGTCAACGGTCAGTGAAGGATATGATTATTCGGATGGTTCTTATTGGCAACAGAAAACGACATACTACAAAAACGCATCCGGTAAGATAGAGCGGGATGTTTCGGATATGTACATGTATGAATCTGCGAATGATTTGTCGAATTATGTTATTTCAAGCAGGGAAATTAATTATTACGATGCCCAGGAACGAATCTTGAGACATGAAACCTATAATCAGGAAGGATCGGGTTTCGCTTCTCAATATAGTCTTTGTGAAGTATATCAATATGATGGGGAAACAGGTATCGTAAATCCCTGGCTGCCTGCGCAAATGGTCATTGTTAATGTTATTGATGGTTGTCTGTCGGTAAACAGTTCGAAAGCGGAAAAGGTAGAAATTTATTCCGTGTCGGGTGCGCAGGTATATGCAAACACTAAACCGGCGGGAGAAATTCAAATTTCAATGAACCATATCCCAAAAGGTATTTATTTGATAAAAGGCAGTTCGGGTTGGGTGAAAAAAATTACAAGATAAATTATGGAAACAGATGAAATGAATGTCGGACAGATAAATCCGTAAGACAAAGTAATTTTTGCGCCTATGGATGAAATTCAAAGCATTCATAATGTTAAGAGGTAAGAACTTATAAACACATAATAATTAACAATTTAAATGTATTAAAACAATGAAAAGTTTATTTTTGAAAAAAGCTGCTATTGCAGTTTTGATAACGCTTGCAACTGTTGCCGCAAAAGCGCAATCTTCATTTCCGTCAATCCCTTCGGTGAGCGCCTTAAAAGCATGGGGGATACATTTGGTTTCCTATGCCAACGAACAGCCCAAAGAGTTGGTGGAGCAAGTGGATAACTTTATCAAGCAAATAGATGCTGCCATACAGAAAGCCGACGACGATTTCAATGCGGCAGTAAATTCACCTGCTGTAAAAAACGCTGCCGAAGCAGACAAACAAATGATTGATAAAAAATTACAGGCTGAAACAGGAAAAACAAGCGCCGAATTGGAAAACATGTCCGAAGCCCAGCAAAAGCAATTGGGCGATGCCAAAGTGGAAGAAATGACCGGCATGAGCGTTGAGCAATTGCAGGCCTTACAAGGTAAAAGCCAAGCCGAGATAATGGCCGCCCTGCAAAAAAGCGGAACCATAGAAAAAGTGCAGCAGCATAATCCTGCGGGAATGAATCAGCAGCAAACGCGCCACATGCTGGAAATTTCAACGGAAATGCAAAATATCTCACAACGAATAACTGCAGAAGCGACCAAGAGCGAAAGAGAAACAGCAGCGCTCGAAGCTAAACAAAAAGCTATGTTACAGCCCGGAGGGGAATTTGCCGAAATCAGAGACATATATTCAAAAATACACAGACTCGGCGACATGCTGAACGAACAACAGTCGGCTCAATTACGTGCGTTGCAAGCAAGACTCACCTCCTTAGCGGACTCCTATTACGGAAAAATACTTCCGGAATGGATCGCCCATATCAATGCCAAATTTGAAACGCTCAAGCGACTTAAGCCAGACTACGATCGGCTGGAAGCTATCGGCATGGAATTGAATAAAATGCAGGGTGCGACCAATTCTGTAAAAGCAATCAATCGCAACGTAATCGATGAAAAAAGATACGAAAGTAGCTATCTGGCTATATTGAAAGCAATTACAGAATTTACAAAGGCGGATAGTTTGTAAAAATGAAAGAACTTCGTATCTTTGTGCCGTTGCGCCTTCGCGTTTTCTTATTATTAACGAGTTAAAATGGAAAAAAACAATTTAGTTGCTCTCGGCAACAAAACCGAATATAAAAAAAATTATGCACCGGAAGTTTTGGAAACTTTCGCCAACCTGCATCCCGAAAATGATTATTGGGTACATTTCAATTGCCCGGAATTTACCAGCCTTTGTCCCATTACCGGACAACCGGACTTTGCGACTATTCTGATAGATTATATCCCCGATGTTAAAATGGTAGAAAGTAAAAGCCTGAAACTTTATTTATTCAGCTTCCGGAATCACGGCGCTTTTCACGAAGACTGCGTCAATATCATTATGAAAGACCTGATTCGGCTGATGGAACCCAAATACATCGAAGTAAAGGGAATTTTTACGCCCCGAGGCGGAATAAGTATTCATCCCTATTGCAATTACGGGAAACAGGGGACGGAATATGAAGGCTTGGCTAAGGAGCGGTTGTTTTCGAGGAATTGGTAAAAAATAACAAATAATTTTTACAAAATAAAGAGGCTGTCTTGAAAGTCTCAGTCGTCATTGCGAGCCGTTAGGCGAAGCAATCCAGAAATAAATATGAATAATTTAGGTTAATAAAAAGTGAACCCCATAATTTTTTTCAAATTTTAGGGTTCACCTCTCAGTGATATGTTAATCAAAATTTGACGCATCTGGATTGCTTCGCCGCAAGCGGCTCGCAATGAAGGCGTAATAGTATTAACATAACATTAGTTATAGTTATAGGATTTTGATATGTCCTTACTTTTTTATTTCAGAACATTCGTTGTTACATGTTTATTTACAATTATAAATGCCTTTCCATTTTTATACATCACCTGCAATATGCCCGAAAGATCACTCATACTTTGTGCCACGCAAGGATCATCCATTTCGGTGGAGAAGCTGTAAGAAATATCTACCGGAGCCACTTGCGTTGTCGGGTTTCCTGTTTCTTCATCTGCTCCATATTCCAGATCGGATTTGTCAGGCGCCAATAGTTTGAATGTAAATTCAGTTTCTCCGTTTGGTAGGACAAAACCTACAGTTCCGTCCGAAACGCCTGCTATCACCAGAGTCGTTGAATCCCTGCCTTCGGTTACAACCGCGCTGCCTGCCGCATTGTTCCAACTGCCGTCCACATACGTGAAACCTGCATCCCAATTCAGATCTAAAAACACATCCGTAATGTTTTCCATATTGGGATTGTTTATTTTGAGCGTTACGGTAATTGTATTGTTTTCCGAATATTTCGGAGGCGCTACCGTTGCTTCTAAACTTATCGTATCTTTCCTTTCCGCCCAAGCGGCATTGAAAACAGTCAAAGAATCAAGCGTCTGTGCATCCTGACTTTGGAGCATATTATTGATCATTTGCTCGTAATGCATAACCGCCCGGTTGGCATATACGGCAGTTGGCGCGTCGGCATCCATGACAGCGGTAGCTTTGAACATAATCTCACTTGAACAGGGAATCAACAAACTGTCAATGGTCAATTTGTTTGTCCCGCCGTATTCGTTGAACTTGATGCTGGGGTTAAAAGCATTGATGGAATCAAAACTTACCGATTCGGCTACCCATTTCATTTTATTGGGTAAAACATCTTCAAAATTCACGTATTTATCCACACCGTTTACATTCCCCATACGGAAGGTATATTCCATCGGCTCGCAAGTAGTAATGTATTCGGATGCCGCCATTTTTGTGAATGACAGACCGTCTTCATTAACGACCGGCGGCGGCAACACGCTGGTTATCGTTATGGGACTGATGTAAATAGTCTGAGGCAAAGCGCCCGGCCATATACGGCTGTTCACAATCCACTCGATAGTCAGCGTAGTCACGCCGGCTTGGAACGATACGTTAAGCGTTCCGTTCTTGTCGGTGGAGGAGACAGCGTAGCTTTTATTCACCACTGCCCGGTTGCCTTGTATCGTATAGGTGGATTTTTTTGCATCGCTTGCATACATTAGTATTGGCGCGGCAGATCCGCCCGGACAGGAACCGGTAATGGTTACCTGGTCTCGCTGATAAACCCGTGAATCCAAACCGCTGATAGAGAAATGAGGCACTACCGGCGTGTTGAACGTAATGACGGTCGTAACCTTGCTTACGCCTTGTGTTCCGTTGTAACGTTGAAGTTCCAACGCATTTTTCGGATACGTTGTATAGCGCGGATAGTAAGCGTATGCACGCACGGAATTATCATAAGTTACCTGCGTAGTGACAATAATGCTATCGCCTAATTCGACCGAATCCTTGGTAAGGGTTCTTGATCCGATTCCATTGATTTTGTAGTTTGTACGCGGCCATTGAGCGCTCCAGTCGTAGGTTTTCGAACCCTCGAACTGCGCGCCGTAACAACCTTTTGTGTTTGGTTTATAACCAAAAGTAACATAAACAACACTATCGGTAAATGTATAACTACATTGCTGTTCGCCGTCGATATACCGCATCGGTACAACCGCCATAAAGTCTCCGTATGCAGGATTGCCCGGATCCAGCTTTTCGGGTGAATCGGCTACAATCATGGAAACATCATTGCCTGCCCCAAGCGAAGCGTACATAGCCATAACGCCTGCACTGACCGCCGAGCCGAGATTGTTCTGACTGTTGTCTTCCGCTCCTACGAGCATTGTTATCGGGCGGTCATCCCGGGTCTGTTTATGAACCAACCATTTTTTATTGAAAATAGTTTCAAAGGGGGCGCAAGGCGTCGTTGCAACTGTAGTAATGCCTTCTTCGGAATTAGAACCCCACGCTACAATTTCCAAATCGTTGGGAAGTTCTCCTACATCATAATTACTCCCTAACTTTTTACCTGCCACACCCATGTGTAATATCGAACCCGCATCGGTAGAGTGGGATTGGTTACTATTCATTTTGGCGGCATCGTCGCGGATTACGGCTGCAACGTTGTTGTAGAAAGTAGCATATTTCCCATACACAGGATCGGACGGATCGACATCGCCCGCCCAAAATACCCTATCGTTGGATAAAGTGTAATTAAACCTGTGCGTCGCAGTGTTTGACGGGCGCAATGTAACGCCGTATTTAATCGCCAAGTACGATTCCACCCGTCTTTGTTCATCGTCTGTCAGTGCATGTGAGAAAATAATCGCTTCCGATATTACGCCCTGTACTGTTCTATTGTTGGAAAATGATGCACCGAGATATGATGGCTGGCTCAGGTTAAAACCGAAATTAAAAGGATTATGGTTGGCTAATGTTGTGTCGCTTCTCCCGTTGAAACGGAAGAAAACGGTTGACCAATTTTGATTGGGATCAGTTGTCCTTGGCGGAAGTTGATAATACCCGTTAATGGCAGTCGCCCCCAAGTTAAACAAATTGTTAACCGGATTATTCGTCAAATCTCCTGAGTCCCCTCCACTTTGTCCGATACTCCTGATTCGACCTACCATATTTCCTGCATTAGGCGCCGCTGTTACCAATTGCACGCCATAGCCGGGACTGGGAATAGCGTTGAAAGTTGATCCGAACCCCATCTGATAAATCCAGTTATTACTTGAACTAAAAGCGCTTGCTATAACAAAGTAAGCCGTATGTCCATTAGGGTTCCATGGATAGGAACCGCCTACCGGCATAATACCGTTTGGGTTCATCAAATAGGATCCATAAGTATTACTGCTTCCCCAAAAACGCACCGACGGTTTGAAGTTCATCATCAGATTATTGGGTTCAAATACAGGTGTACGCCAATTAGTTCCAGGATTCGCCGACGGCCATGAATAAGTCTGTTGTCGCAACGGGTCAGTCCATGACTGTACTGACTGTACTTGGCCGTCTGTTACCGGAAACGGATAAGAGCCCAAGACGCCGGACGTTTCTCCGGAATATGACATTGATTGAAGATTTAATGAACTTTCGTCATCCGCATGCAACCAAAGTTTAAGATCTGTATTCACGCCGCCCGGACCTGTATCGTATCCCGCAAACCGGATGTATTTATACTTCCCGCCGACACCAATGGTTGCTATTTTTTTTGAATTGACGGGATAAATATTGGTGTGAGCCGGATCGAAGTTCGCATCTGCTGAAACAAAGACATAAAGATAATCTGATCTTAATTGCATATTAATCGTCATTGTATCTAAATTTGTCAGTTGTGCCTTGTAAATGAGATTGCTTTGAAAGTTCAGTCCATTGGTTGACTCGACTTTTCCATTGGCATACTGTGTTCCGCTTGCGATAGTCGTAGGCGAAACGGTAGTCAAACCATTTGAGCCGAGAATAAGAAATTCTTTGTCGTTTAGCGTAGCGGCATTTTGGATGTTCAATGTCTGCAACTTATCGCCGAGAAATATCGTCGTCCCGTTGTAAGCCGCGCTAACGCTCTGCTTCTGATATAAACCCGTTTCGTCGTCACGTCCGACACCGAGAATAAGTTGGTTGTAGCCTGTATTGGCAGTAGTATCCCAAACAATAGTTCCATTCGTAGCCATATAATTGCTATTCAAAGTGATGCCGTACTTGAGTGCGAGATAAGTCTGGATTTTATTTAAATCAGCTCCCACATTTACATCTGCCAAAAACGGATAAGTGGCTTTGGGGCGTTGCAGCATAATGACTTCCTGAATATCGGCATTCACGCCGCGCTCGCCATCGCCTGCGAGATCCCAGTAACTTGCGCCGAGTACAATTTGGTTATTAATTGCCGCACTTGCCGAAGTAGTTGTCGCTATTTGAGCGCCGTTCAAATAGTGACGAATCCCGTTAGCGCCTGTATTGTTGTTATCGACGGTAACCAAACTTGTCGTTCCAAACGGCACTGAACCCAAAGTGTGTACAGTACCCGGCCAACCCATAGACAATACGGGACTGTTACTATTAACGTAACTCAGCGCATTTCCACCGGTGTACGTACTTCCACCCCCCCAATTCAAAAGATTTTGATTCGTAAATCCCGCATCGGTGGCTTTATACACGATAAGAAAGGTAAAAGCATCGCTGGTAGTCAGATTGATACCGTTTTTCGACTGTAAACGATTGCGTGATATGGAAAAATTAGCAGAACGAAATTGCATGGCAGGCTGGAAATTTGTACCTGCAACTACAGCAGGTGGAGTTTTAGTACTCCAATTTGCCGGTTGTGTAAAGTCACCTATCGTTCCATCGCCAAGGTTTGTCCAAACGCCATTGCTGTAAGAATCAGGCGTAAGCCATACCCCAAAGCTAACGCTGTGCGAACCGCCCGGCGTAGATTGAAAGCCTGCCATAGTGACGTATTCTCCGTCGTTGATTAATACATTCGTAGCCGTCAGGGCATTAATCTTGTAAAAACGGGTGCTTGCCGTAGGAAACGTAGCGCTCGGAGAAACAAGAATATAACGCGCACTTGTGGAAGTAACGTTCATATTCACGGTTTGACTTCCGCCTGCCGTTCCGGCAGTCATCACCTGAGCCTTATAAACGGCTGCGAAATGATAATTGATTTTGTCGGGAATACTGCCGTTGGCAAAAGCGGTATTTGCCAGATACTCATAATTGATATTTCCTGATAGTCCGTTCGACCCGAGCATTAAAAAATCTTTGTCTTTCAATGCAGCGCTGGAGTTGTTGTTATTAGTGTCGAGCGTACCTTTAAAAATAGTTAGCGTATTATCGCTTTGGCTACGGCTTTGCACTTGGTTCAACCCCGACGCATTGTCGCGACCAATACCGAAAATATTGTTGTTGTATTCGTTGTTGGTGGTTCTGTTCCACACGGCAACACCGGCCGAATTGATATAATTATTGGTATTATTCAGTGTAATACCATATTTTATGGCCAAGTAGCAATGGATTTTTTGCAGATCGACAGGATCTATGTTTCCATTACCTGATTTTTTAAAGATAATGACTTCCTGTATATTGCCTCGATAACCATATCCCGGAGTACCTGTATTTGTACTACCGCCAAGAGCCACGCTTCCGTTTCCTGCATTGTTTGTACCGTTCCATTGAGTAGAATTATAACTTGTCATAACTCCATTTAAATAAACACGCGTTCCGCCTGCAAGATTAGTACCGCTATTGGAATTATCTACAGTAAATATTCCTTGATTTACGTTTGGAATAACTTGTGTCGTACCGGGCCAAGCAAAAGTGAGATTGTCACTGTTGTTTGTACGCCAACACATAGCAAGATTGTTGTCGGCGCTACCAAAGCCTATTAAAAAGTCATACGCGTTGCCCGTCGTTCGTTGTAATACAAAAATAGTAGTTACATTTTCGGAGGGCGCTATATTAATAGGCAATTGCGAAGTAAGCTGGTTAGGCGCATAGGGTCCGCCGTTAAGTTTTGTGAGGAACTGTACTGCAGGCTGGAAATTGTATCCGCCCGTATTTACCTTTATGGGAGCCACTCGAGCTCCGGTAAAATTGCCAATAGCTCCCGTACCGGTAAAAAGATTTGTCCACGTACCATTACTGTAACTGTCGGGTGTCAGCCACGCCGCCCAAGTGTAGTTGCCATTACTCACACCTCCGGGAGTCTGTGCCTGTATCGCAAACATAGATAGAATGAATACGGCAGTTGTTAATAATATTTTTATTTTATACATAATTTTACTTTTTTGAATGATACTCACTTCACTACGAACACAATGTTCATATAGGTTGAATCGGATACATTGGTAAGCGCTGCCGGAGTAATGGTATAAGTTAATGTACCGGTCGACGTAAGAGATACGCTTGAAAATACGGTATTGTCGTATCCTGTCACATAATAATTGAGTTCTTTGGCTGTATATACTTTCGACAACGGTTTGGCGGGAGCGCCGCTTGATACAATGACGCTGCCTGTCGCCGCATTGTCGAATTGCCGGTTATATTCCGCCCACAAATCGACATTGAAAGTGCCTGCAGTTGAGACTTTAAGAGGAAAAGAGGGCATGTAGAACCAAGTAGGCGTCAAATAAGGCGATTGCTTATATGCTATCCATTGAGTTCCGTTATTAACATACAAACCTGCTTGTAAAGAGTCTTGCAAAACGGTAGTGTTATACACCATCATGCCTGCTACGTGAGCCTTCAGAGGCGCCGGGCTATGAGGAGTTTCCAATTTTACTTTTGGAGGAAGAAAACCTTTGTCGCCCTTAGGCGCAGTCAATTCTAATACCGCATCAATATTAGGAACTCGATTTTCTCCGATTGTCACCTGTGCGTTAAGAGCTGTAATGCTCATCAGGGCAAATATGCCCGCTAATAAAAATAGCTTTTTCATTTTTATATATTTTTATATTAAACATTTTTTTAATTTTGTAATTTTAAGACGTATTTTACCCAAAGGTTGTCTTTTTATACGTCATTGCGAGCCGCTTGCGGCGAAGCAATCTACCCCCTCTAACTCCCCCACAAGGGGGAGAATTGCTCCCATCCCTTGTGGGGAGGGGGTGGGGGAGAGGTTCCAGATTGCTTCGGCTGCTTCGTTCCTCGCAGCTCTCGCAATGACGTGCGAATGGTTCAGACAACTGACGGGGAATTAGGAGAAAAGGAAGTCAGTATTCCGCATTGAATTGCAGTTGTAGAAAATTTTTGCCTTTGTTCCGGAAAATACAAAGGTATGTTTGAGTTTTTAATTTTTGGATATGTATTTTCGCGAGTTGTTTTACTTGCCGACAGACACCCGCCAAGCCGCTGTTGTGAAACCATTACTACCAATTCTTTGCCAGCATATAGATATAATGAAGAAGAAGGTATGGCCGGAAAATCAGGGGATACAATTTCCTTTGGTTCCTTTTTAACAATGAATTTATTAGAAGGGTTAGTAGTTTTACTTTTGATTTTGGTATCACTTTTTGTATATGATTGGGAAATAATATTTCGTTTACTATACAGATTTTCTTCACCATATATTTTTGTCTTGTCTGCAATAAAAATATATGAAGAATCTTTTGCATGAAGAGACACACAAGCAATCAATGCAAAAATGCCCGTTAGTAAGATATTCACGTTTTTTGTATTAAAAGTCATCATCCTTTAATCGAATTTTTAGTGTTATGTTAATTCTATCCAGCCGTCATTGCGAGCCGCTTGCGGCGAAGCAATCTATACAGTTTTTATTACATAACGTAAGAAGAAAAATCTGTTTATTCATCAAATTTGATACGAAATTATGGTAAATAAAATACGCACACAAATTTTGTTTGTACACTTATACTTTTTTTAAAAAACGTATGAGGTATAATATGAATGCTTAAAATATTGCTATTTTATTATTATTTGTATATTAATAATTTAAATGAATATTCAATGAGTTGAATGTGTCAATTTAAAAAATGATACAATGTATGTATTCATTTACAGATTGCTGTTAATATTTTGTGAGGATACATAATCCGAAGGAGTCATGCTTGTAATACGCTTGAATGATTTGTTGAAAGTAGAACGGTATTTGTAACCGGCTTCAGTGTAGATAAAATCAATAGTGTATTTTTTCAGCGCTCCGCCGTCAAGCATAGATTTTACATACTCTATTCTGAAATTGTTGATCAGCGTGGGAAAATCACTTCCGTTCATACTTATGGCTTTTGAAATATAATATACATTGGAGTGTAACGCTTTTGCAAGCGCCTGAGAATTAAAATTGGGGTCTTTGAAAGGTTTATTATTCTCTAAATATTCAATAATGTTGCTATATAAAACTTTATCCCTTTCTATATCTTCCTCATTTTCCGCTGTTGCTTGCGACATTTCAGCTTGCATAGCATCTTCAATATTGATCCTTTTCACATATACGACCACAAAGAATGCAAACAACGTAACTATTGAAATAATACTTCGAATATTTGATTCTGTTTTGGACAAAGACGAAAAATCAATTTGAGGGAAAAAGCGGCTTAAAAAGAATACGGAAATCATTACAGCCAGAGTAAGAAAAATCAACGGAAAAATCTCGCGTTTTAGGAAGGCTATTGTTCCGATCAGGACTAACAGGTAGAAAAAAAATACGACGGTATTTCCGGAGTTCCAATACATACAGACAAGCGGGTATAGCGATACGATAATGTAAGAAATATACATTATAATTAACGGCTTGATCGGCAAATTTTTATATAGTAAAAAACCAACTAACCAGACAAGATGCTGTGTAGTGAATATAGACAACAACAAATTGACCGGATAGATATCAAGTATGAGATAGAGAACTGACAGATAAGTAAATATAATCAAAATAATAATGAAATAAATAATGATCATTTTACGCAAAAACTGTGATATGCAATCATTATCACTTTTAAGTTGACAATTTTTCATTGATGGATTTTTTAATAATAATATTTATAATAACAAATTATTTGCGATTTTTGTTTTCTACAACCGCTCCACCTGCTTGACTCCTTTTATCGCTTTTATTTTCTTGATCAAACCCGTTAAAGTAGCATTATCACTCAACATGACCGTCAAAGTTCCTTGAAACAGTCCGTCCGAAGGATCGACGTTGATGGAGCGCAATGTCATTTCTTTTTCTTTGGAAATCACGGAAGTAATGTTCGTCACAATGCCGATGTCGTCATTGCCGATAATCCGCAAAGTCACAGGATAATTGCTCCCCGGTTTCCCTGACCAACGGACATTGACGACCCTGTAACCGTACCGGTTAAACATCTGCGGTGCATTCGGACAGCTTCTCCTGTGAATCTTAATGCCTTTTGATGAAACAAAACCGAAAATCTCATCGCCGTAAATCGGATTGCAACATTTGGCCAAACTGTAATCGATGCCGGTAAGATTCTGGTCAATCACCAATACATCTTCACTTTTTGTCAATTCTTCAACCGGCGTTTGGGAATAATAATTTTCAACGCTATGTTCACGGTGCTCCTGATCCAATTCTCGTTTTTCCAAATCCAAATATTGGTCGATGACATCGTTTACATCTAATGTTTCTTCCGCAATTTCGGCATAAAAATCCGTAACCGTTTTGAAACCTTTCTTTTTAATCAACCGCATCAGGCGCGATTCGTCTTCTTCGATTTTCCGGTTCTTAAAACGGCGATGCAACAATTCTTTGGCAAATTCGACTTGTTTTGCCGATTGTTCTTTCAACGACTGTTTGATTCTCACACGGGCTTTGGTCGTAGAGACAAAATTCAGCCAATCCTGCTTCGGCGTTTGATTCTGCGAAGTCAATATCTCCACCTGATCTCCACTTTGAAGTTTTTGTCTGATTGTCACATTTTTCCCGTTTACCTTACCGGAAACGCATTTCGAACCTATTTTAGTATGAATGGCGAATGCAAAATCCAGTACCGTAGCGCCTTGCGGTAATCTAAACAAATCGCCTTTGGGTGTAAATACAAAAATTTCATCATCGTACAAATCCATTTTGAAATCGCGAATCAGGTCGGTTGGCGCCGTTTCTTTGTTTTCGAGAACTTCACGAACATTATTCATCCATTCGTCCAAACCGCTTTCGCCTTTAATACCTTTGTATTTCCAATGGGCGGCAAAACCTCTTTCCGCAATTTCGTCCATCCGTTTGCTGCGAATTTGCACTTCCACCCATTTGCCATGAGGACCCATAACCGTAATATGCAGCGACTCATAACCATTGATTTTCGGAATGGATAACCAATCCTTCAGCCGTTTGGGATTCGGCTGATACATGTCGGTAATCACCGAATAAACTTGCCAACATTCCGCCTTTTCCTTTTCCACCGGCGTATCCAAAACAACCCGAACGGCAAACAAATCGTAAATATTTTCAAACTCAATTTTTTGTTTCAGTAATTTATTGTGAATAGAATGAATGGATTTAGTCCTGCCTTTTATGTCGAAATTCAAGTTTAATCCTTTCAGTTTGGCTTCAACCGGCGCAATAAATTCGGAGATGTAGGCATCCCGCGAACGCTTGGTTTCATTGAGTTTTCCTGCAATAAAATCATACATTTCCCTGTCTTGAAATTTCAAAGACAAATCTTCTAATTCCGATTTGATTTTGTACAAACCCAACCGGTGGGAAATGGGCGCATATAAATAAGACGCTTCGGCTGAAATTTCCAATACATGTTCTTCGGACAATGATTTAGCGCTTCGCATCAAATACAAACGGTCGGCAATCATAATCAAAATTACCCTTACATCTTCGGCAAAAGAAAGCAACAATCTGTGAAAGTTTTCCGTTTCAATGGCAGCGTTTTTAGCATACAATTCCCGAATCCGTATCAGTCCGCGAATAATATCACTCACATCCGTTCCAAAAGCATTCCGAATGTACTCAACTGTGTAATAACCTTGTACAACCGATTGAGAAAGCGAGACAGCTACAATTACCGTACCTTTCAAACCGATTTCTTCCGAAATAATCAAAGCGGTTTGAAGATTACGGAACAAAGGATTCAATCCGTAAACGTCTTCGGCATAAACGCCTGAATTAGCTGCCGATAAAACATGTTCTTTAGCTTTTTTAATATCCTTCGGTGAAATCGAATCACCGGCGCTTTTTAACAGCTTGCGGTAAATGCTTGAAAAAGCGCTTTGTTCTCTTTGTAATTCCGTTTTTTCCATCTTTTTTCCTTACACATACTCCCGACTTTGCTCGTAAAAACTCCGTACCAAGTCCGTACCTCTACTATCCGTCCCTATAAATTACCGGTTTATTTTTTCCTCAAACATAAATTTGTTGCAAAGTTAGGATTTTATTTTAAAAATTACTCTATTAGGTAACTACTCAGGTCAACTTTTGAAAATATTTTTACTAATGTTTCGCACCTCGTTTTAACTCATTGATAAACAAAATACAACATAAAGTGTTAAAATGTATCTATTTGTATATGATAGAATTAACATTTTCATTTATATCTGCGACATTGAAAAGTGAGGATTACATAATCCGAAGGATTAAATATAAATAACCCCCAATGAAGCGAACCGATTGGGGGTTATTTTCGTATCTTTGTAGTGGAAATAAAAATGTAAAATCATGACAATAGTAAGTAGCAAAGAGTTTGTCACCAATGAAGATGCGTATTTTGACTTGGCAATCAATGATGAGCTTTTTATAAAAAGAGGTAAAAATGTTTTTCAACTTATTTGCACAACGTTCAATGACAGTATAAATGATGCAGATGACCTCGATGATGATTATATCACAAAAGATGAATTACTTGTGGGTATATACGAGGACATTAAAAAATTTTACGCAAAAAAATGAAAATAATATACTTCAAAAAAGTTCGTACGCATTTTGAAATTCTTATACCAAAACTGCATGAATTGGGTTATTTCAGTAGTAACCTCAGTCAGGCCATACATACCCCCCCAACCTGATTACCTGATTTTTACCGTACATAATCAGCTAATCAGGTTTACTTCAACAATATTCCAACCGGTTTAATTTTTCTCACTAAATAAGTAAATAGCAGAGTAACTGTAAATGCAATTACAGTTACAGCCATAAATTTGAATAATGGATTTATCATCCAGTGTTTTAACAGCAATGAAACCATTATCAATACCGGTGCGTGGAAAAAATATATTCCAAAAGAATTTTCCGCTATGACTCCGGTAAATGAATTGTTGATATTTAGGCGTTTCCTGAAAAAGGCAATAATACCTATTGTAAATCCAATGGCGACAAAGGCTTCCCATAAAGCATACGCAAGGCTTTGCCAATGAAATCCACCATTGAAATATCTGTTTCCTTCTGCCGCTCCGCCCAACAGCATTATAGCAAACCAAGCTAATATGCCTACTATGAGCGTCGTATATAACCATTTTATGTTTTGCTCTCTGGTGATATATTCAAACAAATTATTTTCACCGATTATTATTCCTAAAACAAATAAGGCAATGTATGAGCTGAAATAACCGAACTGCAAATTGTAGAAATCTGTTCCGAGGGGAGCTACGAGCCGAATCAAAAATGCAAAAATCCCGGTTATAATCATTACAAAAAAGATACTTTTGGCATTAAAAGTACGGATTGTTTCCCTATTCGGGAAAAATTTCCGGATAAAAACATACACTATACAAAACAATAAGAGCGCTTCCACAAACCAAAGCGGACCTGAGGAACTGACAACCCACTTAATATCCGTCAGAAAATGAATATATCTCTCCATAATAT
>Ga0209629_10001116_pt1 | contig 16294 bp, 21 predicted proteins | sample TergutCu122P5_FD_187286 | JGI IMG/M metagenome (GOLD analysis project Ga0209629, IMG submission 187286) | Cubitermes ugandensis P5 segment gut microbial communities from Kakamega Forest, Kenya - Cu122 P5 (SPAdes) (version 2) | ecosystem: Host-associated > Arthropoda: Insects > Digestive system...
CGTAAGAATTGCGATGAATGACAGAAAAAATTATATAGATTCGATTAAAAATTTTGTCGAAAGTATCTATTTCTTCGATTTTGATATATGATCCATTATTTTCATTAATTTGACGACATGAATCAACATAAAAATTATACTATATACGTGTTCATTGATGAAATCAGCTTCATGTAAATATTCGTCAAGAGCAATGACAGTTGATACATCAATGTTTTCGTCCGCCAATAAGGGAACTGCATAAGTGAAAAAAAAGTATTCCATTTCATATTGTGTAATGTCTTGCGTTTGTATAGATAGAAGATTTTCCAATCTTTTCTCCATTTCTTTTACATCTTTACTTAGTTTGGTATTGTAAAGCACTTGTATCAGAAAATAGGAAGGATACTTTTGGTAGCTTTTTTCCAATTCTATAACGAACTTTTTAGGATCTTTTAAATTCAAGTAAAATAAGTTGAGAAAATCAACAACAGGAATATCTCCCGATTTCTTTCTTATTAATTCAATCGCTTTAGTCGGTTTTTTCTTTTTACTAATATTTTCCAGCGCTTCGGAAAATGCGTCAAGCGCCGTTTCTTCGTCCTTATTTTCAATTCCCGTAAAAAGGCTGTTTGGAAATGCATCAATTTCTACATAAGGATAATCAAACATTTCCTCCAACCGTTCATATTCCTTGTCTATTGCTTCATCGTCAGACATATCATAACATAAAATTTCGATTAAAATCGCTAACTGTTTGAATTCTTTATCGGTTAAATTCTGACTTTTCTTATCTTTGAAATACAATTCTAAAAATAATTCTTCTTGTTGTTCTTTGCTTAATAGAGCAATATCTTCTTTTATTTCTTCTATCTCATCTTTTTTATACTTTTTCTTGTCATCCTCTTTTTTATCTTTATCTATTTCTTTATCTAAAGAAAAATTCTCGCTTTGCACGATAAAATTATAGTTTCCTTCCCCTGCTTTTTTTTCTAATTGAGCCATAATTTCTTTCACACGTGCCGGTTCATCAACACCGGTATCTACATAAAACGGCTTACCGTCTTGACCGCCACATTTTATTTCTATCAATGGAATGTCGTCTGTATCGTCTTCAAGAAAATAACTTGTAACCAAGTTGAATACTTTACAGGGTTTGAATCCATATTCTTCAGCAAATTCGACGCTTGCATAGATAATATTATGAACCAACTCGTATGGAACTTCCGTAAAAGACAATTGAATATCTTTGATTTTTCCCATCATTTTTTCAACTTCTTCAAACGGCAAATTGAATCTATAAAATGAATCTTTCACACCTAAACAGCTTATATCGACCAAATAAATGCAAACTGTGACATTTCCGTTTTTATGTTGCCGAGTAATGAAAATAGTACCCATTCCACTGCTTTTCCAATCCTTGTTAATAAAACATTTATAAATAGGCAGACTTTTAGATTTTTGCCGGATATAATTTTCCGGACTTAATGATACTTGTTTTGCTGTATTTTTCTTTTTCATATTTTAAAAATTTGGACAAATTTACATAAAAATTCATTAATGACAACATCTTTGATTATATATTTTTTTACTTTATTGCAAGAAGAAGAAGAAAAAGCGGATATTCCGAAAGGCGAAAGGCTTTAAAGCCGTTCAAAAACATAACCTTTTCCTTTCAGATACCGGATAATCTCATCCAGACGAAGGTAGAGTTTATCGGTGCGGCTATCTTCCGTGCCGGGGTGAATCAGTATAATACTACCGTTTAATCCCTTTTTCGCTTCATACGCAAAGAGTTGGTCTATTAATTCTTGCGAAGATTTGTAATTGGGCATATCAGGGGTCGTATAATCGGCAGCCGTTCGCAATCCGGGCGTATAGTTGATAACCGTCTGCCCCAGCGATTCGATTATTCTTACGGTTTCTTTGTTGTAATACTCGTAGGGAGAAAGAAAGTAATGCACTTTCGTAATATCGACGCCGTATTTTTCAAGCTCTGCCATGTTTTGACGGAAGTCGGCAATAAGGCTATCGGGGGTCACGAGCAATTGATTCCTATTGTCCCACGAAGCATAGAGTAAATGTTTATCCGAATGACCGCCGACATAATGTCCTTTTTGTATAATTTCTTGAATGACCGGTTTGAATTTCTCTTCTCTTAAACAGTTTCCCGTCAGGAAAAAAGACGCTTTGATATTGTTTTTATCTAATGTTTGGAGAATCGGCTCAGCGCCTTCGAAAATCAAATCTGCAGAAAAAATAAGATGAATAACTTTGCGGGATGTATCTATCCGGACAGTAGCGCCTTGACTGTCTTTTACGGAAGGAGGCCGAAACCCGATGGTTTGTTTGAGGCCGCAGCCGAATAACAAAATAGTACATAGAACGAAGGGTATAACTTTCTTCATTTTACATCTAATATTCAAATGCTAACCTTTGCAAATTTTTCTCTCACCTGTTCGTTTTTCGAGTAGTTTTTATATGTAGTCCCAACTAACTCCAATCCGGCGTGCATACAATCAACTAAAAACGGGAACACATATCCATTATAATTTCGTAGGTCATCGTAAGGAGGCGAAGTTATGGTTAAGTCAATTACATTGTCATCAAAGTTTCTCATCACCTCAACACAATTTCCTTCAATAATATTATTTATATAATTATCAATGTCCATAGTTTATTGAATTGTAAAAAGACCATTATCGGAAATAGACTGTATTGTTTTTATTCTGCTGTCTATTCTGTGAACTTTTATTAGTTCCTCCAGCGCTTCTTGATGAGGCATCCGCATATTTTTTTCCTCTTTTCCAACCGTCCATTGCCTGAATTTTGAAATCCTTTTGATTTTTAGCAGTACGACTTAATCGGAAAGCCTTAGCGTCAGCTACGAAACTATATTTTTCCGCAAAAACTTCAACATCTGCTGCATCTGCTCGTTCTTTTAATACTAAACTTTTTAACACTAAAGTCCTGTATGACAAAGAGAGCACTATGTCAGTATATTTAGAATATAATTTTTCTTCACTTGTGTCATGCCCATAACATTCAGGAATATTACCATACAAACGTAAGTGATTTATTAAGGTAGTAATTCCTTCGTCCTTAATTTCTTTTTCCAATTCATGTTCTAAACGGTCAGAATCACTACTGAAATTATCACTTAATTTCAGTATTTTATCTATCCAAAATTGACGTTTGCTTATTGCTTGCTGTGATATTACCATTTTCATTTGGGTAAAAAATATTACTGCACTGTTTTGGGCAAAGGTACAAATTTTTTAATTTATTATGGCGAATATTAAATTTGTTTGTATATTTGTATGTTGTCATAAAAAAAATTATTGATGAAAAATTTATTTAAATATTTTATATGCCGGTAGTAGGAATAGATTTAGGTGGAACAAAAATCAACGGAGCTGTTTTCGACAGTGAAGGAAACCAGTTGTATCAGATAACTCACTTGTTGGAAAATAGAAAAGGGTCCGAAGTTGGACAGTTAATAAGTGAAACTATCCGTGAATTATTGCCGGCTACGATTTCTTCAACCGTACAGGCTATCGGAATCTGCGTTCCGGGCATCAGCGATATGGCAACCGGCCGAGTATGGGCGCCGAATATTCCGGGTTGGGAAAGTTATCCTTTGCATAGAGAAATTGAAGAATTGTTGGATAATCCTAATATAAAGATTAAAATTGCGGGAGATCGCAGTTGTTATATCTTGGGAGAAACATGGAAAGGGGTTGCTCAAAACGCTAAAGATGTGCTTTTTATAGCGGTAGGCACAGGCATCGGCGTTGGTATTTTAATGGACGGGCGTATAATGGAAGGTCATTCCGGTATCTCCGGCGCAGCAGGCTGGATGGCCTTGGATATGAATCACAGTGCGGATTACTTAAAATACGGTTGTTTTGAAAGCATTGCTTCGGGAAGCGGTATTGCCCGTTGCGCACAGCATTTATTAGGGAAAATTACCGGATTTAGAATGAGCCAGTTGCAAAACTATCCCGTCGAAAGCATAACGGCTCATGAAGTATTCGATGCTTGGTCAAAAAATGATCCTATTGCAGTGAATGTTATCGACCGGGCTGTACAGTCATGGGGAATGGCGGCAGCCAATTTAGTTAGTCTGTTTAATCCGGAAATGATTGTATGGGGCGGAGGTTTATTCGGCCCTGCAAAAAAATTGATGGATCGTATTTATAATGAGGCGTGCCAGTGGGCTCAACCGGTTGCTATGCGGCAAGTGCGGTTTGAAGTTTCTCAATTGGGCGGAGATGCGGGACTGTATGGGGCGGGACGGTTGGCATTACAAGAGTAATACACCTCCCCCCAGCCCCCATCCAAAAGAGGGGGAGATGTAAAAAAACAAAGGAGACAATGTTTTGAAAAAAATCATATACCAGCGCCTCCCCCTCTTTTGGATGGGGCTGGGGGGAGGTAAAAAATAAAACATTATTATGCAAGAATATAACAAAAATCTGGTTTTTACGGCTTGTTGTGCGGGATTAGCTTTTTTCGGGGTTACCATGTTGGCGCTGGGGCCGGTTCTTTCGCACTTGGGCGAAGGCGCTAATGCGCTGCCTGCTACTTTGTCTGCCGGTATTATTATAGGTACGGTAGTGTTCGGACCAGTAATGGATAAATTCGGCTACAAAGGGCTGTTGATTTCCGGTTCGGTATTGGCTTTACTCGGAATTCAAGGATTGGCCAATCTGACCGGTATGCCGTTTCTTCATTTATCCATGTTGATGTTGGGCATTGGCGGCGGTATCTTGAACGGAGAAACCAATGCTTTGGTTGCTGAAATTTACGACAACAACACCCGTGGAGGACGGTTGGGCGTGCTCGGCGCTTTTTATTGCATCGGCGCTCTGTCGTGGACTTTATTGAACTATTTTATAAAAGACAACTATAAGTTGCCGCTCAACAGTATATCGGTGATAATGATTGTGTTTATCGTTTTCTTTATAGCTATATCTTTTCCGAAACCCAAACCGGCTAATAATGTATCTCTCAAAAGAATGCTTGGTTTGTTGAAATATCCGTCCCTGATTCTTTTTGCTTTGCTATTGTTTTTTCAAAGCGGATTTGAAGGCATTACCGGTAATTTTACGGTTCGGTTTTTAGAAAATACGCATAGTATGGCGACCAACACAGCTACACTTGCTTTAACATGGTTCACCATCGGCATGCTTATCGGACGTTTTCCTTTGGGCCATTCAATGAAGAAATTGGGTGACAGCGCAACCTTGCATCTTTATCTCTGTGTGGCTTTAGCAGGTGTAGCTTTGCTGTATTTTTCTTCTCAAACCGTTGGAATCTATGCGGCAGCAGCGCTCATCGGATTCGGTGCAGGAGCGACTTATCCGGTGGTGTTCAATTACTTGGGGGGCGCTTTTCGTGAAATGTCGGGAACGGCATTTTCTATTGCGATTTTTATTGCTTTATGGGGACAGTTTGTTTTTAATAAAGTAATAGGCATCTGGTTTGACAGGGAGCGCTTCGGCTATTTTCCCATCGCCTTGGCTTTCGCAGTAATCATGATGATGGCGGTTTTGCCGTTAGCGAAAAACAAACTTAAAGGGTGAATCACGTCATTGCGAGGGCGAAGCAGTTCGCAATGACGATAGTATAATAATTACAAATTAATAAGTATGTTAGCATTAGAATGGTTGGCAAATGCAAGAAGCATTATGCAAAAAATCGAAGAAACGCAGTTAGAGAACATCAAAGCGGCCGCAACCGTGATGGCGGATAGTATTGAAAAAAATCATTGGGTACATACCTTCGGGTGTGGGCACGCAACGATTCCCGTTGAGGAAATGTATCCCCGCATCGGCGGATTTGTCGGCTTTCATCCGATAGTGGAACTTCCGATGACGTTTTTTACCGGCATTACCGGACAAATGGGCATTCATCAGTTTTTGTTCCTCGAAAGAGCGGAAGGTTACGGCAATGCCATCATGAAAAATTATCATTTTGAAAAAGAAGACTGTATGTGGATTTTCTCGCATACCGGCATTAACAATGTGAATATCGACGTAGCCTTGAAGGCAAAAGAATTGGGAATGAAAGTGATTGTGTATGGTTCGGCAGCGGAAGCCAAAGGCAAAACCACCCGCCATCCGAGCGGCAAAACCATATTTGAAATTGCCGATATTGTGGTTGATTCCTGCGTACCGGTCGTAGATGCTTCGGTGGTATTAAAAAACCATCAAGATAAAATAGGACCGGTTTCCACGCTGTCTTTTGTCACTTTGGTGTGGATGACTATCACTACTTGTGCTGAGATATTGGCGGATCGGGCAGTGAAACTTTACATTCATCCTTCGCACAACGTGCCCTGCGATACCACGGCGCAAGAACGGTTGGATGCTTGTCTGGCTGAGTATAAACGGAGGGTAGCGAATGTTTAAATTGAATATTTGCACGTCATTGCGAGGGCGAAGCCCGAAGCAATGACGGCAGAATAGAATGAACTTAAAATAAATAATTATAAACCTCTGCTCGGCGGAAGTTCAAGTTTCCGCCGTCTTAGAATCAAGGCTCCAGTCTTGTAACTTGCAACACCCCGCACTACTCGCACGGGCAGGGGCGACAGGTTAAGCACATAAATAGTAACTCTAACTTTTTTTCTATATCGTGTTTTTTTTAAGAGTTAAGATTTTTTTGTACCTTTGCGTTATGAAAAATAGTTCTATGAAACAAAGAATCTACATAGATACCTCGGTAATAGGTGGATATTACGACACGGAGTTTAAAGATTACACTGTACCATTATTTAAACGCATTCAGAATGGAGAGTTTATAGTCTTACTTTCAACTGCTACACAAGACGAATTGGAAAATGCTCCTGTATACGTGCAGGAGTTGATAAGAAATATGAGAAATGAATATACAGAATTTTTGACAATTTCGGACGAGACAGTTGAATTAGCCACTGAATATATTAATGAAAAGGTTGTAGGACAAACCAGTTACACTGACTGTTTACATATTGCCCTTGCGACAATTCATAGAGCCGATTTTCTGATAAGTTGGAATTTTAAGCATATAGTTAATGTCAAACGCATTAGAGGATATAACTCCATAAACATTAGAAAAGGATATAAAACAATTAGAAATACGTTCACCAAGAGATTTTGAAAATTATGAAGACGATGAATGAAAAAAAGGAAACATTCGATGCCGTGCTTTTTATGCGACAACAACGCAATCTGTTAAGTGATAAGTTATCAAAAATGACAAAGGCAGAAGTTGTGGAGTACTTTCGCAAAAAAGCAATAGAAACAACTATAAAACCGTGTTGTTGAATGTAAGCCTCTGCTCGGCGGAAGCTCCAGTTTCCGCCGTCTTAGAATCAAGGCTCCTGCATTGTAACACCTCCCGTTCGACATAGACGGAGTCTACGCCGATCGGGGTATAAAAAAAGAAATACTCAAAAGACATTAAAAATCATGGAACAAAAAAATTGCCAAAGTTGTGGAATGCCATTGACAGACCCTGCTTTATTCGGAACAAACAAAGACCAAACGGTCAATGAAGATTATTGCGTGTATTGTTACAAAGACGGCGCCTTCACTCAAGACGTAAGTATGGATGAAATGATTGAGCACTGCGTGCAGTTTCTTGACGAATTTAACAAGGATTCGGGAACGCAATTCACGAAAGAAGGAGCGATTGCCGAAATGAAATTGTTTTTTCCGACATTGAAGCGTTGGGCGAAAAACTAACATCATTGCGAGGGCGAAGCCCGAAGCAATCCAAAAAATAAACAATGCTTGCGCGTCATTGCGAGCCGCTTGCGGCAAAGCAATCTCTATATAGTATAGATTGCTTCGGGCTTCGCCCTCGCAATGACGGAAAATATTACTTCGTCAATTCAATAACCGCCCGGAAATAACCCCCGTTCGTCGGAAACTCCAGTTTCCGTCGTCTTAGAATCAAGGCTCCAGCCTTGTAACCACAGCGCTAAAACGTGACGAACGTCGTCAGTATCATTAGTTGAAAATGGAAAATCAGTATTTTTGGTAAAATAATTGCTAAAAAATATTTAGGTATTCAAATTAATACCCTTATCTTTGCAATGTTATTGTTTACGAACATTGACCTAAATAATGAAGTATATGGATGGACACCCATTGTGGTACAGTCCAATAACGGGAAAATATTTTAAAATGAGTCATCATAAGAATCAAGAAATAGCAAAAGGAACTTTTTTCAGCATTAGAAAAGATTCTGGAGTTAAAATTTAATCCTTTGAATAAAAAACAAACTAATAGTAAATAAAATTATGAATACTGTAAAAGCATTTATAGAAATCGGGAAAGACGGAATGTATAGCGTTTATGTTGATTTAGAGGATAATACCCTAAATTATGGTATTCACGGCGTAGGTAATACCGCAAAAGAAGCTATTGATGATTTTATTTCCGCGTATGAAGCTATGAAAAAATTTTATCGTCAAAAAGGAAAAGAATTTGTAGAAACATTTTTTAGTTACAATTATGATGTTGCTTCTTTTCTTAATTACTATACCAGTTATTTTTCGCTTGCCGGCCTATCTCGTCTTACCGGCATTCATCAAGGGCAATTAAGTCACTATGTAAATGGAACAAAGAATCCAAGTAAACAGACGATTCAAAAAATCGACAATTCCATTCATATATTCGCGAAAAACCTAAGTCAAGTTCAAATAGCTTAAAAGAAAATCACGCCCCGTTCGACTATATATGAATTACTAAGATTTTGCAAAAATTTTACTTATCTTGAAGGTTTGTTGTATCGCCGAAATTATGTACCTTTGTTCCTCGCATAGTTGAATTTAAGACATAAAAAATGATTGAAGAAAATAAACCTTTCGATTTACAAATCGCTACTTGGAGCGATGTGAAACCGTGCGGATGTACGTTTGCAGTTTTGCCCTGGGGCGCAACCGAACCGCATAATTATCATTTGCCTTATCTGACCGATTGGCATATTGCCCACGATATAGCGGTAGATTCCGTAAAAAAAGCGCAATCCTTATACGGCGTTCAAGGGATGATATTACCCCCGATTCCTTTGGGAGCGCAAAATCCGGGACAGAAAGAACTCCCGTTTTGCATCCATACGCGATATGAAACCCAACGCTTGGTATTGACCGACATTGTCGATTCGCTCCATTTTCAGGGTATTCATTTGTTGATATTGATAAACGGACATGGAGGAAATAGTTTCAAGCCGATGATACGTGATTTGGCTTTTGAATATCCGGATATGACGATTGTCAGTGTAGATTGGTTTGCCGTAGAACCTCAAAAGGATTATTTTGAAATCTTCGACGACCATGCCGGCGAAATGGAGACATCGGTTATGATGCATTATCATCCCGAACTCGTTCATTTAGAGCGGGCAGGTGATGGTTCTTCCACGCCTTTTCAAATCGATGGCCTGAAAAATAAAGTGGGTTGGATGCCCCGCCGGTGGGACAAGACGACGAAAGATACCGGAGTGGGTGATCCCCGGAAAGCAACTGCAGGGAAAGGCAAACAGTTTGCTGAGGCCGTGACGGATAAAATCGCCCGGTTGATGAGTGATTTAGTAACGAAAAATATATATTGACGTCATTGCGAGGGCAACGCCCGAAGCAATCTACTGATATTCGTTATTCTGGATTGCTTCGGGCTTCGCCCTCGCAATGACGTGTATGGTACTTAACGCTAAAATAATATGCATCATGAAAAAAATTATTTTGTTAGCAGTAATCACAATTTACACTGTAGCGATTTACGGTCAATCCGGCGCGTGGGTAAGAATCAATCAAGCGGGCTATTTGCCTCAAGATGTGAAAGTAGCTGTTTTCATTTCCGAAAAACCAAATCAGAGTAAAACCTTTCAAGTAAAGGACGCCAAAACCAGCAGCATCGTTCTAAAGGGCGAAGGCGTTGCCACTAATGCCGGCCGTTGGGGAATGAAAGCCTCCTTGCGTCTCAATTTTTCCGGTCTGAAAACAAAGGGAAAATTCTACATCGAATGCAACGGAGCAAAATCGCCGATTTTCGACATCAACCCCCATGTATATGACGGCGCTGCGGATTTTATTTTGAAATATATGCGGCAGCAGCAATGCGGGTACAATCCTTATCTTGATACCTTATGTCATCAAGATGACGGTTATATTGTAGATCATCCGACGCTTACCGGCCGGAAGATAGACGTGCGCGGAGGCTGGCACGATGCTTCCGACTATCTGCAATACTTGACTACTTCGGCCAATGCAGTTTTCCAGATGCTTTTCGCCTGGCAGCAAACGCCGGATACTACGATTTTCAAAGACAAATATGATGCCATGGGACGCAAAGGCGCTAACGGCATTCCCGATATCTTAGATCAAGCGCGTTGGGGCTTGGATTGGATGGTTCGCATGAATCCGGATTCCGCATTGATGTTCAATCAAATAGCCGACGACAGGGATCATGCCAATCTTCGTAATCCGGCTCGAGACAAGGTGGACTATGGATATGGTCCGGGAAAGGGACGTCCGGTTTATCCGGTTACCGGCGCGCCTCAAGGCCTGGGAGAACATAAAAACCGTTCGACAGGCGTTGCTTCATCGGCCGCCAAATACGCTTCTGCATTTACTTTAGGCGCTGCCGTTTTTAAAGATATTGATCCTGCTTTTGCACAGATCCTGAGAAAAAAGGTATCGCAGGATTACAACTATGCAGAAGCAGTACCGGGCAATAATCAAACGGCTTGTATGGTTTCGCCGTACTTTTATGAAGAAGACAATTGGACGGACGATATCGAATTAGCGGCGGCCGCGCAATACGACTTAACGCAAACGCCTTTCTGGCTGAAAAAAGCCGATTACTGGGGACAGCTCGAAGAAATCACTCCTTGGATGGAGTTAGGACGGGCGCGTCATTATCAATACTATCCATTTGTGAATCTTGGGCATTATTATTTAGCAAAGTCGGACAGTCAAGCTGTCAGCGATAAATACAAGGATTTCATGAAAAGAGGTTTGGAGTGTCTAAAGAAACGCGCCGCCGAAAATGATGATCCGTTTCTGAACGGCATACCTTATATTTGGTGTTCGAATAATCTGACGGTAGCGGCGCTCACGCAAGCTATGCTTTATCATGAAGTATCGGGTGACAATACATTCCTCGAAATGGAGGCGGCGTTACGCGATTGGCTATTGGGCTGTAATCCTTGGGGAACTTCCATGATTTGCGGTTATCCAGCGAATGGCGATTTTCCAAGTCGACCGCATTCCTATATATCGGAAATATTGCATGACGTCCCTAACGGTGGATTGGTTGACGGTCCCATTTACAAGAATATTTACGAATCACTGCTGGGAATTCATTTAAAATATGCCGACAGTTATGCTCCTTTTCAATTTGGAGCTGCCGTTTACCATGATGATCCGGGAGATTATTCTTCCAATGAGCCGACGATGGATGGAACCGCCAGTTTGAGTTATTTTCTTTCTACTATGCAGAAGAGGGGGAAGATGCAACAATAATGGTTTGCGAATGAATAACAAAAGTAACGCCCATTTTATTTTTTCACAAAATTATCTATTTCCTTTACAAAATTGTCTGGCGATTCTATATGCCAAACAAAATATGATTTTTTTGCTAGATCCCATATATTATATTTATCGAAAAAAGCAATGACCTCTTTTCCTGACAAATTTCTTTTGTTACGGTAATACTCAATTGCAAATATTAAAAATGTATTCTCTTTACTCATGATTGCTCCTCCGGAAATTCTATTAATTGCTCTTTTTCTTCTTCTAAAAACATCTGTGATAGTGTTTTAGAACTTAAATGCCAAAGCCCCGTCGCAGGATTTTGCAACTTGTCGAACAAATTTGACTTGTAAAATTGTTTTATTGCAATTTCTTCCTGATCATTGTAAAATTCTTTTATTTCAGCAATAACTTGAGGAATAATGCAAACACCCAAAAGAGCCGATATTTGATTTTTATCTTTCATTTTATAATTCTACTATATAAGATTTAGTAAAAATCAAATTATTTAGAACAAAATCATTACAAAACACGACTTGATTATATAACTTTTTTACTTTGAATCTTTTTATTGCGCTTTCTTTGTCAATTTGCCCTGTTTCATACAATATGATTGTGCCAAAAACATCATCATTAGCTACAGGACCGATTATCAAATCATATTTTTTCTCTAAAACAATTCCTTTCCTTCTTTCTACAACAAAATCCAACCACTTTTCATCGGGAGCATCAAATTTAAGAACAGAAAAAATGTTTAAATCTTTTTTAAATTCATAACAGTTAACGACGGGATAAAGGGTAGGTACTCTTCGTTCACAGACTTTTAATGCAAAATCCCTTGCTTGATTTTCATTTACAGTTGTATAAAAACCTTCTCCAAAATCAAGTGTTTTAAAACGGTTGATAATTTTGGGTTGTTCAATAATTAAGTTTGTACCGTGATAAACCTGCATTTAAATAAATGATTAAAATTTACAGCTACAAATATAATTTATTATTTTGACATTTACAATCTCTACCGGATAAACAACAACTCCCGATACTTCGGCAAAGGCCACAATTCATCATCGACAATCATTTCCAATTGATCGACATGATGACGAATTTCATAAAAAAACGGGAAAATAGTATCGTGATAAGCAATGGCTTTTTTTCTTTCACTCTCAATTTTATTGGCGATTTTCCGTGCTTCAATCATTGCTTCGACTTTTGATTTGATTGTGGAAATCCTTTCGGAAATTTCTTCAATAACCTCTAATCCATATTGAGACAATTCGGTTGCTTTTTCTTTGTCAAAAACCTGATTGGTTTTATATACATTATCCAACAAAACGGATTGATGTTTAACGGCAGTGGGGATGATGTGGTTCATCGCCAAATCGCCCAGAACGCGTGCTTCAATCTGGATTTTCTTCGTATAGGTTTCCCATTTCACTTCATTGCGGGCGTACAATTCTCTTTCATTGAAAACGCCTACGCTTGCAAACATTTCAACAGATTGGGGAGTGGTATAGGCGTCGATGATGAGCGGTACGCTTGTTTCTGTGTCCAAACCGCGCTTGGCTGCTTCATCTCTCCATTCGTCGCTATAACCGTTCCCGTCGAAACGAGCAGGTTTTGAAATCTTGATATAATCTTTCAATACATCAAAAATGGCTTTGTTTTTTGCCATTCCCGATTGAATCTTTTCATCCACGGTTTTCTTAAACTCAGTTAGTTGGGCGGCAACAATGGCATTCAAAACAATCATGGCAGACGAACAGTTGGCAGACGAACCTACAGCGCGGAACTCAAAACGGTTTCCTGTAAATGCAAAAGGCGAAGTACGATTGCGATCGGTATTGTCTAAGAGCACTTCAGGAATTTTCGCTATGCCTAATTTCATCTTCTGCCTGTCATCGACAGCGATAGCTTCTTCGCCTGTGCTTTTTTCCAATTTATCTAATACAGCCGAAACCTGAGCGCCGAGAAATACCGAAATAATTGCCGGCGGCGCCTCCATAGCGCCCAAACGATGCGCATTTTGAGCGGTCATAATGGATGCTTTCAACAAAGCGTTGTGTCTGTAAACCGCCATTAAAACATTAACTATAAATGTAATAAACCGCAAGTTTTCTTCCGGATTTTTACCGGGGGTCAAAAGGCCAATGCCGGTGTCCGTTCCCAACGACCAATTGTTATGTTTTCCCGAACCATTGATTCCGGCAAACGGTTTTTCGTGCAATAACAAACGGAAACTGTGACGGCGGGCGATTTTTTTCATCAGCGACATAATCAACAAATTCTGATCGACCGATAAATTGGTTTCACCATAGATTGGAGCCAATTCAAATTGGTTGGGAGCCGCTTCGTTATGTCTGGTTTTCAGTGGAATACCATATTTATAGGCTTCCAATTCCACATCTTTCATATAGGCTTGCACGCGCGTGGGAATGGAACCGAAATAATGGTCTTCCAACTGCTGATTCTTAGCCGATTCGTGTCCGAGTAAAGTGCGCCCGGTAAGCATCAGATCGGGACGCGTCGCATACAATCCGTCGTCCACCAAGAAAAATTCCTGTTCACAACCCAAATACGAAATTACTTTTTTCACCGTCGGGTCGAAATACTGACAAACTTCGGTAGCTGCTTTATCCACCGCATTCAACGATTTCAACAGCGGCGTTTTATAATCCAAAGCTTCACCTGTATAAGAAATGAAAACGGTAGGAATACAAAGCGTGTCGTCCACTAAAAAGGCTGGTGAAGAAGGGTCCCAAGCTGTATATCCGCGCGCTTCAAACGTATTACGGATGCCTCCGCTTGGAAATGAAGAAGCGTCGGGCTCTTGCTGGGCAAGAAGTTTTCCCGAAAATTCCTCAATAACGGCGCTTCCCGGCATACCGGAATATTCGATAAATGAATCATGCTTTTCGGCAGTACCTTCCGTCAAGGGTTGAAACCAATGCGTATAATGCGTAGCGCCTCTTTCTAACGCCCACATTTTCATGCCTGCGGCAATGTGGTTGGCCAATTCGCGGTCTAAAGTTTCCCCTTTTTCTATGACGGCGGTAAGCGCTTCCAATGTTTCTTTTGCAAGATATTTTGTCATTTGCGCCTTATTGAAAACCTGTTTTCCGTAATATTCGGAAGTGAGTTGGTCGGGAGTTGGTACCGTCACAGCCTTCTTCTTATAAGCCTCTTCAACCGCTTTAAATCTTAATTCTGACATCTTTGTTTGTTTTTATTTTGACCTGCAAAGATAGGGATAAATAAATATATACGATGTATGAATTTACGAATTAGCATAACGCATTCGTCTAAATTTTAATAAAAGTTTCATTTTTAATAAATTATAAAAATTGTTCTTTAAGTTTTCTATTATCTTTTTTTACTTATTTTTACGTACATAAAAATCGAATAAAAAAATTTCCTTTTTTTAATAAAAATATTTGTGCACTAATTTTATTATGCGTACCTTTGCGTACTCTTTTTAAGAGTATTAATAAACTAAAAATGCTAATTCGTAACTTAAACGGTGTAAAATTCATTCTGTCGGGTATTTTTGCCCTGTTAGTTTGTGTATCTCTCCACGCAGCCAAAGCAGAAGAGAGTAGCATTATTTATATAAATGGATCTTCAAATATATTTATCTACGAAAATACAAAGATATATGTAAAGGGGAAGTTGTATGTTAATGAAAATACCTGTCAAAATTCTCAAAAAAAGAAAACTAAAACAGAGGATAAAATTGTTGCGCCTGTTCACAACGACAGTAGCGCGGGAATAGAAGGGAATAAAATAATTGTATTGCCTGATTTCCCATTCCAACCTTCATCTTCGTCTTATCTTTCTGTTGAAAAAAAATCGGCAACAGTATCACAACAGAGAGTAAACAAATATCAATTAGCATGTAAATCATATAGGGGAAACATTTATCAAGGCATTAAAAACCCGAAGTATTCTTTATTTATACCGGAACAAAGACATAAATTTTCCCCAGCCGCAACTCAATGCGGAATACTAACTTCGTTTTCTCCCAATTCACCTACCTGTTAGTCGTCTGAACCATGATTTATAGGATTATTAAGATTTTCACGATTAAGATATAATCTTGAATAAAATATAATCTTGCTAATCTTTTTCATCCTGAAAAAATCTCGGTTCAAGACAATAATAAAGGAGCATATTCAACCCTTGGTAGCCCGATGTTTTTATAACTCCGGCGACCATAAATATATAAACATTTTAAAAATTTATTAATTAAAAAAACAATCAGATGAAAAAAGTATTTTTATTAGCGGGCATATTAGCCCTGATGAGCACATTGACCCTTAGAGCGCAAGTAACAATTGGAGAAAAAGACGAGCCCAATCCATCGGCAGTGTTGGATTTAAGGTCGAAGGGTAATCTTGGTTTATTGCTGCCGCGCGTTGCACTTACTGATACGGTTTTACCGGCTACGAAGGTTCAACCAGTACAAGGGATGTTTGTTTACAACACAACGGCCACTGCCGACGGAAAAGTGGTAGAAGGCGTTTACTACGGCGACGGCCACAGATGGTGGCAGACCAATGCCGGAGCTTCTGTGAAGATGCCGGATCAATGGTTTTATATGCCGAGTTTCAATTTGCCGCTTTCCAATGGATCGGGTAGCACTACAGGATTAACATTCGATCTCTATAAGGAATATGTTGACCAATTTAACGGACTATATAATAATTTAAACCCTGATCCTCTTGATCCCAGCATTACATTCGTTGCTGCAAACGGCGACGGTACTACTCCTGCTCCTACTTCGGTCATGACGCC
>Ga0209629_10001117_pt1 | contig 16280 bp, 8 predicted proteins | sample TergutCu122P5_FD_187286 | JGI IMG/M metagenome (GOLD analysis project Ga0209629, IMG submission 187286) | Cubitermes ugandensis P5 segment gut microbial communities from Kakamega Forest, Kenya - Cu122 P5 (SPAdes) (version 2) | ecosystem: Host-associated > Arthropoda: Insects > Digestive system >...
GTGCCGTATCGGGCAACAAGTTCATGTATTGAAAGAAATAAAAGATTATTGGGGCGGTATGCTCCGATCGGGCGCTACTTCATTTTGGGAAACCTATGATCCGACGGAATCAGGCGTTCAGCATTATGCCATGTACGGTCGTCCCTTCGGTAAAAGTCTTTGTCATGCCTGGGGCGCAAGCCCGATATACCTTCTGGGCAAATATTACCTTGGAGTAAGTCCTACCGAACCGGGATACCAAACTTATACGGTAGAACCTGAATTGGGAGGGCTCCGATGGATGAAAGGCGAAGTGCCCACGCCAATGGGAAATATTACGATTTCAATGACTTCAAAGCAAATATCCTTACAAACTGCCGGCGGAACGGGAACATTACGATTCAAAAGCGCTAAAAAACCTGTATGTAAAACTGTCGTAATTAAAAGTATCAGTCCGGACTATTATGAAATGACGTTAGCGCCCAATGGCAAATACGAAGTTCAAGGAGTCTTTTAATATTTTTTCATGAACCGTTCGCGCTCCTCCGCATCGAAATGTTCAATCGCATATCGCAGAGCAGTGCGCGGCATTTTCGTATGGTGGATTTCCAGAAAATCGATTAAAGTTGTCCTATCTTTTTTCCCGACTTCGCGCAACATCCATCCAACTGCTTTGTGCATCAAATCGTGTTTGTGATTCAGCAGTTTTTCCGCAAGCGCCAACGTATCGTCGAATTGCTTATGCTTAATAAATGTCCAAGTTGAAACAATAGCCATCCGCTGTTCCCAAAGATTATCGCTTTCCGCCAACCGGTAAAGAATTTCTCTATCTTCTTTATTTAAAAGGTATTCACCAACAACATCGCGACAGGTAACATCGACCAAATCCCAATTGTTCGCTTTTTGGGCATTTTGCAGATAGAAATCAAAAATTGTTTTCCTTTCTTCTTCTGTTTTAGCTTTTTTGAATTGTTTGACCAAAAATAACAATCCTGCCAAACGCGCCTCATGGTATTTTGAGTCGAGCAAAATTTGAATTTCGGAAAAGGGTAGGGGATGACTTCGTTTTACAATATCCCGTGTATGAGGAACAACGATTCCGAGCAGGATATCGCCTTCGGCATATTGTCCTTTGCCTGTCTTGAAAAATCCCTGCAAAAATTTCGCTTTTTCGGGATTGGCTACCGATAGCAGTTCTTGAAATATAAATTCGGCGTTCATTTTTTTGGCAAAAGTAATGATTTTTTTGAATAGTTGTTACGAATGGAGGTAGTTTGTAATAAATATTGGATAAAATAATTGCCAAACTTAGATTTTTCCGTACCTTTGACGCATTAAATGAGTTAGTAATAGATTAATTTAGACTCATAATACAATAAAAATATGAACAAAAAATTAACAATTGCAATAGTAGCGCACGACCAACGAAAAGCGGATATGGTGGACTGGGCGGTATTCAATGCCGAAACATTGTCGAAACATAAAATCGTTTGTACGGGAACTACCGGAGGGCTTATCAAGAAAGCTTTTGAAGAAAAAGGAATTACCGCCGAAATCATTTGCGTAAATTCCGGTCCGTTGGGTGGTGATGCTGAAATTGCGGCGATGGTTGTACGTCATGAAATAAATCTGGCTATCTTCCTGATTGATGATTTAAGTCCGCAACCGCATGAAGCCGATATACTGATGCTGCTTCGTCAATGCAGGGTTCACAACGTGCCTATCGCATGTAATCGTTATAGCGCCGATTTAATGATTACAAGTACCTTATGGGATAATGACGATTATGTGCCTTTAGTTCCGAGATATGTAAAATTTATTAGAAAATGAAACTGAATATAGCTGTATTACCCGGCGATGGAATCGGACCGGAGATTGTTGAGCAGGCATTGAAAGTCACTTCAGCCGTTTGCAAGAAGTTCGGACACGAATTGAGTTATAAAGAAGCCCTTGTAGGCGCAGTTGCCATCGATGCGGTTGGAAATCCTTATCCCGAAAAAACGCATGAACTTTGCATGGAATCGGGCGCTGTTTTGTTTGGAGCTATTGGCGCTCCGAAGTATGATAATGACCCTTCGGCTAAAATCCGTCCCGAACAGGGCTTGTTAGCCATGCGCAAACGTTTGGGACTGTATGCAAACATTCGACCGGTGACAACATTTTCTTCGCTGGTTCATCAATCGCCGCTTCGTGCCGATTTGGTCGATGGCGCCGATTTTATCTGCATCCGCGAACTAACGGGCGGGCTTTATTTCGGTCGTCCGCAAGGCAGAAGTGAAGACGGAACAACCGCATACGATACTTGCGTTTATACGACTGAAGAAATTGAACGGATTGTCCGTTTGGCATATCGTTTTGCCATGATGCGCCGCAAGAAACTGACGGTAGTGGATAAGGCAAACATCCTTTCTACATCCCGCCTGTGGCGGCAGGTTTCCCAACGGATTGAAAAAGAATTTCCCGAAGTGACCACCGATTATATGTTTGTGGATAATGCTGCAATGCAATTAATACAGAATCCGAAACGCTTCGACGTATTGGTGACAGAAAATATGTTCGGTGACATTCTTACCGATGAAGCCTCTGTAATTACCGGCTCGCTGGGCATGTTACCTTCCGCTTCAATAGGTGTTCACACGTCAGTGTTTGAACCAATTCACGGCTCGTATCCGCAGGCGGCGGGGAAAAATATCGCCAACCCTTTGGCAACTATTCTTTCTGCCGCATTGATGTTTGAATACGCTTTCAATCTTCCTGCCGAAGGAAAAGCCATTCGCGACGCTGTAGATGCTTCTTTAGTCGAAAAAGTAGTTACAGAAGATATTGCGGAAAAAGGCAAAGCGTATAAGACTTCGGAAGTCGGAGAATGGGTTGTTGAAAGGATAGCTCATAATTCATAATTCTTTATTACCTTTGCCCCCTTAATCAGCAGAATTTAACATTATGTCAAACTTACGATTCAGAGCCGTTGAAGACGCTTTTAAGAAAAAAGCGGTAGCAGTATCCGCCCCTCAACAACTGACTTCCGAGTATTACGGAAAACAGGTTTTCAACAAGGAGGAAATGGCAAAATATCTTACAAAAGATACGTTGGAAGCGCTGACAGCCGTGATTGAAAAGGGTGAAACTTTAGACCGAGATTTAGCAAATCATGTAGCCGCCGGAATGAAGATGTGGGCGTTGGAAAGAGGCGCTACGCATTATACGCACTGGTTTCAACCGCTGACGGAAGGCACTGCCGAAAAGCACGATTCGTTTATCGAATACGCAGGAATGCCGGGTGGACCCATCATTGAAGAATTTTCAGGAAAACTGCTGGCGCAGCAGGAACCGGACGCTTCTTCATTTCCCAGCGGCGGCATTCGCAATACTTTCGAGGCGCGCGGCTATACGGCTTGGGATCCTTCTTCACCCGCTTTCCTTGTCGATGACACGCTTTGTATTCCAACCGTTTTTATTTCCTATACCGGCGAAGCCTTGGATTATAAAACGCCTTTGCTGAAATCGTTAAACGCAGTGGATAAAGCTGCAACGGAAGTTTGTCAATATTTCGACCCGAGCGTAAAAAAAGTAATATCTTATTTGGGCTGGGAACAGGAATTTTTCTTGGTCGATGACGGATTGTATGCCACCCGTCCCGATTTGATGCTGACAGGTCGCACATTGGTAGGACACGAATCGGCTAAGAATCAGCAATTGGAAGACCATTATTTCGGTTCTATCCCAACGCGCGTGCAGGCGTATATGAAAGACTTGGAATTTGAAGCATATAAATACGGTATTCCATTGAAGACGCGGCATAACGAAGCCGCCCCCAACCAGTTTGAGTTGGCGCCGATTTATGGCGAAACCAATTTGTCAGTCGATCAGAATCTGTTGATTATGTCGCTGATGAAGAAAATCGCCCGCCGCCACAGTTTTCGCTTGCTGTTGCACGAAAAACCGTTTGCAGGAATCAACGGTTCGGGAAAGCACAACAATTGGTCATTGGGTACGGAAACCGGCATAGGTCTTTTGACTCCGGGAAAAACTCCCGAAGAAAATCTGCGTTTTATTACTTTTGTCGTCAATGTTCTGATGGCAATTTACAAGAATAATGCTTTATTGAAAGCATCCATAATGACTGCTCAAAATGCTCACCGATTGGGAGCTAACGAAGCGCCGCCGGCAATTATATCCGTATTTCTCGGCTCGCAGGTTACGGCAGTATTGGATAAATTGGAAAAAAGTACAGGTGAAGAAGCTATCGTTGTCGATGACAAGCAAAAAATGAAATTAGGGGTAGCAAAAATTCCCGAAGTGCTTTTAGACAACACCGACCGCAATCGTACTTCGCCTTTTGCATTCACCGGAAACCGCTTCGAGTTTCGCGCCGTAGGTTCTTCCGCTAACTGTTCGTCTGCCATGATTGTGCTCAATTCGATTGTTGCTGCACAACTCAAGGAGTTTAAGCAAACGGTCGATGCTCAAATAGCAGCCGGAGAAAGCAAAGAGAAAGCGATTTTTTGTGTACTGAAAAAATACATCAAAGAATCGAAACCGGTTTGTTTCGATGGCAACGGCTACAGCGACGAATGGAAAGCTGAAGCCAAAAAGCGTGGCTTGGATTGCGAGCACAGCGTGCCTTTGGCAATTGACGCCTATCTTAAACCACAATCGGTGACATTGTTCGAAAGCATTGGCGTATTCAATGAAAGGGAATTGCATGCCCGCAACGAAGTGAAATGGGAAACCTATACGAAGAAAATCCAGATTGAAGCACGGGTATTGGGCGATTTGGTTCTGAACCACATCATTCCAGTGGCAAAAAAATATCAATCCGTCCTGCTTGAGAATGTTTACAAGATACATCAAGTCTATGACAAGGACAAAGCTAAAAAGCTGACGGTGCAGGATATGGAGATTATCGAAGAAATTTCCGAACGCACTTCCATCATCAAAACAAAAACCGAAGCGATGGTCGAAGCTCGAAAAGTAGCGAATGTCATAGAAAATATTCGTACTAAAGCGATTGAATATCACGACAAAGTAGCGCCCTATCTCGACGAAATCCGCTTTCAGGTAGATAATCTGGAGTTGATTGTGGACGATGAATTATGGACTTTGCCTAAGTATCGTGAGTTGCTGTTTATACGGTAATTGATATATTAAATATTACTCCAATCAAATAACTGCGGCATATCTATTCATGCGAATTGAACAAAATTACTCCTTATTGAAACACAATACATTCGGCTTGGATGTAAAGGCTAAATATTTTGTGGAGTATGAAACCGAAGCGGATTTGCAAAAACTGCTTAATGATGAATTTTTCTTTTCCCAACAATTTTGGCATATCGGTCAAGGAAGTAATTTATTGTTTCTCGGCGATTATGATGGAATAATCGTACATTCTACCATACAGGGAATTGAGAAGATTAAGGAAGACAAACAGTCGGTTTGGCTGAAAGTCGGCGCAGGAAATGATTGGGATTCGTTAGTCGCTTATTGTGTGGAAAAAGGGTGGGGGGGACTCGAAAACCTTTCGCTGATTCCGGGAGAAGCAGGCGCTTCGGCAGTGCAAAATATTGGCGCTTACGGAGCGGAAGTTTCCGAACGGATTGAAGAAGTTCACGCCTATTCGCTTGAGACCGGAGAAAAGCGGATTTTTTCCAATGCAGAATGTGATTATTCTTACCGGAACAGCTTTTTTAAGAAATTAGAAAACAGAGGAAAATATTATGTAGTGCATGTTGTTTTCAAATTATCCAAACAACCGGAATTTCGTTTGGATTATGGAAATATCAGGGAATACTTAACAGGCAAGCCGGTTTCGCTGCAAACCGTTCGCGAAGCGGTCATCGCTATTCGCAGGTCTAAATTGCCTGATCCGAAAGAAATTGGAAATGCCGGAAGTTTTTTTATGAATCCATATATTTCTATGGAACATTTCCAACAATTAAAAAAACTTTATCCTGATATGCCGCATTATCCTGTCGATGAAGAAAAGACAAAAATTCCGGCGGCTTGGTTAATCGAGCAATGCGGAATGAAGGGAAAAACTTTGGGCGGTGCGGCTGTTCACGAGAAACATGCTTTGATTCTCATCAATCAAAATCATGCGACCGGACAAGACATCGCTTCCTTAGCTGAAGAAATTTGTAAAGCGGTGAGAGCTAAATTTGAAGTCGAACTTCAACCGGAAGTGAATTATATATGAAAATGCGTTTTCTTGGCACGGGGACATCAACCGGAAATCCTGAAATAGGATGCCGTTGCGAAGTTTGTACGTCTTCCGACGAACGGGATAGGCGGTTTCGCGCTTCGGTTTTGGTGGAAACGGAAGGAAAAAGAATATTGATTGATTGCGGTCCTGATTTTCGGATGCAAATGCTGAAAACATTGGAAACAGATTATTTTACGGATTTAGATGCCGTTCTGCTCACGCACGAACATTATGACCATGTCGGCGGATTGGACGATTTGCGGGCTTTTTGCCGGAACGGCGCTTTACCGGTTTATGCGGAAGATTATGTAACGGATGCCATTCATAACCGGCTATCCTACGTTTTTCAAGAACATAAATATCCGGGAATACCGAATCTGACCTTAGTTCCAATTAAAAATCAACCTTTTTCCGTATCTGGGATTAAAATTATTCCTGTCCGTTTGATACACGGTAACTTACCAATTTTCGGTTATCGAATCAGAGATTATGCTTATCTTACCGATTTAAAAACGATTCCCGAAGAAGAATATGAAAAGCTGAAAAATCTGGATGTTTTGGTTATCAATGCTTTGCGTATAAAAGAACACATTGCGCATCAAAATCTTCAGCAAGCCTTGGAAAACATAAAAAAAATTAATCCGCGACGGGCTTATCTCACGCATGTCTGTCATCATTTTGGGCTTCATGCGATTATGGAACGCAAATTACCGGAAAATGTTTTTATTGCTTACGACGGTTTGGTTATTTAAAAAAAGTTCTTTACTTTTGCATTACAATTTTATTAACTCGTTTATAATAATTATTTAAAAATCAAATATATGAAATTCGTTGTATCAAGCGCTTCATTATCAAGTCATCTGCAAGTAGTCAGCAGGGTTATCGCATCTAAAAACACGATTCCAATTTTGGATTGTTTTTTGTTTGAACTGAAAGGGAATACGTTAACAATAACCGCCGCCGACAGTGAAACCCGAATGATTACTTCGGTGGAAGTTAATACCGTAGAAGGAGAAGGCGTTTTTGCCATCCCTGCTAAAAATTTGTTGGACTCGCTGAAAGAGTTGCCGGAGCAGCCCATCACTTTCGACATCAACGACGAGGACTTGAATATGTTTATTTACTATGAAAACGGTAAATATAATTTTATTGGTCTGAACGGTGATGAATATCCGCAAGCCAAACCATTGAAAGATGGCGCCGCTAAAATAGAAATCTCCGCTGAAAATTTGCTGTCAGGCATCAGCCGCACTTTGTTTGCTACGGCAGAAGATGAATTACGTCCGGTCATGAACGGCATTTTGTTTGACATCTCCGAAACTGAAATCACGTTTGTAGCTTCCGACGGTCATAAGTTGGTGCGTTTCAAAAATTTTTCAGCCAAAGGAAACGAAAAGGCAGCGTTTATTCTTCCGAAAAAACCAGCTAACCTGTTAAAAACGGTTCTTCCAAGAGAAACCGGACTCGTTACGATTGGTTTTGATGATAATAACGCCTATATTACTATGGAGAATATGGTTATTATTTCCCGTTTAATCGAAGGTCGTTATCCAAATTACAATGCCGTCATTCCTCAAGACAATCCATTTGTGATTACAGTCGATAGATTATTGCTCGTAAACGCTTTAAAGCGGGTCGTAGTTTTCGCTAACCCCGGCAGCAGTTTGATTAAATTGCAACTGTCGCCGAACAGTATTTTTATTTCGGCGCAAGACATCGACTATTCCACTTCGGCTGAAGAAACAGTTGCCTGCGTTTATGAGGGAGAAGAAATAAGCATCGGCTTCAAGGGAACTTATCTGATTGAGATACTTAGCAACATTCCTTCGGCGGAAGCTGTTCTGCAATTAGCCGATCCTTCCCGCGCCGGCTTGATGTTGCCGGCTGAAAACGAAACGGATGAAGATTTGCTGATGCTCTTGATGCCTATGATGCTGAACGATTAGTATATAATGAAATTAAACTTAAAAAACCCACTCGTTTTTTTCGATTTGGAAACGACGGGAATCAACATTGTTTCCGACCGGATCGTTGAATTATCCTATTTAAAAGTTTCAACTAACGGGGAGGAAGAAAGCAAAACGCGGCTGCTCAATCCCGAAATGCCGATTCCTCCCCAAGCAACGGCTATTCATGGAATAACCGATGAAGACGTAAAGAACGCGCCTACTTTTAAGATGATTGCCAAATCCTTAGTCGCTCAGATTGAAGGCTGCGATTTGGCGGGATACAATTCCAACCGCTTCGATATTCCTTTATTAGCAGAAGAATTTTTACGTGCCGGCGTGGATATTGATTTGATGCGTAGGAAGTTTGTCGATATACAGACTATTTTTCATAAAAAAGAACCGCGCAACCTGTCGGCAGCTTATAAATTCTATTGCGATAAAGATTTGGAAAATGCGCATACAGCCGAAGCCGATACCAAAGCCACCTACGAAGTTTTGCAAGCCCAATTAGACCGTTATCCCGATTTGAAAAACGACATTGCTTTCCTTTCCGAATATTCTTCCTTTAATAATCAGGTAGATTTTGCAGGGCGAGTAATATTTAATGAACGTAAACAGGAAGTAATCAATTTTGGAAAATACAAAGGACGTTTAGTCGAAGAAGTTTTTCAGGATGACCCCGGCTATTACGGATGGATTATGCAAGGCGATTTTGCTCTGCATACTAAAAAAGTCTTTACTACAATAAAACTGCGTTCGGCGGCATTGAAAAAATAATATGACGGATACAATCGTTAACAATAGAGTAACATCAGCGGGTAAAATTCACACGGACATTGACTCCGAAATCGGTTTTTGTCAGAGGATAAGCGGTTGCAGAAATTAGCGGATTGCTGATTTGTTTATCAAAATATCCTTGCAACGTAATCATTTTACTCAAACTGTAGTCTGCCGATAGCTTAATCATGGTTTGAGCATCACCGCTAATCGCTTGGGTGAGACCGTTTTCTATTGTACGGATTAAACTCTGCATTTTACTGTATGTAATAACAGCATCGAGTTTTAATTCATTATTGAAATTAGCGCCGCCGGTTTTCCTGATTTTAAGTATCCGGTTGAAATTGTCAAACCGGTATCCTGTACCAAATGAAATATCATTTTTCATCATTTCGGTGATTTGATAGGAAGAAATATTCAGGTTGATATTGCGCGTTTTAGAGTATTTTAGCGATAAATTGACATTATTCAATAAAGTAGAATTTAATCCGATTAAAGGGGAAAAAGCTTCGGTAATGCTGACGGCAGTAATATCATAAGGCGATGACGGCATTGGATTATTGTTAGTTACATTCTGGATAAATCCGTATCCGCTTTCTGTTCCGTTGGCGGTTATCCAGTTCATGAACGAATTATATGCGCCAACGGCATAAATGCTTGTATATTTATGTTCTAACGAAAATGTTCTGAAACGTTTATTGATAAATGGTATTTGCATTAATCCGTCGTAGGTTACAGTCCAGTTGGGAAGCAATTTCAATAAGGAGGGGAATGCCGATAGTCCGACCGAATTTGGGTTTCTGCCGGTATAAGCAGAAATAAAAGCCGGTATCAACACATCTGCCGAATTCATATCGACTGCGCCTACCGACGGATCAAACGGTTTTCCGGCTAAATCAGTGTTTCCTGTAAGAAAACCACCATCGGGATAGGTTGTATTATTATAGATTTGTCCTATCCGTCCGGCAATAGCGTTCCGGTTATTCAAAAATGTTTGAAAAGTTTTGGAATAATAACCGTTGGATGGATTTGATGATTCGAAAGCAGAACCAATTGAAATAGTACTCATTTGAAAATTACCGGCAAATTGCGGCGGCATATTATCGTACATGAAATAGTAGTGGTTTTGATTTGAAGTGGTTCGGTCGGCATTCAGCGTAATTTTCATGCCGACAACCGGCTCTACTTGCGCCGTAAATTTGAAATTCTCCATTTGATTGATTAGAGCCGGAGTGACGTTGTTGTTACTCCTTATCAACCAACCTTGCCTGTTGGCTTTATCAATATAACCCAAGCCGGTCAATCCGAATGCAAAATCCAGACCGGGAGCATTTCCAAAGGGAGAGGAGGCTTGACCTATAAAATCACCGATGTTTGGACGAAAATAAGGAATTGCCATATCTACGCTTTGATTATAGGAAAATCCGACCGACCGCACCATCATTAATCCCCGCGCAAGCGCTTGCAGTATTTTGTACAATGTATTATCTTCTAACGGAGGTAATTGAGATATTACCAACTTCAGATTTACGCTGTCTTTGCTTTTAATTAAAATGGAATTGTTGTCTAAGGCTTTGAATTTAAGGTCGTATAATTTACCGTTTGTATTTCGTGCAACAATTCTTACCCGTTTGTTATCCAATTGATGTATCACTTGTATTGCCGAATCGGGATTCAGAGTGACGGTACCTTCAAAGATTTTTTTCTTTTTATCTTCGGCAGCCTTTTTATTCTGGTTTTGAGCGGCAAGTTGGCTTGCATTGAGATTTCTGGAAGCCGTATTAACGGTTGTCCGCTTCAAAGTATATCTCTTGTTCGCTTCTTCAAGAAATTTGGACTTATTATATAAAGAAAGCAAGTTGATTGTTGCATTATTTATCCCGATGGTCCGATTATTACTGATTGTATTACCCATTTCGACCGTTGAATCTGCAAGTATAGCGCCCTTTTGCCAAGAGTAATGACTGGAGAATGAGAGCCCGGCGTTCAGGAAGTTAAGCGCGGGAATGCTTCGGAAAGGAACGGTATAATTTGCCAAAAAAGTTTGCGTATAATCCAACGGCTTTCCCAGACTGCGAATACTTTGCCAGACCGAATCTTTCCATTGGGCATATTCATCGGCAAACAATTTTTTGTTTACCTGAACATAAGGGGTTTCAATTCTTGCGTTCGTGTTGGAATTAAAAGTCAGATTCAAGTTCTTGGTCAAATCCCAATTAAGAGCTAATGAACGATTCCAGAAAAAATCGTCCCTGAAAGAAGCCGGTATCATATTTACTCCTCCGTTGCCAGCATTGCTCATATCGTTCAAATCACGCAATTGCAGTTCGTTATAATTTCTTGAAATATCTGAAGTTAAAGTTAAACTTTTGGGGAAATAATTGATTTCAATATCTTGAAAGAAATTATTCTTTTTGGTTGTTTGGGCTTTTACTGCAGGCTTTGTTGGCGCCGGTTTACCCAGAGGCGCTGTCGTTGCTGTTGATGAATTATTATCAAATGGATGCCATGGCTTTAGTGGATTGGAATAGGCATAATTAGCAAGAAACCGGGTTTGAGAGGTACGGTCATATTCAGTAGTTGCATCATGCAAATATTGTTCGGCAAAAGAATAGCTAAAGTTAAAGTTTGCCGGATCGTAAGGCATTGGTGTTTTACTTTGAACGCCTATTTTTATATTATTCAAATTAAACGATTTTGTAGTCGTTTTGCTTCGCGCAAAATTAAGAATGGAGTCCCGTTCCGCTTTTGTAGTTGCGGCATCTAACGCATCTTTCAGCAAAATGTCCTGATCCAGCGGATTGTATTTCGGATCAATAACCGCTTGCTGGTATGAATAAAAAAGCGGAATATTCACTTTGACTTTCTGGGGGAAGAAACGTCCCAAATCTGCTTGGGCAGATATGCTGTATTGGTATTGATCATCCAGATTTCTACCCATAATTCCTTGATCCAAACTTCCAAATCCGGATGTTTCTTTTCTTCCCGTAACATTAACAGAACCAAAATCAGACAGTCCGACAAAAAGATTGGCATTCCCAGCCCATCCGCCGTCTTCATTAAATTCGGTTAAGCGCAATTCATCCAACCACACTTCTATCGATTGCGTATTTCTCGAATTGTTGCGAACGCCAATCATAATTACTTTCACGTCCGCGATGCTTGGATTTCCCTTGACGGTTATCTTATTCATGGGTTTTTCCGGATCTTGATAAGAATATGGAGTATAATAATTAACATCAGAACCGGATTGCTGTTTTGCCTTGTTACGCGCTAATTTCAGATCGGTAAGCGCTGAAAACGGAAAGTCGAACATATTGGATTGGGGCCAAACCATATTCCTTGAATCGGCATTATCAACATAACGTCCGGGAGGCGTAATTTTTACCGGAATTTCATATTCATAATAATTGTTTGTATAATCTGAGCCTAAGCGAAGAAAAATCGAAAGTTCATTATCCGGCAGGATGGATGCGGCTTCCATATTTTCTGCATGGGCAAACATTTGAATACGGCGATATTGCCGTGTATCCAAAGCCGAGCCTTTATAAATTGCGCGAGCGTCGCCCGGAGACAAATTAGTGATTTGAATCGCCATGGATTGTTCGTTTTGTTGCCGTATTTGCGGCTGTTGGGGATCTAAAATCCGGTTTACGCCCGGAGGCATGATATAATTTACCGGTTGTTTATCTCCGCTTTCTTCCACATTCACGACTGATATACTCGCACTTGCATTTCCTTGCGGAGGCAAGGTGGGCGAGGACAAGTCTTTTGAATAAACCCGCCAATCGCCTTTAACTAATTCAAACGACCCAAAACGTAGGATTGCCGAGTCGGAAAAATGGGTCATAAACATTCGTATAAAGCGGATGGTTTTAAAATCGCTGATGTTGCCATATTTATCATTAAATTCCTGAATGGGAATTTTAAATTGATACCATGTGACTGTTTCATCAGCGCCATTTTTCAAAAGCGGCTTTACTTCTATTTTTTGCACGATGTGATTTTGTCCGACCTGCATATCCTGCGGACGAATAGATACCTTATACTGAAAATATTTCTCAGATTCATTCAAGGTATAGTCTTGATTAATATCTTCCACGTCTGGCGTCAGTTTGGCGGCAGTGCTGTAGTTTTCGGGAGAATTTGCAGCGTCTGCCGAGTTTCCTTCCGTTCCGTTATAATGTTTGTATCTTCCCAAAATAGGCATTTGCTGCTGGTCAAAATCCGTACCTCTGTAATAATGATAATTATCTCCGGCAGGGTCTCTGAGAGGCGAAAACTGGTCGTTTGCCATTTCAGACTGAGTTTCCTGAGGCAGCTTGTTTCTTAGCGTCTGTAAATAGTTGGCGTATGTAGAAAAAGAATATTCTTCGTCATTGATTAAGCCGTCCAATCCAACGTCTTGAAATTTCCGGGCGCCTTGCGTATTGTCGAAAGCATAGACGGTGGATTGTATTTTCGGAACATAGCCCCAAACGGTAGAATCCAATTGGGTTTTATCTCCATTAATGGGCAAACCGTTTTCAAAAAACTTTTTTTCATCTTTTAAGATATCTTCCGAAATTTCCCCCAAATTGAGATAAAAATCGCCGCCTGTAGAATTGGGATTATAAATGAACGGATCCAACAGCCAAAATTCAATCGTTTGAACGTTATTTGCTTCAAAATCGGTTTGTCCGCTTTCGATCCGGCGCATAGCTCCTCCCCAGCGATTTTCGGGGTTCTCGAGGCGACCTTGCGCATTCATCCCATCCGAATCCAAATTGTATGGACCCCGTTCTGTCGGATAAAAAGCAAGATTCAAAACTGAAATTGTTGCCTGATCCTGAAACCCCAAGTCTCTATTAGGAAAAAGTTCGGTTTGCAATACTTCTCTAACGTAGTGATTCGACAGTTGATCTTTATCGTTTTTAATATATGTTGGCGTCAGCGAAGAATTACGCGTAAACAACGGATCAATCGTGTACCAAGCAAATAAAGCCCTGTTTTTACCATAGTCGATATTATTTACTAATTGTGATTCAGAGAATGACGATGGCGTTGACGACAAATTCCATGCGTAGGGCAAAAGGAGGTTGATGGTTTGTTTTGCTGCTTCAAAATCGTCAATATAAGAATAATCGCCGCCGTATTTACTTTTGTAATGCCCTGGTATGAGTTGGGCATATTCGGCGCTGAACGTAATTTGAGAGGGAGCGGTTAAATCGAGAAATGGTAATTTGTCCAACAAATTGGTTAGCGCTTGCGATTTTCCCGCATAATTCGTGTTGAAGCCATACAAGGTATTATTCACGGATTCTTGTCCGGGAGGAACTTTCATCGCAACAGGCATTTCGCTTAAATTCATGACTGTTGCTCCGATATTGAATTGAGGATTGAATGCATAATTCAGATTTAGTCCCATCATGGTCTTGCGCTGCATTCCATAATTATTTTGATTTTCAAAAGATGTTTGAATGTTAGCATTTTCATAAGCCGGATTAATAATAGTTACTGCTCCGGTGTTATAATCGAATTGATAGTCCGTGTTTTCCTGTAACCGGACGCCGTTGGCGGTAACTACCACAGAACCTTTTGCAATATTGTTGCCCAAAACGATATTATTAGCGTTTCCGCCTTTATATTGTCCCTGAAGAATGAATTTATTTTTTTCTGCAGTCTGGCGGGCGACTGTCAGCGTTGAATCATACAATTCCTGAAAAACATATTTCATAGCAATAGAATCATTGTTAAATTTTTTCCGAAGATAGGAACCAAAAGGTTCAGTTTCGGGAAAAATGATTTTTCCGGTTTGGGAGAAAACCGTCAAACTGTCCACAAAGTCATAGAAACCATCCGGATAGGGTTCGTTGCGCGAATTGAGCCGGTCTAAATTCATCACGCTCAACAGCATTTTATTAGCTATCGCATCTTCGGTGATATAATTCATGGCAACGCCGGTCGTATCGTTCTGATATTTAATATTGAGTTGAAATTTATCCCTATCGAGATTTTGTCCGTTTGTAATAGAATAAACATTTTTCATCATCAATCTCCAAGTCGGGGAAGAAGGAGATACCATTGTGCCTTTTAATAATTTAACGTACAAATTGCCATTGCTGCTTGACGGATTATCGGTTGAAAATTCGCCTACCTGATAAGTAGTTCCATTGTAAGTATAGGAATAGGCAACTCCCAGCACATCGTCGTCCTGCAAGGGCGAACGCAGCGAAATGTAACCCAAACGCGGATTGAAGAAAAATTCCGATTGATCCAATTTACGTGCGCTTTCAATTTTTTCATAGTCTGTACCGCCTACTAAAGATGTTGTTCCCAATACCTGCGTTACCTGAGTGATGTCTCTTGCGCCGGTATAATTATTAACAATGTTATAGTATAAATTATTAGTGTTATTTGACGGAATACTGTCTGTCCCTTTCTGCGTAAAATCAGGATTGTAGATATGCGAATATTCGCCTAAATCGGCAAAGGCGACAATATTTCGAGTCTGATTAAAATCCCCATGCTTGTTGGTTACCCATAATTCAATACGATTGATGTTGACTCCGGATCTGATGTATGGCAACGTACTCATTGCTCCATCATAATTATTGAAAAAATAATACCCCAAAAAATAGTGCATATTTGCATCATAATTATCAACAGTAATTTCAAACGGGGTAGTTTGGATATTTCCGTTCGACGAGGTAGTTTGAGATTGCGATTCCTGCTGGGAAAAAATAGCGCCGACTGTTAGTTTGCCAAACTGCAACTCTGTTTTTATACCAAACAACGATGCTCCTCCCCGAATCAATGAGTTGGTGGTATTCATGCTTACATTACCGGCTTCCAATGTTTTAACAATTTCATCTTCTTTTCCGGTATAACCCAATTTTAGTTTCTTGGTATCGAAATCGAAAGTTGATTCGGTATTGTAATTCATATCATAGCTGAGTTTGTTGCCGACTGAAGCAGTGACGTTGGCTTGAATTTGCGAATCAAAATCAAAAGCCGTCCGGTTTTTTTGCCGTTCCGATAAAGTCGGATTTGCGGTAGAAGTCCGTGTAAATCCTATTTTTGTTTGAACGCTTCCTTCGGCTTTCAATTGAACGCCGCCCGGTCCGAATATTTTATCCGCCGGACCCAAGTCGAACTTAAAATTAAAGCCGGAAAGAATGTCCTTATTTTTGGCAGAATCCCTTTTTTGAAATTCATCGGAATATTTTTCTAAATAAAAAGCCTCCATGCTTTTTTGCAAGCTGTATTTGTAGTACTCTTCCGGCGTCAGCGACAAAGGAGTCACGAGGTCTAAACCTCCGATTTTTGAGCGCAATTCATAGCGATTGGTTAATGGATTATATTGAAAATCAGAAGTAAATGGTTTGTCT
>Ga0209629_10001122_pt1 | contig 16256 bp, 15 predicted proteins | sample TergutCu122P5_FD_187286 | JGI IMG/M metagenome (GOLD analysis project Ga0209629, IMG submission 187286) | Cubitermes ugandensis P5 segment gut microbial communities from Kakamega Forest, Kenya - Cu122 P5 (SPAdes) (version 2) | ecosystem: Host-associated > Arthropoda: Insects > Digestive system...
AACTACATTGTCCCAAATGCTTTGCTGATAAGCTGTGATCTGCTCTCTGTTTTCATCGCTTAAATGATCGCCAATGAACGGTTCCACAGCGCCTTTGTATTTCCCGACTTTGAAGACCATCATTTCGATGCCAATCTTCTGAAAAAGACCTTTATAAAACATTGTTTGCGACGAAAGACCCGTGAGCGCCACCGATCCCAACGGGTTCATATAGACCTCGTCAGCTACCGACGCCAAATAATATCCGGCTTGTGTATAATTATCTGCATACGCTACGACAAACTTCCCGCTTTTCTTAAAATCAATCAGTTCTCTCCGAATGGCATCTACGTTGGCAGTACCTGTGAATAACATTCCCATATCTAAATAGATGCCTTTGATTGTATGTTGCTCTTTCGCATTCCGAATAGAGGCCAGGATATCTTTCAACGACATGGCAGTGTTATCACTCAACAACATTGTCAATGGATTATTATCAACTTCTTCATACACAAGTCCATTCATACTCAGTGTAAAAACACTTTCGTCATACCTCGGCGTATAAGGCATATTGGATTCCGAACCAAGATTCATCAGCATGGCTACTAAAAATGAGCTGCCAATAAACGTTAATAACAATACTGCAATCAGTACACCGAACATCGATGCAAACATCATTTTAAAAAACTGTTTCATATCTTTTGCGTCTTCACTTGAAATTTTGTTGACAAATATACATATTTTATTCGTTTTAAAAGCTATCTTTGGCACATTATTGTTTATAAAAAGTGAGCGGAGTGAAATAAAGTTGCTCCTGACGGTATTTCCAGCATGGCGGGAATAGCGATCACTAAACGATTTATCTCATTATGATTCAAACGGTTTGCGTATATTGTGCATCGAGTACAACGATTGATTCGGTATATACTGAGGCGGCTGCAGATTTGGGGCGGCTGTTAGGTGAACATCGCCTGAAAGTGATTAACGGAGCAGGTTCGATGGGTTTGATGCGTACCGTCGCCGATGCCGTCATGCAAGCAGGCGGGACAGTCACCGGCGTCATTCCACGCTTTATGATTAAGATGGGCTGGGGCTATCCGGCGTTGACCGAAACGATTGAAGTGGATACCATGCACGAGCGCAAACAAATCATGGCTTCGATTTCGGATGCTGCTATTGCGATGCCGGGCGGGTATGGTACGCTGGAAGAATTGTTGGAAATCATCACATGGAAACAGTTGGGGATTTACCTGAAACCGATTATTATCCTGAATACAAATCACTACTATGATGATTTGCTGTCCATGTTTCACCATGCGGTAGACGAACACTTTGTCCATCAGCAACATGCAAGTCTATGGCATGTAGCGGAAACACCTGAGGCAGCCGTGGAAATGCTTTTCAGGCAGGAAAAAAGTGAGTATGTTCCCAAAAATGTGTGTAACTATCAATGAATCCGCTCAAACCGGCTCAAGACAATTTTACTTCCCGTATCGCTGATGATTTTGTCTGATGAGCGAAGGAGCACAAATGTATATTCGCTTTCAAAATGTTGCAGGATTTTCGGGAAATCCTTATCTGTGGATAGAAAAAAGCCTGACGAAGGTTGTTCGGTCACAAAATCATGGAAACAGTTTCTCATATAAAAATTCAACCCGTACAGGTTCCCATAATTTTTCAAATCGTTCATTACGAACACATTCGTTTTGTCTATCGGATAGTTTTTCATAATTTCATGCGCAAACTGTTTTGCAGATGAAGCATCGCGTATTTCGCGCATGATCACACCATCAATCAGGAGATTGATTGTGAATGTGAGTAAAATGGTGGCGTACAGTATTTTGATATTTATTTTTTTCCTTAGCTGGTAAAATAGCGTTCCGGCCGCCAGGCATAACACGCTAAAGATGATTATTTGGACAATTCCGGGCGATAAGGATTTGTATACGGATTCGACTGTTTCGCGCAAAGATTGTTTATTTAAAAATCCAGCCATCAGCGTATTAAAATCAATGATACCTGTCAGTCGAACAACGATCACCACGAAAACGATCGAGACAATGGCAAACAGTGTTCCGGCAAACAAGCGGAAAGTACGGTTGCGATATTCAGCTAAATAAATGAAATACTGAGCTATAAACAAAGCAATAAACGGATAGGCCGGCATCAGGTAAACGCTACGCTTACTGCTGGGTATAGAATAAAAAAATACAATACAAACAGCAGCTACCAAGCTGAATAACTTAATTTTATCCATAGATAAGATGCGATTCCAGACTTGAAATATCCATTGCTTCATAGGAGTGTCGGGTTTGCGGAATTTTAATCCAAAGAGCGAGAAAAACAGCAGCAACGTCCAGGGAACGAACCCGGCAATCAAGGTCATCAAATTATACCACACCCCGTTTTCGTGCCCCAAATCATATTCTATATTGCTGTCACCCAGAGGAAAGAAACGGCCGAAATTTTCAGCTAATATCACATTCAGAAAATCATTGCTCCCCTGGCGCCACGCCTCTATGTACCATACCGACGGGATAAAACAGGAAGCAACACCAACATACACAATGGATTTGATGATTTTCAGCAAACTGTATTTTCTGAGCATCAACAGGTAAACGCCAAAAACGAACAAGGGCAGGACGATGCCGACAGGCCCTTTGGTAAGCGCTGCACCACTGAGAATCAAGGGAATAGACACAGGTAACCCTTTCAACTCAAATTTATCTTCCCAATTAAATAATCGAATCAGTCCGATGACTATAAAGGCTGTCAGCAACATATCTACGCGCGCAGTCATGCCCGCCCGGTGTATTTCTACGCAGGTAAGCAACAGCAAGGTCGCGATGAAGGCTTCCTGAAAACGTGTTTTCCGTCCGAAAAAAATCAATACGTAGACGAGCATCAGCGTATAAGCCAATGCAGAAGGCAGACGGGATGTAAATTCAGTCACCTTGCCTTCGGGCAGCGAAAAGACGGCAATGAGCCAGTGCATCATGGGAGGTTTGTAGGCAAATTCATTCGCATAGACTTTCGGCAGTATCCAATCGCCTGATTCAAGCATAGATACGGCTACGGCAGCTTCCCGCGGTTCGCCTTTGGTAGAAAAATCACCCATTGCAATCCACGGTAAAACAGCGATTAAGCAGATAATGATGATAGAACTTACCGGCTTTTGCAAATATAAGTATTGAAGCGCTGCAGAAGTACGCATAGACTGTTTCTTATTTGCATTAAAACCACACAAATACGTAAAATAGTAATTGTGTTTGTGAACTGTGCCGGACTTGAACCGGCGACCCCTGCCCTGTCAAGGCAGTGCTCTGAACCAACTGAGCTAACAGTTCAAAAAGTTGCCAAAATACAAAAAAACGTGAAACCCTGCAAGTTATTTCTGCGGAGTTGTTTCGGGTTGGGCAGTGCCGAAGTCGGGGGCGATCATATTGGGATCGACCGTGACTGCATCATTGACTTGTTGTTGAATTTCAGACTGTTGCACATTCGCTGATTGACGCGGAATGAACTTTGTGATGACGATACAGAGGATCAAAACAGTACCTGCCAATCCCCACGTTGCCTTTTCTAAAAAGTCGGTTGTCTTGCGAACGCCCATGATTTGATTGGAAGAGGAGAAGCCCGACGCTAAACCGCCTCCTTTGGAATTTTGAACCAATACAATCAAAATCAGCAAGATAGATGCAATCAGAATCAACAATGAAATAAAAATATACATTCTTTCTATTTTTTAGTATGAATAATCAATTTTTCGAGATAACGAATTTGGTCTGCAAAGTAAATACTTTTTTCCGGATATTTCAAATTTAAACTTTTAATAATTTCTAAAGCCTTTTCATATCTTTTTTGTTTGATATATATAAACGCCAGCGTTTCAGTGAAATATGCATTATCTAACGGTTGCTCTGCAAGGTCTGGTTCCGGCATCATTTCATCGGAATCACGGCTCATTTTGGCAGATTCCGGCTTGATACGGCTGCCCGAACGCGTTTGTTCGTTGAGGATAAATGAGTCGATCAACTCCTGATGTTGAAGTCTTGGCATGGATGTATCAGGTAATTGTGCATCTTCTTCTGTCAACATTTGCGTATAATCAACTGTGGCAATGGAAGTTGGTTCAAAGACCAGAGGCTCTTCCGGCAAATCATCAATTGCCGGTTTCAATGGCGTCGTTTCCTGCGCATTGACCGTTTTTTCATCTGTCAATGAATCAGTTTTCTGGACGGCGAGTTCTTTTACAGTGGTCAACGTATCTGTTTCTTGTGCATGAATCTCTGTTTCAGCCGTTTCCGCTATTTGTGATTCGACATGCGGGGTAAATTGCGCCCCTTCAAGCAACAGAAAGAGTTGTGTCCGGTCGGGCAGATGAATGACCATTCTTTTCAATTCCACTTTCTGCCGGATGTCTTCAATGACAGACAGATTTTTCAAATATAACATTCGTGCCGCATGAAAATAAGGAAAATCGTTCACAATCTGCTTTAAATCAGGGATTGTTTTGGCCGACAGTAATGCCGGATTGGCCATCAATTGATAGAGTTCATCACAGGTCATAGTTCACCATTTTGCTACGGTAGCATTGTATATCTGATCAATTATTTCCTTAATTATCAAATCAGTAAGGGTATCTTCACTGGCAGTCAACCCTTTCGAACTGTCAAATTCCTGGTAAGCTGAAAAGCTCTGTTCAAAATCATCTTCAGGCGTCACCTGATTGGTGAAACGGACGCGAACGGTCACCGTCAACCGTGTCTGTGAAGCATACATATCTTCTTTGACGGCCAGCGGGGTCAGTTCGTAGGCTGTGATTTCGCCTTCCAAATCCATCGTTCCATTCTCACGAATGACCGACAACGGCGTCTGACGATTGTATTTTTCCCGAAGCTGTTCGGTGAATTTTTGAGCCAGCGGAGGATATACCAAAGGCGCCATGTTGGGAAAGTCTTTGATAGAGATTGACTTCACTTTCGAGTAATCCATCGTTCCACCTACAAATTTGTATTGAATACTACAGCCTGTAATCAACAACATGCCAACAATTCCCAAAATACTCAATCTCACGCTATTCCAACCCATATTCTTTGATTTTACGATACAGTGTGCGTTCGGAAATTTTCAAATCACCGGCTGCATACTTCCGGCGACCGCTGTGTCTCTCCAATGCCTTTCGAATCAATTCCTTTTCGACATCGTCCAGCGCCAATGTTTCTTCTACGGCTTCCGCTTCCTGAATGGTGGACACGGAATGAATCGGATGTGTATAGACATTTGTCTCATCAACAGTCATTTGGATATTTCCACTCATGATGTCGTGCACCAATTCTTTCAAATCGTTTACATCTTTTTTCAAGTCAAAAAGTACCTGATACAGAATTTCGCGTTCGTTTTGAAATACTTTTTGACTGTTGTCCCGACTTATCAAAGCCGGCAATTTTTCCATCTCCAGGTTGGGGAGATACCTTCGCAGTTCGTTGGCTGTCAGTGTTCTGTCACGCTCTATCACAGACATTCCTTCTGCGACATTTTTAAGTTCGCGGATGTTTCCGGGCCATCGATAGTTGAGTAACATCTGGCAGGCTTCCTCATCAAGGGTAATGGCCGGCATCTGGTATTTCTCGGCGCAATCACTCGCAAACTTCCTGAATAAAAGCAGGATATCCTCTGCGGGACGTTCCCGCAAGGCCGGAATTTGGATGGGTACTGTGCTTAAACGGTAATACAAGTCCTGGCGAAAATTCTGTAATTGAATGGCTTCGCCCAGATTGATGTTGGTAGCCGCCACAATACGGACGTCTGTCTTTTGCACTTTCGATGAGCCTACTTTGATAAATTCGCCGCTTTCCAGCACACGGAGCAAACGAGCCTGTGTCGACGAAGGCAACTCTCCCACTTCATCGAGGAATATCGTGCCGCCGTCAGCCACTTCAAAATAGCCTTTCCGGTCATCTAAAGCTCCTGTAAATGAACCTTTTAGATGGCCAAAAAGTTCCGAGTCAATCGTTCCTTCAGGAATCGCTCCGCAATTCACAGCGATGTATTGCTTATGTTTGCGCGGACTGTTTTGATGAATGATTTGTGGAAAAATCTCTTTCCCCACGCCGCTTTCGCCTGTGATTAAGACAGATAAATCAGTTGGCGCCACTTGAAGGGCTACGTCGATGGCGCGCATCAACCCTTCATCATTTCCTATAATCCCAAAACGTTGTTTTACGGGCAGTATGTCTTTTGCTGTCATGATTGTTACCTGATATTTTTGCAGTTTCGACTGACAAAATTACAAAAAAGATTGCAATGATGCAACATTGTCGTTGCTTTGAATCATTAAATCATAAAGTATCATACGTTGACTTATACAGAAATTCGGCCAGTTCTGTGTCATCGGTGTAGTGTTTCAGCGTTTTAGGCGAAATGGGCGGTCTGATGTAGATATCAAATGTTTGACCCCGTTTATTAAATGCCTCTGTCGCAACGCGCAACGTCCTGATTTTCCAGTTTATTTTGCCCAACCAATAAAAGAAATTTGAATTTTTACATCCAAAATATACCGGATAAACGGTTACATTGGCTTTCCGAATCAACCGGATAACACTATGTGTCCAGGGTCGGTCAACCACCTGTCCTTTACTGTTTTTGAATGACATGGAGCCGGCCGGAAAAAAACCGATGGGATGTCCTTCTTTCAGCCAGCCGAGCGCCGCCCGAACACCACCCGTATTCGCAATATTTCCTTTATTTACATCATCGGTTTTGGGTTTGACAGAAATGAAATTATCGGCCAGCGCCCCCACCTTCTCCAACATTTCATTGACCATCACCCTGAAATCTTTTCGGTGGGAAGCAAAAATGTCTATAAGGATAATGCCGTCCAACGAGCCAATCGGATGGTTAGACACAGTAATAAAAGCGCCTTCGGGGAGTGTATCAAGCAGTTCTGCATTATACAATTGATACTTGACGTCCATGATGGGGTCGGACAGCATGGCCGATGTAAAATCCGCACCTCTCAAATGACAATGGGTTGAATGTATTTTGTTAACTTTCGAGAAATCAAACCATTTAATCAGCTTTTTTCCAAAAAAAGCCATCAGCTTTTTTCTGAATATAGGACTGATTTCCTGCAAGTCACGTAAATCAAAAACTGTCTTTCTCATATTCAGGATATTTCATTACAAATCTTTTGACACATTTTTTCATGTTTATAGATAGCAAGCAATAAAATGAAGTTGAGAATCAATATCTCATATATAAAGTAAATCCACACATATCCACTGAGAATCACAAGAAAAAGGACGATCGAGCGTCCATTAAATGTCATAAAATCAATATACCGTTTCATAAGGCGATTGCTTTGTTTCCTGTAATCCAGCCGGATAGGTTCCGGAATATCTTCTCCGAACTTGTCATGCAAACGATACAATAACTGTTGCAAGGCAGGGGTCAACCATTCCTGTATACGTGTATAGTATTGATACAGTGCATAAAAGAAGCGATTTATTCCTTTTTTCATATTGATCCGTTGCTCTCTGATTTGCCGGCTGCTTTGAAACTCCATGCCTTTTTCCCTGCTTTCAAAAAACAGGTGTAAAGTCTTGTAATAATCTGTTATTTCGGCTTGTATCAAATGGGAGACGCCGGACAGGACAGCCGGTACAAAAAACCAGGCCGTCCCAAATATATGGGCCAAACGCAATGCCAGACATACGTAAATCACAATAAACCAGATATCTCCGGAAATTCCGTCCAATACGCGCCCGACCTTCGACTTGATGCCTGTGATACGCGCCAATTGCCCGTCGACACAATCCAGGATATTCGCAACGATTAATAATAATATACCTATAACATTGTATGTCAGATTATCATAATAAAACATAATGCCTGTTCCGGCGCCTACAAAAATGGAAAAGATGGTCACCATATTTGGCGTCACAGCGGTATGCTTGAGTACACGGGCTATCTGAAAACCGATAGGCCGGTAAAAATACAAGTCGAATACATTTTCTGTTTCCACCGATTTCAATGACGCCATAAATGCCTTATCCATTGTGTTTTATTTGTATGAATATCCTCCGCTGACTACGACGATTTCTCCGTTCATATAAACATTCTCAATCAGCATTTTATATATTTCTGCCAATTCTTCGGGAGCGCAAAAACGTCCCAGCGCCAATTTACCCTCGATATTCCGGCGAATGTCTGCCGGTTTGTTCTTTTGCCATTCGGTATCCACGAATCCGGGCGCTACGGCATTGACGCGTATCTGATAGGGAACCAAGAATTTAACCAGGTTTTTCGTCAGGGCGTGCACCGTTGCTTTTGTCACCCCGTAAGAAAGGGAGGTGGCGTGTGGTTCAATGCCCATCAATGAGCCGGTAAAAATGACACTGCCTCGCGGTTTGATATGGCTAACAATCTGTTGCAGCAGATAGACCGGAAAATGCACATTGGCAAAGAACATCCGTTCCCATTCCGCCGGATCGATGTTTTCAAATGATTCTCTGTAAGTTAATCCCGCATTGAAAATAACTGCTTCCAAGGGATTCGAGAGCGCTGCCACCCTTTGTGCTATATCAGTAACAGACTGTCTATCTGATATATCAGCCTGTAACGAAGTCACATTGACGCCAAAGCGCTTGCAAGCTGTTTCGGCAGCAAGCACTTCGTCGGAAGTATCAGCGTAGTAGGTCAGTAATAAGTCATATCCCGATTGTGCCAAACAACAAGCCACTGCTTTGCCTATTCCTTTTGTTCCACCTGTAATTAACACATATTTAGCCATATACAACAATTCTCAATCCTATGCGTCACTGTCCTTTTGAACGAAAACCGAATCAGGTTTTGCTTTTCTTTCCTGCAATAAATTTTTCTCGTACGAATCATAAATCGTTTTCTTTAAGGAAGAAGAAGAAACGCCTGTTCCGTAAGGAAAATAAAAGACTTGCACACCCATATCTTTCAGATAATCATACTTTCCATACCAGTCGTCGCCAACGACAAAAGCATCAATGTTTAATTTTTTCATCAATTCTGTATGGTCGAGCGAGTGCTGCGGAATCACGATATCCGGTGTTTTTAGCGCTTCAATGATTTGAAGGCGTTCATTGTAAGGGATGGTCGGCGGATCTTTATAAGATGAAACAAGTTCATCCGTACTGACGCCAACAATCAATATATCTGCCAAACTCCGCGCATAGTTGATCATACGCAAATGATTGTAATGAAACAAATCAAATGTACCGGAGGTATATACAATTGTTTTATTATTAAACATAGTCAATATATTTCTGAAAATCAATCATTTAATTCTTCCGCTGTCAAATCGAGTTTCACGTTGTCCCCACTTTTGAACACATACTGTTTTTGTAGCGGATTGGCTGTAATCTCCTGATAGTTTCTTCGTTGGCGTAAAATATCAAGTGAGGCATAAAGCGCATTCCGAAATGATGCTTCGGATGCAATGTTTTGACCTGCAATATCGTATGCGATTCCATGAGCCGGTGACGTCCGGACGATTGGAAGGCCGGCCGTATAATTCACCCCTTCTTCCATTGCAAATATTTTGAACGGGATTAAACCCTGGTCGTGATACATCGCCAAAACGCCGTCAAACTGTTTCATTGCCTGCATGCCGAAAAAGCCGTCGGCCGGATACGGGCCAAAGGCTGTGATACCTTTCTTCTCCGCCTCTTCGATCGCCGGCAACAGAATCGTTTCTTCTTCATCACCCAGCAATCCCTTATCTCCCGCATGAGGATTGAGCGCCAGCACAGCAATCCGCGGTTTTATAATCCCGAAATCCTGAATCAGGGATGTATTGAACAGTGTTAATTTTTGAACCACAAGTTCTTGTGAGAGCTTGGCTTTTACTTCTCTCAAGGGAATGTGCGCAGTCACCAAAGCAATACGAAGCGTCTCGCTTGTCATAATCATCAACGATTGATACTTGCCGTTTTCTCCGAACATCTTTTCCAGATATTCTGTATGTCCGTGATAATTAAATGATTCACTATGCGTTCCTGATTTGTTGATCGGTGCGGTCAGTAACGTATGAATCGCACCTCGCTTGAGGTCGGCAACGGCTGCTTCTAACGATTTGAAAGCACAAACACCGGCTTCAGGGGTTGTCCGTCCAAATTCAATCTTGATGTTTTCATCCACACAATTGATGATGTTTACCTTCCCCTCTACTGCATCTTCCGCCCTGTTGATCATCTTAAAACTGATGGGAGGCAACTCCATGAATTTCAGATTGTAAAGCGCAATCTTATGTGAGCCGTATATAATCGGGATACATAATTCGTTCATCCGTTCGTCGGCGAAAGTTTTCAGAATCACCTCATAACCAATGCCATTGATGTCTCCATGCGTAATGCCCACTTTGATACTTTTCCTATTCATTCTTATTTATTTCGATTTAATGCTGACAAATATAGCCTTTTTATCTCAAAGAATGGTTATTCCGGCAGATTTTTCTCATTTATTTTTGGATTGAGCCGTCGATAGCATCCCGCATGCAGCCGCAATATCCTCTCCTCGCGATGTCCGGATGGTAGATATTATTCCTTTTACATTCAACGTATTACGGAATATTTCCATCTGAGACAAACTGCATTTTTTTAACGGAACGTTTGGTATTTCATGAAAACTGATCAGATTCACGCGACAGGAAATTCCTGTCAACAATTTGGCTAAATCTCTTGCATGTTGTACGGTATCATTCCTGTTTGCAAACAGGATATATTCGAATGACACACGCCGCTGATGCGAAAAATCATACTGACGGATGAGTTGTATGATATCTTTGATTGGATTCGTTTTTTCAATCGGCATCAACGCGCGACGCTCATCAGGATAAGGCGAATGGAGGCTAATGGCCAGGTTACAAAGACTTTCATCTAAAAAACGCTGGAGACCTTTGATAATGCCTGCTGTCGAAACGGTGATGCGTTTGGGGCTCCAACCATATCCATCTGTTGACGTCATGATTTCCAGAACTTTGAATAATTCTTCTATGTTGTCAAGCGGTTCTCCCATCCCCATAAATACGATATTGGAGAGTTGGTCAAATTCCTCAACCGAACGGATTTGGTTCAATATTTCAGATGCTGTAAGGTTGCCGCCAAAACCCTGTTTGCCTGTCATACAAAAAGCGCAATTTAGTTTACAGCCTACCTGCGATGACACGCAGAGCGTTGCCCGCTCGTCGGCAGGGATATAGACTGTTTCGACTGACTTCCCTGAAGCAACGGGAAAAAGATACTTGACTGTTTCGTCGGCAGATGCAATCCTTTTGAGGGGTGGCATCAGGCCTGTCTCGTAATGTGCTGACAAATAATCACGTTTCGATTGAGCGATATTTGTCATTTCGGCAATAGAGGTTATCTTCTTCCTGTACAGCCAGTCAGCGAGTTGCTTCGCTGCATAGGGAGGTAATCCCGCTGCGGCAGCAACGCCTTTTAACTCATTCAATGTCATACCGTACAGAGGGGTCATCGTCGTCAATTTATCAAGAAAAGAAAGGCTGCTGTACAAAGCGGTACAACAGCCTTTCTTTTCATCTGCATTATTTTATTCAAACCGGATGCGGTTATCTATAATTTTCGCCTGATCCATTAAAGACTGAAAACTTGAATAGCTTGCACGATACGAATTGACGGATTCCAGCTTGAGAATCTCTTCTTTCTCATTATATGCGTTTTCGCTCTTGCTGCGGTCAACGACACTGAAAACATACACGCCATTTTTCCCAATGACAGGGGCGCTGACCTGTTGCAGCGGAGCAAATGCCACCGCAGCATTCATTTTAGGTTCAACGCCAATCCCTGCTAATCGAGGCGTGGCGAAATTGACATACCTTACAGTATCTACCTGTTTCCCAATAGCTTCTGCATATTGGAGAACGGATGAAAGATTTTTCGCAGTCAGCGCCTGTGCAATCTCTTTTCCTTTGAGTTCAGCCATCAGTTCGGCTTTCAGTACCGGCGTAACCGATTGAATGGACTGGAATCCTTCGGAAATCTTCCCTCTCCTGGCAGCTACTATAAAATTATTCTTCCCTTCAAAGATAGAAGATATCTCGTCTTTTTTGTCGCCTTCAAATGCCCATCGCACAACTTGTCGCGAGTCGGGAACCATCCCGATTGTCCTGTCAGATGCGTTGATACTGACATTTGAATTTAAGACATATCCGGCGGCTGTGGCTGCCGTGTCCATTTTTGCGACCGTGTTATTTGTTGAAATAAAGTGATTCAACTGGTTAAATAGATCGCTGTATGTCTTCGAGCTTGGCGTAACGGAAACATGTACATAAGCGAGTTTATACTTGGGCACATTGGACGTCTTTGCTGTAACTTTCATTACATGAACTCCATAGGAAGTAGATAAAACGAAAGGTTGATTGACGGTTGCCGCAAAAATGGCGTCTTTAAACTCCTCGCCAAAATAACGCAACGCATACAGTTCAGTCAGCCAGCCTATTTCGCCTCCGGTCTGTCCGGATTGCTGGTCAACAGAATATTGCGCAGCCAGCGCTTCAAAATTTCCTCCTTTTTTGATCACGTTTAACAGGCTGTCTGCCGTCGCCTCCAATTGTACTTTGCTGGCACTTTGACTGGCAATCAGGATATGTTTTACGTTGACGGAGTCGGGAGCGAGCTTTTTATCCATTAACTTAAAAATACGGTAACTGTCATCCCTGAAGATTGGCTCTGTGATATCGCCTACCTTTGCTGTGTCTACAAATGCTTTCATATCAGTGTCTAATCCACTTTCTGCTATATAAGCGTTCATGAAAGGAATCTCCGAACTGGCTGTGACCACTTCTTCGACATTTGTAGCCGTGTGCAATTCTGCATAAATCTTCTGTACATCTTCCAGCGACTGGTCATAATCATTCTTGCTCGGACGAATGTCTACGGAGATATAATCAATGACTCTTTTTTCTTTTTGTTTAAACTGTTGTTTGCGTTCGCTGTACAATCTTTGGATTTCACTGTCACTCACCTTGACTGTGGAGTCAGGAATGGAGGCGAAAGATTGCATCGTATAAATGATATCCGAATTTTCAAGCGCCGAATTATAAGCATCTTTGGCTTCGAGCGGATTGGCTACAACTACTTTGGTGAGCAATGTTGCATATTTATTCTGCAACGCCTGTAATTTCATATTCCGTTCCCAGAATAGCCAGTAATTGCGATAGCGTTCGATTTCTGCCTTATATTGCGGATCAGTATTCTCACTGTCATAATTTTCAATGGTTTTTAGCACATTCAACGCCCTCATCTTGTCGAAAGCGCCGGTCTGCGGATCTCGAAATAAAGGAAACTGCTGCGCCAGGGGCGAAATATTTTCTCCCTGAACCATGTCGAACAATTCATCCGGCGTGACGGTGAGGGCTAATTTATCAAGCGCACCTTTGAGCACAATCTCATTGACGATCGCGTCGTAAGAACTTTGTCTGATTTGGGTATTCTGCTCTTCAGTCAACTGGTTCGTGTTCATTTGCATTTTGTACACTTCTGTCATTTCATCGATTCGTTTCATATAATCCATGTAATTAACAGTTTTGCCATTTACACTCACGACGTTTTCCTTACTTTGCCTGATATACGTGGAACCGGAATTAAGAAAGTCGCCAATGATAAAAGCGAACAAAGACAGCCCAATCACCACGACTAAAAATCCTGCCCAACTTCTAATTTTTTCTAATGCTGCCATTTTTTAATGTCTATTTATTCTATTATATTTCATTTTAAGGGCACAAAGGTATAAAAAAAAGCAAATGCAAGCGCTTTTCTGCTGTTTTTTTTATGTAAACGCTTACATATTCATCCCGCCGCAACAGTGAATGACCTGCCCTGTCACATACGACGACATGTCGGAGGCAAGGAAAGTGGCGACATTGGCGACATCTTCCGGCAGTCCCCCGCGACGCAACGGGATCGTTTTCGCCCATTCTTCACGCACTTGTTCCGACAGGGCGGCCGTCATATCTGTCAGGATAAATCCCGGTGCAATCGCATTGGCGCGGATGCCACGCGACCCTAATTCTTTGGCCACAGATTTGGCCAGTCCGATCATTCCTGCTTTTGATGCCGAGTAGTTGGCCTGTCCGGAATTGCCCGATACGCCTACGACCGAAGCCATGTTAATGATGCTTCCGCCTTTTTGTTTCATCATGACAGGCGTGACGGCATGGATAAAGTTAAAGGCCGACTTGAGGTTGATGTTGATCACCATGTCCCATTGCTGTTCATTCATGCGCATCATCAGCCCGTCGCGCGTAATGCCTGCGTTATTCACCAGGATATCAACACTTCCGAAATCTTTGACCACTTCCGATACAATCTTATGCGCTTCCTCGAAGTTGGATGCATCTGAGGCATAGCCTTTTGCTTTCACACCTAATGCCTGTATTTCTTGCTCGGTGGCAAGGCCGGCTGCATCAATGGCAAGGTCGGTAAATGCTATGTTGGCTCCTTCGGCTGCAAATTTTAAGGCGATCGCTTTGCCGATGCCTCGCGCCGCTCCTGTAATGATTGCTGTTTTTCCTTCCAGTAATTTCATCTGCTTAATTCTTTATATTATTGTATATTAATTATTTATATTTTATTTATTTCTTGATGCCGTGAAGAATCAGATTGACCAAGTCTTTTTGCTGGGATTCACGATCTGACGGATTGCCGATTTTCCCTCTGATATATGGCGAATCCAGGCCTTTGAGCGATTGATGTAAAATGTATGCAATCGAATAGGTATCAACGATTTCGAACATTCCAGATTCGATGCCGTCATCTAAAATGTTTTTGATTAGTTTGATTTCCTGCCTGTTATAATCTTTTCGCGCAGTCTCGACTCTCCACATATCACGAAAAAACGCCGCCTTGAGCGTGCCGTTGCGCGAAACAATCATTTTGATTGTATCTAAACGGGTATGCAGGAATTTACTTAACTTTTCGTCAGCCGGCATATCCTGTGCCACGAGGGTGGATAAAATCTTATATAATTCATCCATTTCGGTCTTGATGACGGCCGACAACACATCGTCTTTGCTTTTGAAATATGTATATAATGTACGCCTTCCTTTATTAGATGCATGTGCAATGTCATTCATGGTCGTATTGTCAAAGCCCATGCGTGCAAAGAGCTGTCTTGCAGCATCTACCAATACATCACGAGTTTTTGAAACATTGATTGCCATCGTAAAAGTTGCACATTTCTGTTATAATTGTGCACAAAGGTAATCAAAAAAAATGATTGTTTCAACATCTTTACATAAAACTTACAAAAAAATTTGTTTTATTCAATAAAAAGGATTACTTTTGTACCCGAATTTGAAATCGCGGAGTGGAGCAGTGGTAGCTCGTTGGGCTCATAACCCAAAGGTCGTAAGTTCGAATCTTGCCTCCGCAACAAGGAATATCCAATTTGCATCATACTTTTGGACCGGATAAATCCACAAAATTTGAATAAACGTTTCATAATACGACTTATCCGGTATTAAAAAAGGCGCCTGACAAATATGTTAAGCGCCTTTTTGGTTCAATACTCCTGGTTCCCCGTCATTTGACGAACGGAGCTTTCATCAGATAGTCTGCACAACCTTTAACACCTTGGAATTGCGTCATTCCACTTGGGACGCTTTCCAATTCAACAAAGAAATCTTTGATGCCATTGGCGTAAGCTACCTCAAATATCTTTTGGAAGTTCATCATTCCCGATTCGCCCAATACGGCAACATCCTTGATATGCAACACGCGTATCCGGTTGGCATATTTTTTCATATAAGCTACCGGGTCTTGCTGCCCCATCATTGCCCAATACACATCAAGTTCAAATTGAACCAGTTCAGGATCAGTTGCTTCTATCATACCGTCGTAAACCATTTTCACTCCTTCAGGCATTTTCCCCCAAAGCCATCTGGCCGGCAACGCTTCTCTTCCTCCCGGGACAACACGCACAAATTCACCACTATGGTTGTGGTAACCAAATTTCAAGCCGGCTGCCTTTGCAATTTTGCCTGCTTCATTGAATACTTCTCCTACTAAAGCTACTTCTTCAGTACTGCGCATAGTGGGTTCTCCGGGCTGAATGATGTATTTACAACCAATCGCTGCATGATGTTCGACTGCTTTCTTCCAAAAGTCTTTGATTTGTTCGATATTACCTCGATTGTACTCGCTCACAGGCGGATTGACATGCGTACTTACAATTTTTAGTCCGGCATTGTCGGCATACTTTTTGAAATCTGTTATCGGAACGGC
>Ga0209629_10001123_pt1 | contig 16254 bp, 11 predicted proteins | sample TergutCu122P5_FD_187286 | JGI IMG/M metagenome (GOLD analysis project Ga0209629, IMG submission 187286) | Cubitermes ugandensis P5 segment gut microbial communities from Kakamega Forest, Kenya - Cu122 P5 (SPAdes) (version 2) | ecosystem: Host-associated > Arthropoda: Insects > Digestive system...
CCCGAAATCGTGGCGTTTATGAGATAACGTGGAAAAATATGGTAGAGCCAGACAGGCCGCAGATGAAAATGTAATGCGGTGCATGCGTTTTGTGTTCTGGGTAACTAAGGCTACACACACACACACACACACACTCACACTCACACAGAATATTATTGTCTTTCCACGGCAACATTCGTAACGCGAACGCGCCACCATGTTACGTAATACGTACATTGCTTATCCTATTTTCTGTTTGCTTGTGATCCACACCGAATTACAGACTCATACTCGTATGTTAGTGAACAGCGCCTGACCGATCTTCGTTAACTTGATGGCTTCCGCTTACAGAGGACATGTGGTACGGACAACGAGGAAAACACATGTAGGCTACAAAGTCGTGCATAGGTGTATGCTAGCACGATATGTGTATGCCAGAATATAGCTTCGAAGAACAAGCTTTTGTGATGAATGGGATGGAAGTGTGCATAATACAGTGATTCCGTCCTAGTACGAAATACCCTTACTCCTGGTTTATATCCTCTTTGCTTCTTTCCTGCTGCAACATTCGGGCTATCGTTCTCTTCCCCACTTCTCTCTAACAAGACAGAAATAGAGGTAAAGGTAAAGGTCATCTCTCATGACATGCCTATCCAGGCACATAAGGAAGGCAGAGATATGGTTCCAGCTTATTCGCAACCCGGCATTAGACGGAAATGAGTAGTTAGCACCGCACTCCAGCCGCTTTAACCCCGGGAAAGACCGCGTACCCGTATGTACAGGGGGATGGTTGAGTCTCGTGGTGCCGACCTGGAATGCACGAAAAATTTCGCCCCACCGGGATTCGATCCCCGGACCATCCGGCCCGTAACGATTCGTTATACAGACTACGGTATAACGAAGACCGGAACAGGTCAACAAACGGCCCAACTACTGACACTTTGACGATGCTGATGAAAACGACTGTTTAGTCAAGTTCCTTATGTCAGGGCTTACGTTCCTTCAGAATGAAGTATACATTCTGTTCTCGTAACCCTTGCTATGTGGGTTCTATTTTTTTTTTTGCGGCGCAACTCAGGCCTAGGCCTAGGCCACCTCACAGCTGAGGTTTCTAGATCGCGCGCACACACACACACACACACACACACACACACACACCCGGCAGGACTCCTCCGAACGAGTGATCAGTATGTCGCAGAGGCCACTGCCTACACATCGCGCAACAAACACAGGGGAATATCCATTCCCTCAGCGGGATTCGAACACGCAATCCCAGTAATCATGCGACCGCAGACCTACGCATTTCTGTTTACAGACACCACACGTTTCATGTTCAGCCTTCCGTATTTAAATGGAAGGAAGTTCTACAATATAAAAGTCACGAATGCTTAGTTTTAGCTAGAGCATGGGGTCTCCAACCCGCGGCTCGCGTCCATATATGTAAATTATGTATATACTATACAAATTGCGTAATAATTTATTTGGTTAGGTATACCACTTATTTTTTCGCGTGCTACCCGCGAACCTTCCCACAATAACATGTATGGCCGTTTGCCATAAAAAAGTTGGACGCCCATGAGCTAGAGCATCTTAACATACATACAAGTTTTGGTATCTATGAAGCCTTGTAATGTCAAATCGCAAACTAAAATATTTTGCTTTAACAGACACTATTATATAAGTTACTGAAGCCCTAAACTCTAAGGGCATTAGCAGTGGATGAAATTAATCACGAGAGCTGTTAGTAGGTATATTTTTGACGTAAAGGCACTGAGTAGGTATCGGAACTTCTGTTTGTCAATAAATCATATTCATTGTGTTCAAGGTGACTGGTAACGGCTAATTTTGCAATTCACGAGCCAAAACAGTACGAGAGGAACCAAGCCCGCAGCAAGTTTCCAGCAAAACGTGTGGAGACTGCAGTGTCAGCTGTCAGGTGTGCTGAGCACGCATTTATGGCGAGTGAACGTGATTGTAATGCGTAGACGTAATGGCTCGAATATGCACAGCCAACTTGAGTAGTAGAAGCATGCAAGCCTTCCCTGAGTTGACACCATGCAAAACGTACATTTGAAAACAGTCTCCCATATACATAATACTAGCACAAACACAAAAACACGCGCCCTTAGCGTGGTGTATCTTAGGGTTCCGAAGGATTAGATCCGATCAGGTTTTAGTACATCTGGTCTACTAATGTATCAAAATGTATTCCTCACCATGCAGCTCTCATCTGCCACACCATCAGTATACTCGTATATCGCGCGACCGTCATCATGAAATGGAATTCGCTAGAGCTTCTTGTCACACCTTAAAGAGATGAAATAAGCAATCACACTATTTGAAAAGAGCTGTAGATTTACCGTATATGGGGAGAAAATCGCAGGCCGGGTAAGACCTGTCTTCTGCACGAAAGAACACGACGCCGAGTTGCACAAGTCATGATGAGGTGTATGTTGGTCCTCAGGGACTAAAAAGAAATCAACACTTCCTCAGCTAGTCGGTTCCAAAAATTTTATGAAACCCGAAGGTTCAGCTCCGTTTTCACAAGAGCCTGCCATATGCCCATAATCTGAGCCAGATCAATCCTGTCCATGTCCTCCCGTACTCATTCTTTAAGATCATGGCTCTTACATACCTGTTCATTAAATACCATAAGCAATTCCACCACCAACAGGACTAATCTTTAAACGTCTTATTCGATGTGTGAATTCAAAACGGGCAAGAAACGAACTGTGACATAGTGTATTCTTGTAATTAAGGTCAAACATGATAGGTATATGTTGTATGTTACATGAAGCTGTTGCAGTGCATGATACGGTTTGGAAATTATATTTCATTAAAAGCGTACACTGTTGCCAAACGACGAAGCTGTGGTAATTATAGTCATCCCTCGCTATTAGCGGGGGTTAGGTTCCAAGGTCCCCCGCGAAAAGCGAAAATCCGCAAATAATTCACGGCCCCCCAGAAAGTTTTAGTATTTTCTAGTCGTTTTATTTTTTAATAATTGTATTTTAATATTTCTTTAATGCTTAAATCCACTTTACTCATTTGACCAGAAAATAATAAAAAATGAAAAGCAATTTAATTTACTCTTTTATGCATTTTTGATGTTATTTTGCTACTGGTTTATTTTCGCTGGCCGGAGTTTCTTTTCTCTGCAGAAACATTGTGATGGTGGGCTGCGACTTTATTTCAGTGAACTCCTTGAACATGGCGCGGTGTGGCTGGAAGACCTGTTCGAGTTTTCGGCAAAAGTTCGATGCTCCACTTCGACACGAAGCGTCTAGAATATACTAGAATGTTCTGGAAAGTTCAGGGGGTTTTTTTTTTAAATTTATTCTTGGGGCGGCCACGCGAATTTACGAAACCGCGAATTACGAACCCACGAAAAGCGAGGGATGACTACTCGGTACTGAGGGCGATTGGTGGCTTCCCCAACTTTAACTACCGGCGTATCCGAACTATTACACAGTTCCGTTACCCTACACTTGGCTTATCTACTATCTGTTCTCAGACTATAGATAATGCTTACACCAATCTCCATGGTTTCCTATCTACAACCTGACAAGACGGGACGGTAGGATACCTGAGAGAAGGATTTTTATCGTGCATATAAATGAAAGTTAAAACCAGTTAAGTCTGGCATTCACATTTACCAAAAAAGGCACCAAACTGTACACAAGATTTAAAAACTGCTACATGTTTCGGTGCCGAGGCGCCATCGTTAGGAGTACAATAAACAATACATCAATCTGGGCAGGTCAGTGCCAAGTATTAAGATATTTAAAATGTTAAACTTATAAAATATGTAAAATTATAAGTATAGAATTACTGCGCCATTGGTACTGTAGGTATCATAAATCTGACGTTTTGAGGCCAAAGTCCAATGTCTGTTTACGTTATGTTCAGTGCATGTATGCCTGCAAACATATGGTTCCATCCTGTGCGATCCAAAAGGATCTAGTCCCAGTGGCGCCTCTCGGTGTGTGTCGTGCCAAGAGGTGCTGTACTTGGCGTTTTACTTCCCACATTCTGGTGTATGTACAATTTTGAATTTGAGACTCCCTGAGGATGGCGCCTCTGCAGCAGTTTTTAAAACTTACGTACAGTTGTAATCCTGCTGTGTGCTTTTTTTTGGTAAGGGTGATCGACAGTTTGGTTAATGCACGGAATGAATTATAGGAGCACTCCACTTACCCGGAATAATTGGGACGGCGAGCCATCCAGATATGCAGAAAATACAGATAATTGGATTTTTCTTTGAAAATACGCTACATTGGCAGTTTGCAGTTCGGCTGTTACTATTTATAGTGTGTTCCTGAAGTTTGGCTGTTACTATTTATAGTGTGTACCTGAAGTCCGGCTGTTACTATTTATAGTGTGTACCTGAAGTTCGGCTGTTACTATTTACAGTATGTACCTGCGTCTAAGAGGGCGCGCGGTGGCGTAGTGGTTAAGGCACTATGCTACAAACCGGAAAGTCGCGGGTTCGATTCCCGATGGTGTCATTGGAATATTTCAGTGACGTAATCCTTCCGGTCACATTATGGCCCTGGGATCGACTCAGCCTCTAACAGAAATGAGTACCAGGTGTATTTCCTGGGGGTAAAGGCGGCCGGTGCGAAAGGCTGACAACCTTACCACCATCCTGTGCCGTTGTCATGAATTCTGGGAACCTTAACTTCCTGGAACCCTCTGGGCCACTCTAGGCATTTAACGGGACTGTTTTACCTTTACCTGCGTCTAAACCTTTCTACTACGCCTGATTTGAAGTTCTAGAAGCCATAACACTGTACTATACTACTTCCGATAACCGGTAATTTCAAGACAAGTTATTTTGCTAGAATGCTCGACCAATTTACCCGAAGGGCCAAGCCGATCCGGATAATATGCAGTTCTACTGTATATCATATAAGTTAGATCAAGTAGAAAAATATAACTTCCTTCTACCACACCTGGAGACCTGCTGATGAAATCTGCTGATATAGTTAATTTAATGGCTGTCATACCGTTGTGATATACTGTCAGTAAATACCCATACTTCCAATCCAAGACAAATACTTTATTATGACACAGCTACATGTTTCGGTCTACTTACAGGACCATCATTAGGCTGTCACTTGAAAATTTCTGTGTAGCTGTTTACCTTTTTGAATCGCTTGTGACATCCTGTTGATGACCCCGTAAGTGAAACGAAACATGTCACCGAACCTGGTGGCCGCGCGTTCTAAGGCGTGGGGTTGTGGCCGCTCGATTGCTTGGGATTTATGGTTGTAATCCCGCCGGGGGGCATGGATGATTGTTTTGAATGTTGTGTGTTGTACAGTTAGAGCTCTCTCGTTCAGATGAGTCCCACCGAGTGTGTGTGATCAGGTGCAACAATAACCCTCTACACCTACAACGAGTAGGCAGTAGAGGTCAGACTAAAAAACATGTACTGTGTTATCATGAAATAGCTGTGTTGGAAAGGCCGATTATTTACTGAACACCTGTAATTTCCAATAAATGATGCTACTTTCGACTCCTAAGGAACTAGATTTGCTTGTTTTTACAGGAGATGGAGTAACCGACAGCAGCAACGCAGCACCATCATTTCCAGCACCTCCCCCACCACCACCCCCGGCTCCCGGTCTCTTACCAACAGTACGACTCAACACGGAGGTACGTTTCAGGTTCTGCGCCATGTTTCATCAATTCATTGCTTTCCCTGATTTCCTTTAACATTATTTTCACCAAAAACGCGCGTTTAAACGTCTTGTAAGACGTACGTGTGCAAGATACACGTATGTTACAGTTGTCTGGACATACTTCCCATTTGTACATTTAATTGTTAATTGCTTCGAATTATATGTTCATAACTGATTAGATTACGTAGTTACCTATGAAACTTAAAGTAATGGAGCGCATTAATAGTATCATAATTTTTAATACTTGTGTGTACTGCTATAGTGAGACCAAGGGAAGTATTGCCTTTCACCCTCTCTGTACTTCCGTCGAACTGTTTGCAGTCGCCTAGCCATTTGGTTCTCAGGAATGTTGGTAGTGATAGCCACAAGGCGCGGGTCTGCGGCCTCTCGCTTGCTGGGATTACAGGCTCGATTTCCAGCCGAGGGCATGGATGTCTGTCTGTTGGAGTGTGTGTGTTGTCGAGTAGAGGTCTCTGGCACGGGCTGGTGGCTCGTCCAGAGTCCTACCCACTGTTGTTTGAGTGTGATCGTGAAGCCTCCCAGAGAGGAGACTCTGGCTCAGTGGGGGCTGTTACGCCACGAAACATGCCAGTGGGTGGACCCGGGGCGGAGGAACCTGAACGCCGTCATCCCCCTGGCTTCTGTACACCCTGCTTCTGAACCATGCAACCGCAGTGAGAATTACAGGAATTACAGACTTGATATGTGGACATGCTGTACACTTAGAACATAGTGTATGGCGCAATTCTTGTGTTTGGAGTAGGTAGGAAGATAAACAATGCGCCAATAGTTCACAAGGAGTAGACGGCAGTCATTATAGGAGTTGCGAAATTTTGAACGCCACGTATCAAAACTCCCGAAGATGCAACATCCTATGACACAAAAGCCCTCACACTGTACCACTGCACTTCTTAAACCAACCGCTTAAAATTTTATAAATTCACCAGATATTATTAGGGCGGTAAAATAAAAAAGTTGGGATGGACTGGGAATGTAATATGAAGGCTAAATACGGTAATTATATTAATATTTTGGTTGAAAACTTAAATAGACAAGTGTCATTGTATGGACGGACATCTAATGTGTAGGTTAATAGTATACTGGATCTTAAAGTTTCTATAAATAGAACTGAATTGAACTGATGCAGGTGACAGTCCAACTGCAAGCTCAGCAGCGAAATAGGAAATTTTTTTAACAGTCATATGTCGAAGGATTACTGCCTATTTCTTGCCTTATTGTACAGTGTTGTGTCAACTATAGAGATATACCGCATGAAATGAAAAGCGCTGTTTTGACTGAATGACAAACTGACAGAAGTAGACAAGACCGTGAGGTGTCCTACTGATGACAGCTGTACTACTTAGATGTTTACGTAGATAAACTGAGGACAACCACACTAAATCTCAGCCAAGAGAACTGATTTTCAGGTCGATAACAGGAAGCAGGAATGTGAACCACTACACCATGACGTTCAGTCCAGTATATTTTGGGAAGGTAATATTAAAATTTATCGAAGAGGAATAGTTTGAAAGGGCTGAAATGGTTTTGAATAGGATCCAGTGGTAAGCGTTGATGAGCTGAGTGATGGATCTAGGTCACATAATGATAAGGAAATTCCTGAACTGCTGAAGGCTCTGTTCACTTGTCCTGCGATGCGGAGAATAACAACAAATTTGTTTCTAGATACCTGACACAAGGGGAGGCACAGGGTACGAGCCCCCAGCTGCAATACAGAACGCGATGATGACAAAGGATAAGAAGCCATTTACATACACCCCTGGTGGGCTGGACCTGTCACAGATCCGCAGTCCCCGAATGCAGCGGCGAATCACAAGGAATGCAAATGCTGAGGGTGTTAGTGACCAGCCACAGGTAGGCATACAGTCACTCTTAACACCTACTGTCTCGAATTTCCTTTTCATTCTTTTACAATCCAAAATGCCCCCTTGTCCTGAAATATTTTCTTTTGTGTTTGTAGGAGTTGTATCAAACACGTATCAGCATTTTTCTTCCTTCATTTAAACGAGATCACTGTCCTCTTTTACACTGAATACATTGTATATGAGGGGAAAGGAGCATGCGGTCGGTACAGAGTCTGACTAAAGGCTGGACGGTTAAGGGTTCGAATGCCGGTGGGAGCACGAAATTTTTCTCTTCTCTGTGTACGTCCAGACGGGCCCTAAAAGGCCCACCCAGGCCCTTTACAAAGATCAGCACATGTACATTCTAGGTGCGTAAAGTGATTGGGGTGTGACGTTGACCACCCCATCCCAACTAGCTCCAAGGTTAAGAATGTGTGGAGTTATACCTCCGCTTCTTCCTCTGTGCCAATCATGGCATGTTATGGGGTGGTCATTTTATATTCCTTATGGGTTGTAGAAACAGAGGAATGGTTGCACTAAACACACGCAGGCTGTAACAATTTAAAGAGTCACATCATCATGAAAGGGTGTTATAATAAATAATACAGGGACAGCAGCAAGCACAATGAAATGCAGTAATAAAATTTAAAAAAGACAGACGCCTATAGTTTATATTATTTCTAATATTAGAAACGGGCAGATTTTGGTTCACAATTTTCCTCCGGTTAAAACCAGAGTTCTGAGTAATATTCGGTGGGAAAAGTGTAAAGAACAAAGATATTTATTTGGGGAAATACACTTCAGAATAGTTTTGTATTTGAAAAATCAAATGCGTTTAAAATTAATGTCTTACATTTTGCGCCTCCTACATTTTATGTGAACTACAAAGGTTCTTTTCAGGCAATTTGACAAAAAACAAGTGTTGTTCCAAAAATTACATGGGGCCTGAAATTTTTTTTGTTTTATTTTTTAGTACCCTTAAACAAAACTCTAGAAATGTGTAGTTTCGAATTAAAAAAAATTGGTGGATTGTGTCTGAGGCAGCACAGATGTTTCACTTGTCATGTTTTTGAAACTATGTAATGTCAAAAACTGTATCATAAAAGTGGCGTGAAAACATGACATGTTTATAACTTTCTAGTTATAAAGGTAACACAGTGGCAGGTAATACAACACTTTATCAAAATCATGGCTTTATTTCTAGGCTGCAGGCCCTAAGACATCTCATTTGGTGCAACCTTCACCACAAGGCCCCCTTCCACCTTCAGCTCTTGCTGCCATGCAACCCCAGATGGCAGTGCCTGTATTCCCAACAGGTGGTGTACCACTGCAGACTAATCCTGCACCTCCCCCACCACCACCACCACCTCCAGCCCCTGTAACTGCAGAGCCTGTGCCAAGCCCTGTAATTAGACCAGTACAGAACCCCGAGCCATCAAAACCAAAAACCCCACCATTATCACCACCTGCCATTAGGCCAGTACAGAACCCTGAGCCCTCAAAGCCAAAAGCCCCACCAGTATCACCACCTGTTCAAGTTCACAATGAGCCTGGAAGTATCTATGTTCCTCCAGTGGTAAGCAGATCACAGGTGGGCTCTTTGTATATCCCTCCCATTGACAACACATCATATCAGGAGCCAGTAGTGACATCACCACAACGCCAGCAAACACCAGTGTCCCCATTACCTACCCTGAACAAAGCACCAACACCCTGGATGAGTCAGCATCAGAGGCAGCAGCAGCAGCAGCAGCAGCAGCAGCAACAGCAACAGCAGCAGCAGCAGCAGCAGCAGCAGCAGCAGCAGCAGCAGCAGCAGCAGCAGCAGCAGAGCATCCCATCCTGGGTGAACAGGGAGGAACCCCAGCAGTCCGTAGGAACCACTCGCATTATTCCCATACAGGTAAGTGGTTCACCTCCCTTCATGGGTTGAGATTTATGTTAAAATTGGTTCATGGACTCATCCAATTGTCGGTTTAGTGGCTATCAAGGTATCTTTCTTTTTCTTACAGTGAGTGGTTATAGCATGAAGCTGACCACGTACATGCATCTAGTGCCAAGATCTAAAATGTTTTCACTTATCATTTTCCTGTGTGTGCATTTCTTAAATAAAGTGTATGAAACTAATAAATAAGGGGGAAACCACTTTCACCTTTTCTTTGAATCTGTTTAGTGCTCTTGAAAAGGTATTGAGTATCTATGAACATAGTTTCTGGGGATGCATACTGTATGTTTTGGGGTACTCTAACAAATCTGTTGTAGCTACATTACATGACATCCAAATATCAGTTATTTATAATTTAAAAACTATATTCTCGTTAAGGTCTCTACTGTTACTGAAGGCTGACCAGTTTAAAATCTCAGAACCCAGTTCAGGCCAAAATCAAATTGTAACTGCAAAATGTGTGTCTGATTAGATATAGGTTTGCTCTATTTTTTTATGAAATGATAATACTAATAATAACATGAACGTTGATAATGACTTAATAATAATAATAATAATAATAATAATAATAATAATAATAATAATAATAATAATAATAATAATAACAATAATAATAATAATAAATTGTACCAATAATAATTGGAGCCACTGGAATAGTAACGAGAAGCTTAAGGAAAAATTTGGAAGTTGTACCAGGAAAACATTCGATAGATTCACTACAAAAGACAGCTATACTTGGAACATCACACATAATACAGAAAGTACTGCAGTGTGAAGCTTGAAGCCTGAGCGGTGGGGATCATCACTGGTTCAAGAGAAGTACCAGGAAGAAAATACCTGTGACAAGAGACATTCATATCTATTATTATAATAATAATAAAGACCACCAGTCCTGTTCTGATTCATAATCACTTTTCACCTAATTAAGGTAAATCTCATATATTTGAGACAGTTCTTTGTGTGGGGGAATTGGTCCATCACAGGACAACACCATACAAGAACATGTACATGCACTAATGAACCAAAATGTGACAAAGAATATTCTCATTAACTTATATTTTTAATTTTATGCACATAAATTTATTAGTGAGTGACATAGTACTATTTTGTGGCACCAGCTTCTGAATGTCTTGACGTAGCTGATAAATAGCAATGTGGACTATAAGACCTAAATCATCTTGCAGATTGAGGGAAGAAATGAGCCTGTTCAGCCAGCTCAACCACCCCAGCCAAAGCCCCAACAGCAGTCAGCTGTTAACCAACCCCACACAAGGATAATTCCAATCCAAATAGAAGGCTCCTCAGCTGTTATTAACAATACATCCAACACGTTGAACCAAACAAAGCAACAGATGTCATCTCAACAGCAGAAGAAACCGGTTTATGTCCATAACAAATTCAACCCTTCCACAACTCCACAAACATCAGTGCCAGTCTCTCCAGGTCCCTACAATCACAGTGAAAAGTAAGTTCTGTATACTTTGACTAAATTTTCTAAATTGCAATGAAGCATACATTGCAGCTTGTATCAGCAAACCTGACAATATTGTAACTTAGTTTCTTAGTAAGATTTAAGGGGCATTTGAGAGGTGAAATGCAAATGGAGAAACCTGTGAAAAAATGGTGGATATATGGATTGGTCCTGGGAGGAAATGGTATATGGTATGAGACATAGGTGGAATGATTATTGGCAGGGCAAAGCCAAAGTACTCACAACAGGGGAGAACTCTTCCAGAGCCACTCTGCCCATTATGAACTCCACATAAAATTTTCTTGGATTAAATTCAAGCTTCTTTGATTAGAAAGTGGCACTGTGGCATTAATATGAGTGTCCCAGTTTTTTATCACTTTACTTTTTGTTCATGTCATGTTGTGAACACCCATTTTTGCCAGTCAATATATTTTTAATTTCTTGTTAAACAAAACATATCTGAATCCTGTGCTTTCTGAAAGTACAAGTGTGAAAGTATAAATTTGTAACACAAGAAAACACCTTAAAACAATTGAGACAAGGGAAAACCCTCATATCTTTTATATTATCTTTGTATGTTTATTATTAGAAAATCTTTATTTCCCAACAGTTCCAACTATTCCTGATTACATATGCATAAAATAGCTAAAGGTTTTCATATTCCACATGTGTTGCAATATCAGATCTGTTTTCATTGGTACATTTTGATATTTGTTACAGTATATATCAAAACAGTCCATGTAAACCATGTCCCAAAAGTAAATATTATGAGAATGCCTTCACTATTAAAAATGCTTGCTTCTATGCCCTTCCCAGCTCAACAGTTGTAATCATCATCCATGACCTCTTAAGATGTGGAAAGTATCTAAGAATTTAAGAAATGGAACATTAGACTTTCTGTAAAGTGTTTGTAGATGTCCTATTGCATTTGTAAATGGAACTAACGTAGTAGGTCGCAAAATTTGACAGGAAAATGTACTATTATGATCTACAAATACATGGGATGCACAAGACATAATGTAGTAAATGTGATGTCAGTTCTGTACTGTAAAAGGATGTATATAGATGCTTAAATGTTTAATTTCCTGTTTATTGTACAGGTAACTCTATTACAAAGTATAATTTTTTCCCACTGTTGTAACTGGGTGGCTAGCATTTATTCAAGTAAATTTTATGACTTGTAATACAAATGCACAAATGCACATTCCATCATGACATATGGTATAATCTTTTGGGGGAGCTCATCCTACAGTCATAACATTTTTAAATTGCAGAAAAGAACAATAAGAACCATGATGAATGTCGATAACAGAGTATCATGTCAGAAATTATTTAAAAAACTAAACATTCTTCCCCTTCATTCACAATACATACTGTCATTATTATTGTTTGTAGTTAAGAATATAAATGAGTTCAAATATAACTTTGATGTCCACTCCATCAACACTCGCCACAGGGCTGATTTATTCCCACCAACAACAACACTTTCCAAATATCATAGGGGCATTTACTACTCGGGGATAAAAATTTTCAATCACCTTCCTCAACATATCAAACACTTATCCTACAATATTAAAAAATTCAAAGCAGCACTAAAAAAGTTTCTTTTATTGGGTTCATTTTACACACTCAATGAATATTATAACTGGAACCCTATGAGTGATCTTGGTACTCTGATATAATATATATAAATATATTTTACTTAAACACCTTTTTATATTACTACCTCTGAGGATCAGAAACATATCATTTTAGTCAAACTATTAGCTAAATCTTTTACTTGTATTGAATCAAATTAATAACTATGCCTGGTATTTTACTGTATTTTATTGTATCTTGCACGTATATACTAAGTAAATTGTACTGTGTTCTTATATATTTATTACCATGACAGATGCTTGTTTGAGCATATCACGATAATTGTACATATTTATTAATGTATTCTCTGTTCATATTTGACTATTCCAATATCTAAAGGGTCTATCCCTAAAAGATCCATGGAATGTAAATGATAAATAAATAAACATAAGAATGTGAAAGAATGATATGTGCAATATTATGGAGGAAGAAACTGAGGAGGAGGAGGTCTGGGAAGACAAAGGTAGGCACAGAAGCTTCTTTGTGAGATGGCACATAAAAAGTCGAAATATCTAAGAAGAAGAATAAAAAAGGGATCTAAAATATCACTTTTATGATTTCCCTGAATTTTTTTCATATTTTTCCTGAATTTCAACTGATATTCTGCCACCTCTTGGGCTCTGCAGCCTGGGGTGGCTGCAAAAAGATTGTCATTCTCATTGGCTGCTGGTCATGTCGTTCTTTCCTGTGTTGTAAACAATATACTGCATTTAGCACTGTAGATTTTCCCTCTACATGATATATCTGAAATAGTCTGTAAGCACCTTCCTGCTTCTCCACATTGTATAATACAGTATAGTCTGCAGATTATCTTTGGGTCATACAGACATGTCTTAACAGCCTGAGGAGAATTTAGTGGATCATGTCATTATGAGAATGTTAAGTTTTACATTGTTATTGTTTTTATTGATTTTTCAGTCAATCAGAGCAGAATTCAAGGCAGTATCAGCATCAACAGAGTTGGGGCAATGGTGGCCCTACTCAGTCACGATCTTTCAGAGTCCTTCAGAAAATAACTGACACAGATAATAAAGAAGGCAAGTTAGATTTAGTAGATTTCTGCCTTTAAATGTAAATGATCAAGGTTTAATTAAAGCTGTCAGATTCTGACAAGTACTGGAACTTGTAAAGTTGCATGGTTAATCCTTTGAAGTGCAGTAGCTATATTACTGTCTATAAACAGCTGAAACTTATGAAACTCTGCAGTATATTCACAATATGTTTCTTCTGTCTTCTGTATATTTCTCAGAATCAGTGGTGATTATTTCCCTAAACCGAATTAAGAGGTTGGTATGCATAATGAACATGCACTGAACTTAACTGTGAGTAAAAACTAAATAGCATATATTGTTTAGACAAATTTCATGCTTCAAAATGATGTTTAGTTTGTTAGGGTGACCGAACAAATTAGGAGATGAGTGATGAGAGAAGTGTGTATGGAAGTGCTTGTTGTACCCTGTCAGGTCCTAATATCTATATATTAATAATAATAATAAAAAAGCTTTGTATTTTCATTTAATTACATGTTAGGTTCCTTTAGTGTTGAAGTATCGAGTGTTTTATTATGAAATAAGTTCTGATAGTTTGCTTAGTTTGTTTGGTGAATAAAAAGTGTCCTTCATGCTTGACTATTCAATAAATGTTTACCACTTAATAAGTGGAAAATAAAAATCCCTGGGTGCACACCCTAGTGAAATGTGCTGTGCACTCTTATTTGAGTGATCTGCTAATTTATTAATCACTGGGGTTCCACTGAATGTTACTTGTGGGTAATGGTGCTTGTAAGAGGTGACATTGTTCCCTGGTGTCATTAGGTTATCATTTGCCTCTACAGTCTCACAGGTTAGAAAAAGGACAGGTGCACAAGGGATGGTACTTTTGTTTTGAGGACCATAAAAGTAAAATAAGTTCATATTGTGGGCAGAAAGTAGAATGTTTGAATGTTCAATGCATAAAGTAACTGCCTGGCTTTTAAGGGTTCATATACTGATTTATTTTTATATTCATACTTGATTTCCAATAATCTGTGTATTATTTAAAGATAAAAGGAGCAATAAAAAATCCAGATGTATGATGCTCCAACAATCCTGTTCACTGAGGCACAACTCACATTAATTAACATGGAAGCTGTAATGAGAATAAAATTAAATTTACTGCGCTAAAATAACACAATACAATTTATCATATGTGGAAGGAGTGGGTTTGGCAGTGTACTATAATATTTGTAGTTTGTAGTTAATTGAAAACTAAAGTGTGAGGATTGTGAATTTCTGTGGTGCATCTGAAGTATTGGTTTTTCTGGGACGTGATGTCATGTCTCTGCAAACTGGTTTGTAGTGTTTCAAGACAGTGTAATAGTCTCGAAACAATGGAAACCAAGTAACCATTGATGTAGCAGTTATATCCCTAATGAACCTATGTATAAAATCTAAAATTCTCTTAAAGGAGAAAGAAATGAACAGAACAATTATATCAGTATTCTCTCAGTCACTACCACTTTTACCAATTACAGTGATCACTGCAGTCACTGCTGCTTCAGATACTGAATAGCTGCCATTGGTGGTGAATTTCAAGTGACAGTAATGTTATGAGTGTTATTGATACATCTCTAAAACAAACTAGGAAAATCCAGTTAGTAAATAATGATCAGGCTTTAAAGAAATATTAGCAGTCATGTGGTTTGCACTAATCTATATATTCTAATTGGTATGTAGAATTTTTTCTTGGACTGTTTAACTCTTGAATATGGTAGCAGTAGGCTGTCCCAAAACGCCAATAACTAATTACCAATCAACACTGTAACATTCCTAAAGATCGAAGTCCTGCGTTTTTTTAATTTGTGTTTATTTACTTTTGTGTACAGAAAGTAATATTTTGTGACAAAGAAGAATTCATAAGTGCAGTTTTTATCAAAAGACTAATATAAAATAAGAAAATTTTGTGGTGATGAAATCAAATAAATATTCCTTGTATCATCAACAGAAAAAAAATCTAACAACTCAAGGGCTATGAAAATCATATGAGTAACCAATGAAATGCAATTTTTTATGCTCTTTATTGATAGCAACTCTACATGTTTCGGGCACCTCTCGCCCATCATCAGGAGCTCAGGAACTGTGTGTGCAGCCTATGGTACTGGCACGTTGATCTCCGTAATGATTGGTGGCACAATTTTATGGTATATGGGGTTATGAGTAATGTCATACAATATAATGTAGATGTATATTAGTTGTCGGTTACAAGATCTCGTTCCTGTGAGTTAGTAATCTGTCGGTTCAGTAACAGTGCGTGTGTATACAAGTGGCCCTAGTGCCGGTGTTTCCCTTCTTGGTTATTTCTTGGGGGGGTGTGGCTTGTTGGTTGCTTGCGTGGGATTGTATCCAATCCTGTGTATGAAGTCCGGTGACGGTAATTTAGCTTCTGTGCCTGGTCGTGATACAGCTGGGCGTGTTGTATTCTTCCGTGGCTGCGTGGATGTATGTCATCATGGACGGGGTTGCTGGTAGCCCCTCTTGTGGGGTGCGTGTGTGTGTGTGTGTGTGTGTGTGTGTGTGTTGTGTTTTGCGTGGCAAACCCCGAGTGCGGATTGGATATCTCCAGGTGCCGTATTCAATTATCGTGGGTTCTGTCTCTCTGTTGGTGCTGTGCTGTATCTGTGAACTGATGTAGCGG
>Ga0209629_10001124_pt1 | contig 16247 bp, 12 predicted proteins | sample TergutCu122P5_FD_187286 | JGI IMG/M metagenome (GOLD analysis project Ga0209629, IMG submission 187286) | Cubitermes ugandensis P5 segment gut microbial communities from Kakamega Forest, Kenya - Cu122 P5 (SPAdes) (version 2) | ecosystem: Host-associated > Arthropoda: Insects > Digestive system...
CTGGAGGCGATCGAGTGCAACGCGGCGTGCGACTACGCGCCGGTGATGATGATCGACTGGGAGTTCATGGACAACATGACCCCCGAGAAGGCCGACAAGTTCCTCGACGACCTGGCAGCCGGGCGTCCGGTGACGGCGGACCGCGGGGCCGTGCTGACGAGCTGGCGCAACAGCGAGCGGGTGCTGGCCGGCTTCTCGGACGGACGCGCCGACGAGGGCCCGGCCAGCGGCGAGGCGAGCGTGATCGGCTTGCGAGTCGCGCAGTGGCACGGCTGGCAGGCGCCGGATCCCGTCGCCGTGGCGACCGCGAGGAAGCGGGGCGCGAAGTGACCGACACGCTCACGCCGATCCTGACCGAGACGTGGCTCGCGCCGCAGTCGTGGAAGCTGGCGACCTACCGCAACAGCGGCGGCTACCTGGGCCTGAAGCGGGCGCTGTCGCTCGCGCCGACGGCCGTGTTGGAGGAGGTCAAGGCGTCCGGCCTGCGTGGCCGCGGCGGTGCGGGCTTCCCGACGGGCCTGAAGTGGAGCTTCATCCCCCAGGACAACCCCAACCCGAAGTATCTGGTGGTGAACTGTGACGAGTCGGAGCCGGGCACCTGCAAGGACGTGCCGCTGCTGATGGCGGCGCCCCACCTGGTGATCGAGGGGGCGATCATCGCCTGCTACGCGGTGGGCGCCCACCAGGCGTACCTGTACGTGCGCGGCGAGGTCGTCCATGTGGTCCGGCGGCTGCGGGCGGCGGTGGAGGAGGCCACGAAGGCCGGCATCCTGGGGCCGAACGTTATGGGCAGCGGGTTCTCCTGCGACATCACCGTGCACGCCGGGGCGGGCGCGTACATCTGCGGCGAGGAGACGGCGCTGCTCGACTCGTTGGAGGGCCGCCGCGGCCAACCCAGGCTGCGGCCCCCGTTCCCGGCCGTTGCGGGCCTGTACGCCTGCCCGACCGTCGTGAACAACGCCGAGTCGATCGCATCGGTGCCCGCGATCCTGAAGAACGGCCCCGAGTGGTACACCGCGATGGGCACGGAGAAGTCACCGGGCGCGACCATCTACTCGATCAGCGGGCACGTGGCGAACCCGGGCCAGTACGAGGCGCCGATGGGGATCACGTTCCGCACGCTGCTCGACCTGGCCGGCGGGATCCGGCCCGGGCACACGCTGAAGTTCTTCACGCCGGGAGGGTCGTCGACGCCGATCTTCACTCCGGCCGAGCTGGACGTGCCGCTCGACTTCGATTCGGTGGCCGCCGCGGGCTCGATGCTCGGGACGAAGGCGCTGCAGGTGTTCGACGAGACGGTGTCCGTGGTGCGGACCACGACGCGGTGGGTGCAGTTCTACATGCACGAGTCGTGCGGGAAGTGCACGCCCTGCCGCGAGGGATCGTACTGGTTGGTGCAGCTGCTGAAGCGCCTGGAGGCGGGGCAGGGTTCACCGGGCGACATCGAGCGGATCCTCGACATCTGCAACCAGGTGAGCTCCAAGAGTTTCTGCGTGCTCGCGGACGGCTTCGTCGGGTGCGTGACGAGCGCGGTGAAGCACTTCCGTGACGAGTTCGAGGCCGGCTACCACACGCCCGCCTGGGAGCTGCTGCCGTACGAGCGCAGCGCCCTGTTCGAGGTGGTGCGGCCGCCGGAGCCCGTGGTGCCGGCGCCGCGCGAGGCGCCGCCAGCTCCCGAACCGCCGCCGAAGAAGCGCTGGGGACGGCGTCGCAGCAAGGGAGGTGACGCGGCATGACCGATCCCACACCGGGTGATCTCGTGAGTCTCACCATCGACGGGCTGGACGTGGCCGTGCCGAAGGGCACCGCGGTGATCCGGGCCGCGGAGCAGCTCGGCATCGCGATCCCGCGGTTCTGCGACCACCCGCTGCTCGACCCGGTCGCGGCGTGCCGTGCGTGCCTGGTGGACGTTCCGGACGCGGGTAACGGGCGGGGCATGAAGCCGCAGCCCGCCTGCGCCCTGGAGGTGGCACCGGGCATGAAGATCGCCACCGGGGCGACGAGCCAGACCGCGCGGGACATGAACGCTGGGATGCTGGAGTTCCTCCTGATCAATCACCCGCTCGACTGCCCGATGTGCGACAAGGCCGGCGAGTGCCCGCTACAGAACCAGGCGATGACGGACGGGCGGGCCGACAGCCGCTACGACGGCGCGAAGCGGCGCTTCCCGAAGCCGGTGCCGGTCAGTTCGACGATCCTGCTCGACCGGGAGCGGTGTGTGCTGTGCCAGCGGTGCACCCGGTTTAGCGAGCAGATCAGCGGCGATCCGTTCATCTGTCTGGTGGAGCGGGGGGCGAAGAGCCAGATCGCCGCGGCCGCCGACGGCCCCTATGACAGCTATTTCGCCGGGAACGTCGTCCAGATCTGCCCAGTGGGCGCGCTGACGAGCGCCGACTACCGCTTCCAGGCGCGCCCGGTCGACTTGGCCGGCGTCGCGACGACGTGCGAGAACTGCGCCGCCGGGTGCGCGCTACGCACCGACGCCCGGCGCTACGCGGTGAAGCGCCGCCTCGCCGCGCCGGATCCCGCGGTGAACGAGGAGTGGAGCTGCGACCGCGGGCGCTTCGCGTTCCGCAGCGGCCACCTGGCCGACCGCCTGACGACGCCGCTGATCCGGCGCGGCGGCGTGCTGGAGCCGGCGAGCTGGCCGGAGGCGCTGAGCGCCGCCGCCGAGGGGCTCGCCCGGGCGCGGCGTTCGGTCGGCGTTCTTCCCGGCGGGCGCCTGACGCAGGAGAACGCGCTGGCGTACTCGCGATTCGCCCGGGCCGTGATCGGCAGCAACAACATCGACTTCCGGGCGCGCGCCACCAGTCCCGAGGAGACCGACTTCCTCACCTGGCTGGCGACCCGTCCTGTGACCGCGCCGGTCGACTACCTGGCGCTGGAGCAGGCCAAGCAGGTCGTGCTGGTCGCGCTGGAGCCCGAGGAAGAGTGCCCGATGATCTTCCTGCGCCTGCGGAAGGCGTGGCGCAAGCGGGGCCTCACGGTGACGACGATCGCCGCCTACGGCAGCCGCGGGGCGCGCAAGCTGGGGGCGCGCCTGCGCGCGACCCGGCCGGGGGCAGAGGCGTCGGTGCTGCGCGGCATGGCCGAGGCAGGGGCGCTCGACGCCGACACGATTCTGCTGGTGGGCGAGCGGGCCGCGCTGTCCCCAGGGCTGCTGACCGAGGTGGCACGCTTGGGCGAGGCGGGGTTGCGGTTCGCCTGGGTGCCGCGCCGCGCCGGCGAGGTCGCCGCGCTGCGCGCGGGCTGCCTGCCGGGGTTGCTACCCGCCGGCCGGTGCGTCGCCGACGAGAAGGCGAAGATCGAGTTGGCCGCGATGTGGCACATGCCCATCCCGGATTCGCCCGGCCTCGACGCCGCGGCGATGCTGGCGAGTGCCGCGGACGGCAAGCTGGCCGCCCTCGTCGTGGGCGCGGTCGATCTGGCCGACCTGCCCGATCCGGGACTGGCGCAGCGGGGCCTGGCGAAGGCGTTCACGGTCAGCCTGGAGCAGCGTGCCAGCGGCGTGGTGTCGTGTGCCGACGTGGTGCTCCCCGTCGCCCTGCTGGAGGAGCAGGAGGGCACGTTCGTCAACTGGGCCGGGCAGTCCCGCCGCGTCGGGTTGGTGAACCCGGCGGCGGCGACCCCGATGCCGGATGTGCGCGTGCTGGCGGCCCTCGCGAAGACGATGGGCAAGCAGGTGGCGATGCGCAACATGCGCAGCCCCGGCCAGGCGCGGGCGATCTACGCCGAGATCACGGACGAGCGCGGCGGTCTGACGGCGCCGCGGCCCCAGGTGGAGCCGCGGTCGGCGGAGGTGCCGCGACTGCTGCTCGGCGCGGACGCGATCGAGGTGACGCTCGCCGGATGGCGGACGCTGCTGGACGAGTCGCGCTGCCTCGACGGCGCCGACGACCTGCGGGCGGGCGCGCCGCCGGACGTGATGAGGCTGTCTGCGGTGACCGCGGCCAAGCTGGGCCTGGAGTCCGGGGCCATCGCGACGCTGACGGCGGGGGAGAGCGCCTGGACCGCGCCGGTCGAGGTCGTGTCGATGGTCGACGACGTCGTGTGGATCCCGCTGCGGGCCCCGATCGTCCGCCACGGCTGGATCGACGCCCAGCCGGGCGACCGGGTCCGTCTGAGTGCAGGAGGGGCGGCATGATTCCTTTCGAGACGCCGGGCGTTCTCGGGTCGGACCCGTGGTGGATCTCCCTGATCAAGATCGTCGGCGTGGTGGTCGTGCTGCTGACGTGGACGATTTTCAACGTGTGGTACGAGCGGCGGGTGCTCGGGAAGATGCAGCAGCGCTACGGCCCGACGATGAACGGGCCGCTTGGTCTCGGCCAGGCGCTGGGCGACGGCGTGAAGCTCCTGTTCAAGGAAGACTTCCGGCCGGCCCGGACCGATCCGTTCATCTTCAACCTGGCGCCGGTGCTCACCGGCGTGGCGGCGTTCTCCATGTGGGCGGTGATCCCGCTCGGCGGACAGGTCTCGATGTTCGGGCACATCACCCGGCTCCAGGTGACCGATCTGCCGGTCGCGGTGCTGTTCATCGTCGCGATCGCGGGGCTGGGCATCTACGGGATCGTGCTCGCCGGCTGGGCCAGCAACGGGACGTACTCGCTGCTCGGATCGATGCGGGCCACCGCGCAGCTCATCAGCTACGAGGTCGCTATGGGGCTCAGTCTCGTCGCGGTGTTCATGTACGCGGGGTCGATGAGCACGTCCCAGATCGTCGACGCCCAGGCGGCCCCGCTGACCCTCGGCACCCTCGGCACGCGCATCCCGGGATGGTATGCCCTGATGCTCATCCCCAGCTTCCTGACGTACCTGGTCAGTGCGTTCGGCGAGACCAACCGGTTGCCGTTCGATCTGGCCGAGTGCGAGACAGAGCTGGTCAGCGGGCATATCACGGACTACTCGGGTTTCCGCTACGCGCTGTACTTCCTGGCCGAGTACATCAATATGGGTACGGTGTCGGCAGTCGCGACGACGTTGTTCCTCGGCGGCTTCCACGCCCCCTGGCCGCTCACGCTGTGGCGGGATGGCCTGCTCGACCAGGGGTGGTTCACACTGATCTGGTTCGTGATCAAGGTGCAGCTCCTCATCACGGTGTTCGTGTGGGTGCGGGCCGCGCTGCCGCGCTTCCGGTACGACCAGTTCATGAACCTGGGCTGGAAGGTGCTGATCCCGTTCAACCTGGTGTGGATCCTCGTGTTGGCCCTGTTCCGCGGCGGGCGGAGGGCGGGCTGGCTCAATCTGCCGGTCGTCGCCGGCGTCGTGGCGGTGATCATCGTCGTGGTGCTGGTGATTAGCTGGCGGGCGGATCTCGCCCATCCCGAGGACTCGGTGCGGGAGACGGACGACTCGTTCGACGCGTTCGCCGGGGGCTATCCGGTGCCGCCGCCGCTGGGCGACCTGGTGCCGCGGTTCCCTGACGCCTACGACCTCGATCCGGCGGGCACGGGCGCGCGCCGCACCGTCACGGCTGACAGGGAGGTGGGGTAAATGGGTGCGCTCACCGGATTCAGGATCACGCTGAGCACGATGTTCCGGCGTCCGTTCACGCAGCGCTACCCGCAGAAGGGCCAGAAGAAGGTCATGGCGCCCCGGTTCCACGGGCGGCACCAGCTGAACCGCTGGCCGGACGGGTTGGAGAAGTGCGTCGGGTGCGAGCTGTGCGCGTGGGCGTGTCCCGCCGATGCCATCTTCGTCGAGGCCGGGGAGAACACCGACGCCGAGCGCTACTCGCCGGGGGAGCGCTACGGCCGGGTGTACCAGATCAACTACACGCGCTGCGTGTTCTGTGGCCTGTGCATCGAGGCCTGCCCGACCCGGGCGCTGACGATGACGGGCGAGTTCGAGCTGGCCGATCGGAGCCGTGCGTCGCTGATCTACGAGAAGGATGCGCTGCTCGCGCCGCTCGGCGCCGGCATGACGGCGCCACCGCATCCGCGGCTGCTCGGGGCCGATGAGCGCGACTACTACGTCGGATTGCCCACCGCCGGCGAGCCCGATCGCCGCGTTCCCGCCTCGGCGGGACGCACGGATGCCGGTGTCACGACACGAGGAGGTGCCCGATGATTCCGCTGGTGACGGGCACGCAGATCGCGTTCTGGATCGCGGGTCCCCTGAGCGTCATTCTTGGCCTGGGGGTCGTGCTCCTGCGTCGCATGGTCCACTCGGCGCTGTGCCTCGCCGGGGTGATGATCGCCCTCGGCGTGTTGTACGCGAGCCTGGACGCGCCGTTCCTGTTCGTGGCCCAGATCATCGTCTACACCGGCTCGGTGATGATGGTGTTCGTCTTCGCGATGATGCTCATCGGGATCGACACCGCCGAGGATCTGCGGGAGACGATCAAGGGCCACCGGGTGCTGGCCGTCATCGCCGCGCTCGGCACGCTGGCGCTGTTCGTCGGTGCGGTCGCCCACGGTTTCACGGGCACCGCGAACGGGCTCGCCGTCGCGAACGGCACCGACGGCGGCAACGCCCAGGGGATCGCCGCGCTGCTGTTCGGCCGGTACGTGATCGCGTTCGAGGCGACCGCCGCGCTGGTGATCACGGCGGCGCTCGGGGCGATGGTGCTGGCCCACCGCGAGCGGCTCGTGCCGAAGCTCACCCAGCGCCACGTCGCGTCCGCCCGGATGCAGGCGTACGCCACCGGGGGAACCCACCCCGGGGCGCGGCCGAGCTCGGGCGTGTACGCCCGCCACAACTCGATCGAGTACCCGGCGCTCCTGCCCGACGGGTCGGTTGCGACCGCGTCGGTGTCGGCGACGCTCGACGCACGCGGCCAGTCGGTTTTGGACCCCCGCCAACTGACGCGTCCCGTGATCGAGGCGCACAACGAGCTGATGGAGGCGCGCTCGGAGCTGACCGGCGAACCGTTCGCGCCCCTGGAGATGCCCCCGGCGACTCCGAGTCTCGAACGCGGCGCCGCGGCGCCGCGGCGAGCCCCGGGCGAACCGGAGCCCGACGCGGCGGCGGACGAACCCGACGCCGTCGATCCGGACAGAGCCGCCGACCCGGATGAACCGGAGCCACACCAGGACGGGGAGGCGCGATGAACCTCAACGACTACCTGATCCTGGCGGCGGTGCTATTCGCCACCGGCCTGGCCGGGGTGCTCACCCGGCGGAACGCCCTGGTGGTGTTCATGTCGATCGAGCTGATGCTCAACGCCGCGAACCTCACGCTGGTCGCCGCGGCCTACCAGCACGGTGATCTCGGCGGGCAGGTGGCGAGCTTCTTCGTCATGGTCGTCGCCGCCGCCGAGGTGGTCGTCGGCCTGGCCATCGTCATCACCATTTTCCGCGCGCGCCACACCGGCAGTGTGGACGAGACGAATCTGTTGAGCCGGTAGAGGGGAGTGCGCTGATGATCCTGGAGGAACTCACGCCCGTCGCCGCCACCGGCGTGTTCAGCGTCGCCTGGCTGATGATCGCATTCCCGCTGGTCGTGGCCGCGGTGCTGCTCGTGTCCGGCCGCCGGGCCGACCGGTGGGGCCACTGGCTGGGCGTGCTGGGGCCGCTGGCATCGCTCGCGCTCGCGGCGGTCCTGTTCGTGCAGCTGCTGGGGCGCTCGGCCGATGCGCGGGCGGTCGCGGTGCCGGTGTACCAGTGGCTCGCCGTCGGGGGGTGGACGATCGACGTCGCGCTGCTCGTCGATCCGCTGTCGATCCTGTTCTGCCTGCTCGTGACCGGGGTCGGCAGCGTGATCTTCGTCTACTCGGTCGGCTACATGGCCCACGACGAGGGACGGCGTCGCTTCTTCGGGTTCCTCAACCTGTTCGTCGCCGCGATGCTGCTGCTGGTGCTGGGCGGCAACTACGTCATGGTGTTCGTCGGGTGGGAGGGCGTCGGCCTGGCGAGCTACCTGCTGATCGGGTTCTGGCAGCAGCGCCGCAGCGCCGCGCTGGCGGCGAAGAAGGCGTTCGTGGTGAACAAGCTCGGCGACCTCGGCCTGCTCATCGCGATCATGATCCTGTTCGCGCAGCTCGGATCGGTCGACTTCGCGCGCGTCGACGCCGGCATCGGCCAGATGACGATGCCCTGGACGGGGCTGATCGGCTTCGGCCTGCTGCTCGCCGCGTGCGGCAAGTCGGCACAGGTGCCGCTCCAGAGCTGGCTGCTCGACGCGATGGAGGGTCCCACACCGGTGTCGGCGCTGATCCACGCCGCGACGATGGTCACCGCCGGTGTGTACCTGGTGGTGCGCAGTCACGCGATCTTCGCGGTCGCCCCGGCGGCGACGGTGGCCGTCGCGGTCGTCGGCACGGTGACGCTGCTCGCGGGCGCCTGGATCGGGTGCGCCAAGGACGACATCAAGAAGGTCCTCGCGGGCTCGACCATGAGCCAGATCGGCTACATGATGCTGGCGGCCGGGCTCGGTCCCGTCGGCGGCGCGCTGGCGATCTTCCACCTGTTGACGCACGGCGCGTTCAAAGCGAACCTGTTCCTCGGCGCCGGGTCGGTGATGCACGCGATGGACGACTCGACCGATGTGCGGGGGTATGGTGCGCTACGCTTCGCGATGCCCTGGACGTTCCTCACCTTCGCCTGCGGCTACCTTGCCATCATCGGGTTTCCGTTCACGGGCGGGTACTACTCGAAGGACCACATCATCACCGCAGCGTTCGCGGTCTCCCCGGTGTACGGGGCGCTGGCGCTGATCGGTGCGGGCATCACGGCGTTCTACATGACGCGCCTGGTGATGCTCACCTTCTTCGGTCGGCGGCGCTGGGACAAGAACGTGCACGCACACGAGTCGCCCGCGATCATGACGGTGCCCCTGGTGATCCTCGCCGTGCTCGGGCTCGTCCTGGGGCTGGTGATGAACGGGTGGATCCAGGGCTGGCTCGCGCCGGCGCTCGGCACGCAGGTGCACGAGACCGCGCTGCTGGAGATCACCTGGCAGACTCTCGCGGCGTTGGGCGTAGTCGCGCTGGGCGTGCTGGTCGGCTGGCTGGTGTACCGCAACCCGAGACAGGCACTGGCCGCCGAGGAGCACAACCCGCTCGTGCGGATCGGGGCGAACGAACTGTATGCCAACCAGGCGGCGGACGCCGTGGTGGTGCGGCCCGGTGCGCTGCTCGCCTCCGGCGTCGGCGCGGTGGATCGCTATCTTGTGGACGGCGGCATCCGGGGTCTGACCAAGGGTCTGGCGAGCGCGTCGGGATGGATGCGGGGGCTCCAGAACGGCATGGTCCGCTCGTACGCGCTGGTGATGGTCGCCGGAGTCGTGGTGGTGGCCGGTGGGTTGCTGATCAGGGTCTGGCTGTGAGCGGGGAGGGGTCGACATGCTGACGATACTGGGCGCGCTGCCGCTCGGCGGGGCGTTGGTGACCTTCGCGCTGCGCCGCCGGCTCGCGCGCCGGGTCGGACTCGTCGTGGCGATCGCCACGGTGGTGCTGGCGGTGACGCTGATCGTGCTCCAGGGGAGCGGCCACGACTTCGCCGTGCAGTACCGCTGGATTCGCCCGATCGGGGCGTGGTGGGCGCTCCGGCTGGCCGGTCTGGCGCAGCCGATGGTGCTGTTGGCCGTCCTGCTGCCGGTGGCCGCGCTGGTCGCGACCTGGCGACTGGGGGAGTCCGAGGATGACGCGCTGCCGCCCGACGAGGGCGGCGAAGCGGCCGAGAAGCGGGCGCCATGGGCGGGCGAACTGTTCACGCCGCTCACGCTGCTGCTGGAGGGGTTCGCGCTGTTCGTGTTCCTGGCGGACGACCTGCTGGTCTTCTTCTTCTTCTTCGAGGCGACGCTTGTACCGGCGTACTTCCTCATCGGCGGGTGGGGGGGTGCGCGCCGGGGTGGCGCAGCGCTGAAGTTCCTGCTGTACTCCCTGGCCGGCGGGTTGGTGTTGCTGGCGGGGGTCATCGGCCTGGCGGCGGCGTCGGGCGGGACGGAGCAGCCGAGCCTCCTGCTCGGCGATCTGGCCCGGCTGAACCTCGCGCCCGGGCTGGAGCGCTGGCTGTTCGTGGCGTTCTTCGTCAGCTTCGCCGTGAAGGCGCCGCTGGTACCGGTGCATTCCTGGCTGCCGGACGTGGCCGGTCAGGCGGCGCCTGGGGCGAGCGTGCTGGTGATCGGTGTGCTGGACAAGATCGGCGCCTTCGGGATGATCGTGCTGTGCCTGCGGCTGTTTCCGCATGCGAGCCAGTGGGCGGCTCCGGCGGTGCTGATCCTCGCCCTCGTGTCGATCCTGTACGGGGCCCTCATGGCGGTGGCGTCGCCGACGCTGATGCGCCTGGTCGCCTTCACCTCGATCTCGCACTTCGGGTTCATGGTGTTCGGGATCTTCGCGTTCACGTCGGCTTCGCTCACCGGTGCCGGCGTTTACATGTTCGCGCACGGGCTGTCGGCGGCGGCGCTGCTGCTCGTGGCCGGGTGGACGTGCGTGGCGCAGGGGACGCAGAAGATCGGCGAGTTCGCCGGCGTCGGACGCAAGGCTCCGCTCCTTTCGGGGTTGTTCCTCCTCGCGGGGTTGGCGACGCTGAGCCTGCCGGGCTTCGGCAACTTCACCGGCGAGTTCCTCGTGCTCGCCGGGGCGTGGCAGCGGCATCCGGTCGCCACGGCGGTCGCGGTGCTGGGCACGCTGGCGGCGGCCGTCTACGTGATGCTCGTCTACCAGCGCACGATGACCGGCGAGCCAGCGAAGCCAGACGAGACGGTTGACGAGGATGCGTCGGACGACGCCGACGAGGAACGTCCCGCGTCCGCACCGTCGCACAATCTCGGGCCGCGTCAGGCCGGTGTTGTCGGCGTCCTCATCGCCGGGCTGCTGGTCGTCGGGTTCGTCCCCTCGCTGGTGACGACGATGGTGGCACCGACATCGAGCGCGACGATGACGAGCCTCGGCCTGTCCGACCCGGGCGCCGCGGTCAAGGGAGGCAAGTGAGCATGACACCCGTGATCGAATACCTGTTGCTGTCGCCGGTGCTCGCCGTGTCCATCGGGGCCGTGCTGGGCGTGCTCGTCGAGGCGTTCGTGCCCCGCGGCGCGCGATTCATCACCCAGACGGCGCTCACGCTGCTCACCGTGGCGACGGCCTTCGTCCTGACTCTGTACGCGTGGATCGACAAGGACTTCAAGCTCGGCGCGGGGGGGTCGGTCGCGCTCGATCGCTCGACCTTCGCCGTGTGGACGCTCGTGTTGCTGTTCGCCTTGGGGGCCGTGACACTCGCGGCAGAGCGGCGCGCCGGCCAGGGGACGTCGGCATTCGCGGCGTCGGCGGTGGCCACGCCGGGCTCCATCACCGAGCGGACGGCGATCGCTGCCCGCAGCGAGCACACCGAGATCTTCCCGCTCCTGCTGTTCTCGATGGTCGGCCTGCTGATCTTCCCGGCGGCGAGTGATCTCATCACCGCGTTCGTCGGCCTGGAGGTGCTCAGCCTGCCGCTCTACCTGCTGTGCGGCCTCGCCCGGCGGCGCCGGCTGCTCAGCCAGGAGGCGGCGCTGAAGTACTTCCTGCTCGGCTCCGTCGCGAGCGCTCTGTTCCTGTACGGCGTCGCACTGCTGTACAGCTACACCGGATCGTTCACCTACTACGACATCGACGCGATGCTTGCGAAGGGCATCGGGTCGAACGCGCTGCTGGTGCTCGGGCTCGGGCTGGTCGGCGTGGGTTTGCTGTTCAAGGTCGGGGCTGTGCCGTTCCACTCATGGGTGCCCGACGTCTATACCGGTGCGCCGACGCCGATCAGCGCGTTCATGGCGGTGTGCACCAAGATCGCGGCCGTGTTCGCGCTGGTCCGCATCCTGTACGTCCCGCTCGGCGGCATGGTGTGGACCTGGCAGGTGCCCCTGGCTGTGATCGCGGTCGTGTCCATGGCCGTCGGTGCCCTGTTCGGCCTGACGCAGACGAGCGTGAAGCGGCTGCTCGGCTACTCGTCGATCGCCCACGCCGGCTTCGCTCTGGTCGCGATCGTGCCGGCGGCGACGACGGTCGTGCCCGCCGCGCTGGTCGGCGGGCTGGATAGTGTCGGTGTGACGTGGTTCTACCTGGCGGCCTACGGTCTGGCGACCCTCGGCGCGTTCGCCGTGGTGATGCTCGTGGCGACCACGGCCGGCGAGGAGACGGACTTCGCCGCCTGGGCCGGCTTCGGCCGGCGGCACCCCATCGCCGGCGTCGCGATGACGGTGTTCCTGCTGTCGCTCGCGGGGATCCCGCTCACGGGCGGCTTCATGGGCAAGCTGTTTGCGTTCACGCTGGCCTGGCGCGGCGGGTTCGCTTGGCTGGCGCTGGTCGGCCTGGCGCTGAGCCTGGTCACGGCGGCGTTCTACGCGCGGCTGCTGTGGACGATGTTCTGGGGAACGCCGCCCGACGACGCGCAGACCGTGCGCGCGTCGCCCGGGCTGTGGGCCGTGATCGGGGTGTGCCTCGCCGGGACCATCGCGCTCGGTGTGGTTCCCGGTCTGTTCACCACGCTGGCGCAGGCCGCTACGGGCTTCCTGCGCTGACCGACGGCGGGGGCGTAGCCTAAAGGTCTCGGACTGAGACGGGTGAGGCAGGAGACAGCGGTGAGTGACGACGCGTTCGCAGCGGCCGTATCCGCCGACCTCGCCCGCATCGAGGAGGCGCTGCGGCGGGTTGCCATCGCGGATAGCCCGTTCGCGACGGCCGCCGCCCGCCACATCATCGACGCCGGCGGGAAGCGGTTCCGGCCGCTGCTGGTGGTGCTGGCGGCGCGGCTGGGGGTCGGCGACGGTCCGCTGGCGGACCCCGCCCCTGTCGATCGCGCGGCGCTGGTGGTCGAACTGACGCACGTCGCGAGCCTGTATCACGACGACGTGATGGACGAGGCCAGCCTGCGCCGCGGCGTCGAGGCGGCGAATCTCCGCTACGGCAACACCGTGTCGATCCTGGTGGGCGACTATCTGTTCGCCCGGGCGTCCTCGATTGTCGCGACCCTCGGGGTGGACTACGTCGCGCGGCAGGCGGCGACGTTCGCCGAGCTCGTACAGGGCCAGATCGCCGAGACACACGGCGTGCCCGTGGGCGACGATCCCATGGCGCACTACTTGTCCGTACTGCACGGCAAGACTGCGTCCCTCATCGCGACGTCGGCCGTTTTCGGGGGCATGGTGGCGGGGCTGGCGCCGGCTCACGTGGCATCCCTGGATGCGTTCGGCGCGCGGTTGGGCATGGCGTTCCAGCTCCACGACGACCTCCTGGACATCGTCTCGGACGCGTCCGGCAAGACACCGGGGACGGACCTGCGGGCCGGCGTGGCCACGCTGCCGGTCCTGTTGCTCACGCGAACGGGAGACCCGGCCGACGCGGCGCTGTTCGCCCGCATACGGGCGGGGCTGGCCGTCGACGAGGTGGACGATGTGGTGCAACAGCTGCGCCACCACCCCGTGATCGGCCTGGCGCGGTCGGCCGTGCTGGACGAGGTCAGTGCAGCCCGCGCCGTGCTGGCCACGCTGCCGGACGGACCGGCCCGCGACGCGCTCGACGCGGTGTGCAACCGGCTGGTCGATCGCGCGGACTGAGCGGTGAGGTCAGCCCCGCTGGCGGGAGATTTCGTAGAGCGCGACACCGGTGGCGACGGAGGCGTTCAGGCTCTCGATCGCACCCGTGATCGGGATGCGGGCCAGCGCGTCACACCGCGTCCGGGTCAGGCGGGACAGGCCCTCGCCCTCCGCCCCGACGACCAGCAGCAGCGCGTCGGCCAGCCCGGGGGTTGCGTCCAGGTCGGCGTCCGCCTCCCCGGCGAGCCCGACGACGGTGTAGCCTGCCCGGGACGCCTTCTCGATGAACTGGTTCAGGTTGCCCGTCTTCCCGACGGGGCACCGGGCGGCCGCGCCGGCCGACGCCTTCCAGGCGGCCGCGGTCATCTGGGCGCTGCGCCGCGACGGAATCACCACGCCGTGCGCGCCGAACGCCGCCGCCGAGCGGATGATCGCCCCGAGGTTGTGCGGGTCGGTGATGCCGTCCAGTCCGACGAGCAGCGCAGGGCGGTCGCCGTCGAGCAGCGCCGCGGCGAGAAGGTCGTCGGCGTCGGCGTACACGAACTCGCGCAGCTGGAGCGCGACGCCCTGGTGCACCGCGCCGCCGGTGAGCCGGTCGAGCTCGAACCGGGTGACGGTGAGCAGCGGCAGCGAGTGGGCGGCGGCGAACGCGAAGATGTCACGCAGGCGCGAGTCGCGCTCGGCGCCCTCGGCGACGTAGGCGGTCTTCACGGGCAGCCCGGCGCTCAGCGCCTCCCACACGGGGTTACGCCCGACGACCCAGTCGGGGCCGGCGCCGATCGGCCGTGTCTTCGTCGGGGCGGGGCGGGAATCGGTGCGCGACCGCTCCTGCTTCGCCTGGTACGCCTTGTGATAGACGCGGTCCTCGGCCTTCGGCGTCGGGCCACGTCCCTTCAGCGAGCGGCGGATCCGCCCGCCCGAGCCGGCCGTGTTCTGTCCTCTGGTCACGGTACTCGAGTCTACCGGCGGCTACTACGCGGCATGGTTCACCCGCTCGGCAGGCTCCCGAGTTGCGTCGAACCGGGAGCGGCGTCAGCGGTCGAGGATCCAGCGGGCGCCCGTGGGGCCGTCCTCGATGCGCAGACCCAGGTCGCCGAGGCGGTCGCGCAGGGCGTCGGCGGCGGCCCAGTCCTTGCGCTCGCGGGCGAGCGCGCGCTGGTCGAGCACGAGGCGCACCAGGCCGTCGACGGTGTCCGTGAGGTCCTGACCGGCGCCCGGAGCGTCGGCCCATTCGGGGTCGTACGGGTCGAGCCCGAGGACGTGCAGCATGGCCCGGACGGCGCGCAGGGCGTCGGCGGCCGCGGGCGCGTCGGAGGCGTCGAGGGCCCGGTGGCCGGCGCGGATGGTGTCGAACAGGCACGCGAACGCGGCCGGCGTCCCCAGGTCGTCATCGAGGGCCTCGGTGAACGCCGCCGGCAAGTCGGCGACGTCGAAGGCGGCGCGCTCCCCGATCCCGCAGCGGGCGAGGTACGTGTCAATGCGCCCGAGCTGGGCGGTGGCTTCGTCCAGGGCGTCGTCGGAGAAGTCGATCGTCGAGCGGTAGTGCGGGGCGGCGAGGTACAACCGGACGGCCCGGCCGGGCGTGCGCCGGACGACCTGCGTCACCTGCGCGCCGTTGCCGAGCGACTTGCTCATCTTCTCGTTCGCCATCGTGACGAACGCGTTGTGCATCCAGTAGCGGGCGAAGCCGAGGCCGGCAGCCTGCGCCTGGGCCTGCTCGTTCTCATGGTGCGGGAAGCGCAGGTCGAGGCCGCCGCCGTGGATGTCGAACGTGTCGCCGAGGTACTTGGTGGCCATCGCCGAGCATTCGAGGTGCCAGCCGGGACGGCCCCGTCCCCAGGGGGAGTCCCACGTGGCGGTCGGCGGGTCGGTCGGCTTGGCGCCCTTCCACAGGGCGAAGTCGTGGGGGTCGCGCTTGGCGCGGGCCGGGGCCTCGTCGTCGTCGTGCATGTCGGCGATGTTTTGCCTGGTCAGCTCGCCGTAGCGGGGCCAGGACCGGACGTCGAAGTAGACGTCGCCGGAACCGTCCCCCGCGGGATAGGCGTGGCCCGCGTCGATCAGCGCGGCGATGAGGGCGATCTGGTCGGTGATGTGGCCGGAGGCGCGCGGCTCGTAGTCGGGCGGTGTGATGCCCAGCGCGGCGCGGGCGCGGTGCAACTCGAGTTCGACCTCGTAGGCCACCTGGTACCACTCCAGGCCCTGTTCCGCCGCCTTCGCCTCGATCTTCTCGTTGATGTCCGTGACGTTGACCACCATCCGGACGCCCAACCCGGAGGCCTCCAGCCAGCGGCGGAGCACGTCGAACACGACCTCGCGGCGCATGTGCCCGAGGTGCGGCGGCGCCTGCACCGTGAGCCCGCAGCAGTAGATCGCCACCAGACCCTGCGTCACGGTCTCCAGGGGCACGACCGCCCCGCTGCGTTCGTCGTAGATGCGGTAACTCACGCGGTCCAGTCTATCCGGGGAGTGCGGACGGCCCCCGATAGCCCGGGTGGGGCGATCTGGTGCGGGTGGTCTGCGCCGCGGCAACACGCATGCCCTGGTGGGGCGCGCACGAGGACTGGGCCTACGGACTACGGACGAAGGCAGTCGATGGGGACGACGTCGACGCCGTCGTCGCGGCGGTGAGCGAACCCCCCGGGGCCGACGATGACCACCAGGGCTGCGGGTGGGCGCTCGCCCCGGAGGGTCATCTTTGTCTTGAGCCGCAGGAGGGATGCGGCGGCGGCATCTTCCTGGCCGGGGCCCCACTTGATCTCGACACCCGACCAGCGGCCGTCATCTGTGTGGAGGATCGC
>Ga0209629_10001125_pt1 | contig 16242 bp, 9 predicted proteins | sample TergutCu122P5_FD_187286 | JGI IMG/M metagenome (GOLD analysis project Ga0209629, IMG submission 187286) | Cubitermes ugandensis P5 segment gut microbial communities from Kakamega Forest, Kenya - Cu122 P5 (SPAdes) (version 2) | ecosystem: Host-associated > Arthropoda: Insects > Digestive system >...
GGGGAAGGAGGGGGGGGTCAGCCTTGTTGTTTGACTTTGAGAGTTTATGGCACTGCCAATTTGGTGTTACTTAAGATAAAAAAAAAATTGAATGTGGCACTGTGGTATGGCCTACACACAGTTGACAGTTGTGTGTAATGAATGTGAGTAGAGAAAGACACACAGACAAAATGTTCTGTTAAGGTTGTGCACTTTGGTTCTCTGTATAAGAATGTCACATCCATTTGGAAGATAATTTTTATTATGTGTTATTGTAAATTTGTACATTTAATGGAATAAAATTTAATTTGTGGGTGTGAAACCCTGGAGATGGCTGTTTTTTATTTCGTGGCTGTAATTGCTATTAATGGTAAGACTTTTTGTAAACAACATAGCTTGAACCTCAACAGGTTTTGTAGTTCAAAGAAGAAATGTGCAGTGTGCTGAATATTACACGATGAATTCTGTTGTTCCACATTTGCAGCTGCTGGAACGTTTCTGCCAGGCAGCCAATTTTATGGTCTTGAAACTGGTTCACAGATGTCATATTGTTCATGCAGCGCATTAGGTAACATATTCATAACACTCAACCAACAAAACACACGGACCTATTCCTTAGGTGTTTGTAAACGTAACTTTCCTAAATATTGCGGTCCTGAAGGGTCTATCATTGGAATCAGACAAATGTAATACAGCATAAAACCAAATTAGTTACTTTTGTATACAGCTGACATGGTGTAAAAGAGTCAAATGGATAAAATGTAGGCATTTGTAGAGTTGCATAAATGTGATGGATCTCGTTATACAGTATCTTGGAAGCAGCCTATGTGCTCAATGAAAGTCAGCACAGTACTTTGCTGACTTTCAAATACGAGAAAACGTCAGTTTTATGAAACTGGGAATGCCAGCCTTCAACCACATTTTTTGTTGAATGTGACCTGTTACCACCTGTTGAGATGTGTGTAAATATCAGTATATAAATTATGTCACTGTTAATACCCTTCATTTCCCTGTTGCTGGATGATTTCTTCCAGGGATTGCGTTTTGTATGTGGCAAGCTCTCCACTATGAGAGCATGTATCCTTGGAAGGCATCTAAGGTTTCATCTGTGTAGTGTGTGCAGAACGGCAGTGTAAAGTCTTGAATTTGCAGATATTGTCATATACAGCAACTTTATGAAGATCCAAACTGTCTGGGATGTTTTGCTGTGTCTGCAGTATATTAGCCTCGTTTTGAAGGAGTACAGCACCCCTGAAGTGTGGGAAACTGCTGCTCATCAGCACAGTGTAATATCCCAAAAGACGTGAATCTTTATCAGCATCGGTTTGAGAACTTTCAAATTTTGCAGTTTCAGAGTCATGCATTAACTTGCGGAAGACATATGAAAAAAAAAACCATCTTCTCTTTCATTTGTTTATACATTTTACAATTTTTAAGACTGACACGTGAAATTCTGTATGGTTATTTAAAATTAATTTTTGCATCTGCAGCATTTTTTGCAGAATTCTGTGCTTATTGGAACCTTGTGATAAATAGCTTCATATGTTCTAACATATTGCCACTTGGTGTTTACTGTATTTTGGGAACCGGTAAAAGATACTTATAAAGCTATTAACATTTTATTGCAACCAGTATTACTGATTTATCTCTATTCTACCCTTTTTTGTCATCCCGCCTGATTAAGCAACATTAAGTAACATTGTCATGTAAGGGGGAGGAGGTATGGAAAATAGGAGCAGTATATACAAACTAGTTTATGAGAGAAAAGTGCCTTAACAATGAAACACATCACAGAAAAAGTGGATGGTAGTGATGATATTAAAACTGTCATATTCTATAATCAGCATTTACAGATCTGCTGCACTGTTTGCCCTCAGTATTTCTTTTCTTGGGTGTGTTGGTCAGCTTACAACACCAGCTGTTTGTTTCTTGTCATTCCTATCAAATTTTACCCTAAGCCCTACCTCATCTTCACTCTGAGACCAGCTGTTTTTTCTTTCATTTTCTTGTTCCTCACTGGGCTAGAAACAGGGGGTGCCATTTTTATGTGTGTACATTATTTATAGTAGTCCATTTATGAAAATTGTCTATGAAAAATATTCCTGATGCACATGAGGAATCATTATTGCACCATTTGGTTTTGCCTGAATATTGAGATGAAATGTAACTGGTATCTGAAATACTTAATTCATATACTTGGCTTAAGATGCTGCACCTGTCTTTTCAACCTGCTATAGGTAATTGGTTTCAGATTCGTGGTGACTACCAGGTTTTTCCATGATGAGGTACAAGCAGAGGTATCACTGCTATCCTATTTTGACTGCAGTAGACTTCTTTTCTTTCTAGGTTTTCTGAAGATACCAGAATCAGAGGCCCCATTGTTAGAGATACAGGACATGCAGATGCTTCAAGTATTAGTGTGAGTGAAGGCACAGGTAGAACAGACATACCTGCAGCACAAGTGGGCAGACAGAATCGAATTTATACCTTTGTACCACTTGCACACATTTCTTCACAGACAGTTGTTGATGTTGCCAGTGATCACCTCACAAATGTCCGCATTGCCACGCCACCAAAAGCAGGCATAAGTAGCAGCTCAGACTCCAGCATAATAATGAATATTATTGACAGGATTAAGGTATTCAAATGCGAAATTTGTGGCAAGGGATATTCAGCTAAGTGGCAGCTGAATAAGCACAGTATATGTCATAAGGATGAGCGTTCATTTACGTGCAATGTTTGTGGTAAAGGATATACAACTAAGTGGCATCTAAATAAGCACAACATTTGTCATGAGGTTGAGCGGCCATTTACCTGCAATGTTTGTAACAAAACATTCAAACGAAACTACCTCTTAACAGCTCACAAGAAAGTGCACAAAGGAACTAAGGATCATGTATGTGATGTTTGTGGGTATTCTACTATTACAGTGTTTGCATTGAAGCTCCATCAGAAGAGGCATCGTGGTGAATATAACTTCAAATGTGAAGTGTGTGGTAAAAGTTTCATTTCCAAATATGAGTTGGAGAATCATAAGGTAGTGCACTCAGGAAATAAACCATTTAAATGTGGTGTTTGTGGAAGGGCCTACTCTCGTAAGGGAGATCTGAATGCCCACATTAAAAATCATCATACACCTCTTCAACAAGACACATCGGATTTTCACTGTAGAACTTGTGGACGTAATTTCAGATTGAGGAAGCTGTTCCGGGCACACATGAAGTCCCACACTGGATATCTGTGTGATATATGTGGCAAGGCCCTTTCTGGCCAGACCTCACTTCATTCACACCATCTCCGCCATACTGGTGAGAAACCAGTAGTCTGTGACATATGTGGAAAGTCATTTGTTACCAGTAGTGCGCTTCGCATCCATGTGCGGACGCACACAGGTGAACGCCCCCACACATGTGACCAGTGTGGTAAGAAATTTACACAGCGGTCTTCCCTTATTGTCCACAAACGTTATCATACAGGCAGTAGGCCATATCACTGTAACATATGCCACAAAGCCTTTGTAACAAAGACGTTGATGAAAACTCATCAGAAGAGTCACAGTGTATCGTAGGGGCATATGTTCTTAAATTATTCTTTAATTGAATTCTTCAGTGACATTTGAAGTTCTCATGTTGATGTGTTCCAAGCACTTTCTGGGCTGTGACATTTTATAGTTTTTTCATAGTTAGGTTCCTGCAAAGCACTGATACCTCTTCATCATCCTGCCAGGGTCTGTTGGTTATACCTGTTCTGTTACCTGGATTATTAGTATTTAGACATCTGTGGCATTGAGCATTTTTATTTTGTTTGAGTAGTGACAGATACTATTTTTAGAAGAAATAAAAGTATATGCTTGTTCTGACATCATTGTAATACTGGTGGAATGAGACAACATGAAAATGGGTCTCATTACATGAAAGAGGCTTTGGAATGCTGCCACCAGAACCTCTTGCCAGTAAACTTCGTTGCATTCAAAGTCACAGGGAAATGAATTCCAAGGTTCTCTTGGCAGTGGCTATGAAAATGCTGTCTGCTGTGTAATGTTATTACATGCTTGTTAACGTTGAGTGAAGGAAGTGGCAGCTATGTTTGAGTTATATTCATGATTTATATTGGACATGGTTCCCCAAAGCCAGAGTCCTGCTAGTAAGAATTTGTCTTGACAATTGTGATATCTCACACTGTGGTTAGTGTCAGGTTCTTCCATTCTCAAAGTTAGGAAGCATGGGGTAAAATATCCTCTTGTTTCTTGGAGTGTTATGAGCTGGAAAGGTATTTGATGAACATTAACTATTCATAGTCATTGTACCACATGCAGAAACAGTTCATATGACAAGTTTTGTGGAGTACTGTTAAATTGAAACTCATTTTAATATGCAGTTACAGGAATTACTTCATTTCTTCAAAATCCGTAGTAATTGTACTGATTTGTTGTATTTGTATATTGTTTCTTTAATGCATGACAGATGTCAGAGATTATACCAATGTTTAACCTGATGTGAAATGAAATCACAGTTTCATGCATGAATGGTATATCATGCAGTAAGGATTGACAGTAACATCTGATGTGAGTTTTTTTCCTTCTGTTTGTTAATAGGGACAATTTATTTGTTCCACAGATACCACATGTCACGAACTGTAATTTAGTTCGTGAGGTTTTTTTTTTTACGTCCTTCCATACTCTTAAATCCATGCTTTCATATTATCTCAGATTGCATAGAAGTGTTATTGTATGTGTCACTGTGTCCTGCAACATTTGCTAATTAATTGTGGAATCATTTGCTGTAATTATATCTGTGTAGTGATTTACATTTTGTAGTTGGCTGAGAGATGCAGGATGGAATTGGATATGTGGAACTGTTGAGGCTGTTTAATCCTGCATAATGTATATCATTCTGTCATGAAAGTGTGTGAGGTAACAGGCTGTTCTAAAACTGTCGTATCAACTGAGAGACCAAATTGGCCCCTGTTTTTTGGAGCTTGTGCATCTTCCATGCTAATTGTTGTAGAAATCATCTAGTTTGTGAGGTTTGGCGTTTTGATCCAAGAATTCTATTTCTGCAATTGAGAACATTTGGAGTACGTATAACTTGAGAGTCACACAGCTGTGATTCCACTTGTCCCTTTAAATAGGTAGTTGTGGGCAAGTAAAATTATGCAGTCACTTGGGTATTCCATTAAATTTAATTTAAATGTACTTCTTGTGTTTGCTGTGTCAGCAAACTGCACCAAAGCCTTGGCAACCACACCCTCCTGCATGTTTCTGTTATGTTACTAAAATTTTTGAATGTACATACATACATACATACATACATACATACATACAATCCATCCATCCATTCATTCATTCATACAGTTATCATTGTAGCATTTTCCTGTTAGTATGTCTATAATTGCCAATACTATAAAAAATTCTGAAGGGAAAGAAAGTAATGTAAAAATTCTAACTTCTACTGATGTGCTCATTTCAAAGCAGTTATCCCAGTATGTAGTGCATCTCATGTATTCAGCAGAGTTAAGATTCCACCCCATTGAGTGAATCAAGCAGAGTCATGGATGAATCTTATATGAAAAAGATACAAAGAGGAGACATATTTTGCCCCAAAATACATGATATTGAGGAGAGGAGAAGAATATAAAAGCTTGCATGTACAGCAGAATTTGCCATGAAGTTATAGTACTTGCAAAACTACTGTTAGAATTTGTGGTTCCATTTACCCCACTCTAATCTAGTAATGAGGATTGATTATGTTGCATTGCTGAGATTATATGTGGTTTGAAGACTGGATCTGATTGTAGGTTTCAAGTTTTTCTCAGCAGAGCTGATAAAATTTAGTCTTGCTGGGATATTACAGCATAGTTATTGATAAATAATTACCATTGTTTGAGGAAGTATGCTGCCCACATCTTCAGGCTGTGCATTTGGCTTGGGATGTTGAAGATTCAGGGAGCAAGCTTCTGCAAAACTTAACAATCTTATACAGGGTTAGATCCCAGGAGACATGAGTTGGCAGTATGCTAGGGACTGTAAGTTTTGTAGAAATGTTATGATTGACTTGTCTCATGTTGTGAGTTTCAAGCCATTGTAAGCAATAAACTTTCAGAAAGAAGACTTTTTTTTGTTAGTACCCTTTATGGCACATAACTCCTGTACCAAATAGATGATGCTTTTCTGTTCTTGTTACCTGTGGTGGCTGTGTTCATGAAATTAGTTTGTTCATTTCTATTATTTTTATAGAATTCATGCAGTTGAGGGCAATTGTTGGAAGTGTTGCATATCATCGTGTCTGTAATTCCTGCTGAAAAGAGGGTATAGTTCTTTGCAGATGTGTCTCAGTTGACGGTGGCACCAGGCTTGAATTCCAGCTAGGAGGATTTAAGGGTTTTCAGAGTAATTTCAGGCAAATATTGCTGCAGTGTTTTGTACCTTCCAATGCGGTCTTTGACACATATGGTCCTTTTATTTTCTCTAGTTGATGTAGTATTGCAAAATTATTAATAGTGTAGGAAATTTGATCATTTAAGTTTTGAGTGTAGGGAACTCTTTGATAGTAAATTTTGATGACTTATTGTTGATATTGTTGATACATTTTAACATGTGCTAGATTTATAAGGGAGGCTATGGTATTTTACACCTAAGCTTTCTTTGTGGTGTGAATCAGTGACAGTCCCTTTTGCTATCAGCTGTTTGTAGCTTGGAAAGTCTTCAGCAGAAGCTTTTAATGGTTGTTAACTGAGGCAAGTTTTTTGGGGAGGGGTTTGCTTTGGTGAAATGTGTGCAGACTTTGTGATGTACTTGTTTGTTAACATGTGTAACAGATCTTCAGTACAAGAGAAGTGTAAACTGCAGTACAAGATTTACTGATATTTTGGGTCTATAAATTAATGTTCTGTGATTGCTCTTTTCATGCATATTTCATTTCTATTAGTGGATTTATTACCTTGCACCATTTAGTTCCATATCGAAGTAAACCAAGGAGAGGTACAGCTTGCTTGCTGTTTGACAAGTATCATGTTAGTCAGTTGGGACACCACAGTTTGAATATAACAGCCTTCTCTTCTTTCTAGGTTTTCAGAAGATACCAGTATTGAAGACATTGGTGTCAGAGGTACTGGACATATGGATATCACAGGTTTTAGGATGAGTGAAGCACTAGATGGTGGACATAATCATTTCAGTACTTTTGCGCATCTTTCTTATGTACCTTCTCAGTCATGTTTCAGTGATGGCTATAAGCCAGGGAATGTCCAAGTTCTTGCTACACAACTGAATATAAATGCAAGCAGTTATGTTGAAGAAACCCAAATAAACACAATTTCAAAATCAGGCAATTCCACCACAAAAACTGAAACAGCTGCCTATAGTAATTTAAAGCCCAGCATAACTGTGAAATCACATGCAAGTTTGAAAGTTTTCAAATGTGAATTATGTGGTAAAGAATATGCAAGTAAGTGTCGTTTGAATAAGCATGCTGTAAGCCACAAGAATGATCGGCCATTTGTTTGTACATTTTGTAACAAGGCTTACAAACGGAATTATGAGTTAACAGCTCATATGAAATTACATAAAGGCATTAAAGACCACATAGTGTGTGATATTTGTGGGTGTACTGCATCCACCAAGCAGTCATTGAAACTCCATAAGAAAAGGCATCTTGGTGAATATAATTTCAAATGTGAAGTGTGCAGTAAAGGTTGTGTATCTCAGTACGAATTGGAAATGCATAAGCAAGTGCATTCAGGCAAATCATTTAAATGTGATGTGTGTGGAGTGGCTTTCTTTTATAAGGGTAACCTGAAAATCCATATTAAGAATCGCCATCAGGTTGATGACCAGACCGTACCCCGCTTCCAATGTGAAATATGTGGTAGTAAGTACAGGCTGAGACAGTCATTGCTGGGGCATATGAAGACCCATACTGGATATTTGTGTGATTTTTGTGGAAAGGCTCTCAGCAGTCAATCATCACTACGTGCTCACCGCCGCATTCACACCGGTGAGAAGCCAGTGATCTGTAATGTATGTGGAAAGACTTTTAACACAAGTTCATACCTTCGTGTACATATGAGGATGCACACTGGTGAACGTCCACACTCATGTGATCTCTGTGGAAAGACATTTACACAGCGTTCCTCCCTGGTTATTCACAAGCGCTATCACACAGGTGACAGACCATACAACTGTAACATATGTCAAAAAAACTTTGTGACAAAGACATTGATGAAAACTCACCAGAAATGCCATGATATTTCCCAGTAGGTGAAGTTTTGTGTTTTGGGAGATTTGAAAAACTGTAAAACTTCAGTTGTGTCATATGTACCTTGTATTTTGACATGTATGGTAGGATGCTGTCTTTATGTACATAATGCTTGCAATTTATCTAATAAAAAGGTTTTGATCATCAAAGGAAAATTTGTTATAAGTCTAATTCATAGAGTGTGTGTGGCAGTGCCTGAATTCTGTGTGTACCTACTGATCTGAATCTCCCTGAGTAATAGTAACATTGTGACCAAATTTTTTTTTGGCCGATACTTGATTCTTGAATCATTACAACATTTTAACACAAAGCACAATAAGTTTTGATGATATTAATCTTTGTCCTGCCTTCACACCATATTTGTGACACGTGTATGAAAGTACTCCAAGAAATTTATTTCATGTATTTAGGCAACATAGGTGTTCACTGCATTTTTAAGACACTAAGTTTTCAACAAAATGCCTTTTTCTTTTCCATGATTTTATCTTTTTCTTTTCAAATATTCTTCATCCTTCACATTAAGCAAACACAAAAATTTATGTGTACCTTCACTTCACTTAGTCTGACTTCTTCTACCAGTAGGTGTAGAGTGTGTAGACCTACCATGGAAGATAAACGTTAATTTCCATCCAGATATTTATCACTGTAACATGTAGTGTATGTGGTAATTCACATTACGAATACTGATACAGATTCATTTTTATCACCGTTTACATTTATAGAATGTCTCCTAAATGCCACCATTTTTGGTGTTGTGCTGTTTTCTGCATATTTCATGTGACAGCAAAGAGATAACTGAACATTTCTTAAAAATATGTAGTTCATTATATTGTTAGGGTTCTTCTAGTAGGTGAGGAATATTTTTACACATATGTTACAAACACATGAGAATGTGTTGGACAGTGATAATTCCAGAAATCTTGTACGCAACACATTTAAGGAAATGATTCTGACGACATTTTCAGCTTTGAGTTTGTGATATAACCTGTTGATCCTTCCTACAGTTTCATTATAAATAAGTTGCTTGATCAGTTGTTTATGACTTCTGACACATTCTATGTTGCTGTGAAAAGAAGCTGTGTAGTTACATGCTTACATGCAACTAGTATCTTATTGCGTTGATGAGTAAAACATGTGGGAATAGTAGCCCCCCAGTCATATGGATTAGTGTCTGGTCGACTAATATAACACTGCGTCTTATTTTTAAAACAAATGTGTTCCAGAATGGCTACACCATATTGAATTGTGATTCAGAACATCTGAAACATAGTGCTTTTTATTTATTTCTATATTTATTTTATTTATTTATTTATTTTTTGTGAGATTTTCTCAGTTTGTGCATTTTTTATGTTGAGTGTGGATGAGTTCAGATTATTTCACACGTTCATACCAGGTTTTCTTAGTGCCTTTATGTAGAAATTACCACCAACACCTTAGATGTTTTTCACAGATTTATCGTGAATAGTGAAGGTCACCCGTAACACTTATTTACGTGTATTGTGCCATAACAATGTTTCAGGGAGAATTGTGCTTGTTTGTTCTGCATTTGAAGATTCAGGACATTACTTATCACAGTTTTTCACAAACTGGAATGAACTTGTAAATTTCAGAATAGTTGCAACCTGCATGAGGCTGTGTGTAGTAACTAATGCTATATATCAGTGCTCTGAAATTTTGGGAATATTTGAAGCCATGTGAGTTGAGATTCTTATAGCAGTGAGATAATGGTGGTTTGAGATCGCACGTTTGTGGGGAAGGGGGTGTTTAATTTAATGACATTCTTTGTTTCTAAGAGTATACTGCATCAATGGTAGAGAAATGACATTAGTATGTAGCATTTGTAGAACTACAGTGACAGGAAAAATCTGGAGAACTTGGAGAGGTGTCATGGTGTTTACAACAAATCCCATGTGCACTGGTGTGGCATGGCTTTGTAGTTTGGTGGACTGATACAAATGTTTTCGCATTATCTGCTGTCTTTACCACCTTGAAGAGACTTCTCTGAGACTGATTCCTGTCAACCATACTGCGTAGTGTTATATCCTGGAATACTGTGATACAATTTTTAAGCCACTTATAATGGTTTCTCTGATGAGACACATGATGTTTTGGTTTAGAATGCCTCAGTCATCTCTACAAACTTGTTACAATAACCCCTGAATGTTGGCTTATCAGAATCTGTATATCCCTTATGCAGTATCACAAATTTTACCTGGAATGTCTTGTTCCTCGTGATGGAAAAATTAACTTGCGCATAGACTTAGTTTTTGTACTGTACGCTTAATATTGTTAGGGTGATACGCTAAAGAATGGTTGGTGAAGTAGGTCTGTGACTGTCCTGCTTTTTGTCTATGAAGTGTGGATGTGCCACACATTACTTCTGTCTGAACAGGTAGAGCTGCTCCCCAACTGTTGTGAAGTCTCTGTGCTTATTCACCCCACCTCCCACCCTCCAAAATTGGTAATGACTTGTTTCTGGGATAGAATATAAGGTGGGTGCCAACAGAGACTGGACACTGAAGTGGAAGGACTTGTCTCAGCATTGGTGTTCTTAGGGCAAGAAGTTTGTTAACACTAGAGCAGTGATGGTTTGGTGGAGACATTACTGATTGGTTATGCGATGTGTGACCTGTGAAAAAATGATGCATCAAAGTATGCCATAACTTATATTTATGCATTGCATAGTTCATCTTATAGGTGAGTTATAATTGTGCATGGTGAAACATGAGTTCATTGTAGATAATTACACTTCATACACTGTTATCCCTCCTTGGCTATTGTAGTATCCAAGCATTTAAATGTGCTTATATAGGTCAGTGGAATAGTGACCTTGTATGACAGTTGAACACACTCTGATAGTGCTGAATTTTAATACCATGACTAGCGGGTTCATCAGTGGTGGAATTTCTAATTGTAAATATTGCAGCTTTGAAGAAAGTACTGTCATGTGAATTGTGAAATATATGATGAATGGTTGGTATTCTCTGCATTTGTGAGCCAAGTGTATCAAAAGGACATTATGGAAGGTATGTCTCCTCTTAGGAAGCTAATCTGTACCTTCAAATCAGAGTGTATTTGTTCAGTTTGCTAATTTATTCCTAGATCTGGATTAAATTTGCTGATTATTGTTGACTAATCTGTCAGATTGGATGAGGCCTTTTGTTCATGAAGTTCTCATGAATCACAGCCTTCCTTACACAATATATGAGCACTCTGTAGGCTCTAGCAGAGGTCACATTTAAGCTGGAAACAACCAAATGCTTCTTCCATCCAGCAAGGTGTTATTAATATTGTGGCATGCCTTGCAATGAAATGTATTAAGGACTGCATGAACAACCCATCTATTCCCAACTACAAAACAGTGTTTTACATGTCTGCGTTGCATGTTGCAGAATATAGCTATCCTATCCTGAATAGCATGTTCCAGAATAAAATCCTGTTCAAGCATTTTAATGTACTTGAAACATGGTCAGTTGAAGCTGTTACATAAGAAACACATTAACTAAGTGATACACTCAGGATTTGCTGTTACAAACTGGAAGTGTACACTGAATTTTAAAATGAACGGGACCCACTCACTGTGGATAGGATAATTTTGCACTGGATTTGGTAAAAGTTTTCAAAGTATCTGAGGGGTTTTGAATAGTAAATTCTTCTGAAGTTGAACATCCAATGCCAGCAATGACCTTCAGTGTCTAGCAATCCAATTGGACTGATAGACTGGCAAGTATATTATGTATTATTAAAGACATGACTATAGAGAGTGAAGGTGGAGGCAGTATGCTCCTCCCAAAGGGTGGTAATTATTTACTGGTAAACACAGTGCATTTTCCCAGAAGACTCATAAATTGTTCAGCACTGTTGTAAGAGTCTCATATCTTTTCATCTTTCGACTGTAGTTATGACCTAAATAATGTAATGCAGGTAATTGGTTGCTCAGTTGATCACATCTGGGCTGCTTGAAGAAGCCATACCATGAAGTCTGTCAGCCTGTTTTGGTGATCAGTCCTTGAAGGTGCTTTGGAGAGACATTCATAATAAAAGGACCATGCATGTCATTCTTCTTACAGGGTACTGGTGTACCAAGTTTGTTGTCTCTTGCATGTCACAGAGTGGCAATATTTTGCCCTTGTTGGATTTCTGTACCATTGGTTTTGACACAGAAGTGTCATGTGGCTACATTTAAATTTTATATGAAAATGTTTCCTGGCCTTAAAACTTAGAACATACAAATTTTCATGTGAAGTCTCTTTACATCTTACAGAGTGGCAAGTATTTTGTCCTTGCTGGATATTTCTAGTATTGGTTTTGATGGAGAAGTGTCATGTGGCTACTTTTAAATTTTTCATGAACATGTTTCCTGGCCTTGTAACTTAACATACATATGTTCACATAAAAAACAAATTGCATAAGGGAAACAGTGATTTGAAATTCAAAACAAACTGTGTGAAGGCAGTGGGGAACACTACTACACACACAGATACCAATCTGCAAATGCACAGTTGAAGGGGGAGTTTTGCAGCCCTGTAACACAGGCCAACACCACCTGTATTATGTACCGTGAAACTACTGAACTTATGAAGAAAAGTTGATTCAATGCAAGGGAAGCATTTTCAGCAGTTATTTACTAGTGTTGTATCCACATTGTGGCCGTGGCATCCACAGTTGAGACTTGGTGATGTATGTATGCCCAGACAAGAATGAAATTTTGCTGGATCGATATAAAAAGACATGATATTACTGAAAGGCTATTAGAGATGAGTTCCTTGCTGTGCTAAAGCCACATTTCATGGAGCTGCTTCATGTTTGGAAGTGTTCCTCCAAAAGCGATTTTAGCTCAGCTTAAGATGAGGTAGAAGCTACATTTTGTGGAGCATGGAATACTCGGACAGCGACGAGAACAGGTATGTTTTGTGCTTCCTGTGTGATGTGTTACTGACCAGAAATGACCATCCTGAAGTAGGCAAGAATGGGGGAAAAGAAAGCTGTTAACAGCCTTGTCCTCTGTGATGAATGTTCAGTGAGCCATAGAGTTGAGCTGAAGGTAAACTAGGGTGTAAAGTACCAGAATTTGTATGAATAAGAGTCTTGCATGGTCACAAAATAAAAACAATAATTGGGCATTGTAGGACATACCATGTTTTTCTAATGACTTGTTAACATGTAACTAAAAATATAATTCCTGGTTGTAGGTGCCACCCTAATTTCAGTTGCGTATTTTATTACTGTCTTGTCATGTGCCATGGAAGGACCAATGAAAACCATTTAATGCCCCCAGAGAACTTTTGGATACTTTAGGATAGCCATTGCCTACATTGCAGTTTGTTCCCAATAGGCATTTCTTTACACTAGATGTATTAGATCTGCCATCTTGCATTTCTTCATACCACATGCAGTGATTGTACTGCTGTGGTTATTTGACTTAGTTTAGGTAGTTTTAGGACTGTTTAATTTAGTTCAGGCATTACTTATTGTCCAGTTCAAGACATGTATGTTTTCATGAAAAAATGGCTTTAATGTTTTGGTTTTACGCATATACAGCCTCAGCTGCAAGAAAGGTAACTGTACAATGCTGTTTCCTCCTTTGATAGATGTTTTTCTGAGTTCCATTGTTGATGTATAATTTTAAATATATGAATTTAGGGTTGAAAATTATTTATGGTGTCAGCATTGGACCAGAAGCTTGCAAGATGTTTTCACTGTAATATTCTCATAGTGAAACTATCATCCAGCATTTTGACTGTAACAAATTTCTCTTCTTTCTAGGTTTTCAGAAGATGCCAGTAACAGAGAGTCTGATGCTGCTGGTACAGGAAATGTTGATACAAATTGTAGCATGAATGAGAGTGCTGGTTTTGCAGGTTGCTCTGAAGCACCAGTGGTTTGTTCTTATTTACCACATGGGTACCGTGTGACGCATCCATTTGAAGCATGTATTGATAGAAGTTCTTGCCTTGATATACAGTCTGAAATTAATTTACATTTGATGTCAAACAGTTTTGCTGTTACTGCCGTAACAAATAGCGAGTTGAAAGAAGATCTCTTCACTCTTCATTCTCAAGAAACTGGAAGCATCAATGCAAATCAAGACTTTCCTGTGCCACCTGATAATCATGATAAAGTTTTCACATGTCAGTTCTGTGGTAAAGAATTCTCAGATAACTGGCGTTTGAATAAGCACATTGTTGGCCATAAAGACGATCGGCCATATCAGTGTAACATGTGTACCAAAACGTTTAAACGTAATTATGAGTTGACAGCCCATAAAAAGCGTCATAATGAGATTAAGGGTTATGACTGTGAGGCTTGTGGTAAGGCTGTTTCGTCAAAGCGAGCGTTGGAACTGCATAAGAGAAAACATCTGGGTGCATATGACTTTAAGTGTGATGTGTGCAGTAAAGGTTTTCTGGCTAAGCATCAGTTGGATAATCACAAGATTGTACATTCAGGGGAAAAACAGTTTAAATGTGACATCTGTGGATCAGCTTTCTTCTACAAGTATTACTTGAATGTGCACATGAAGAATTCCCATCCTGCTGAACAGAAGGTACCAGGCTTCCAGTGTGAGGTGTGTGGCAGCAAGTTTAAGCTCAAGGGATCATTACTAAAGCATGTGAAATCCCATACTGGTTTTCTGTGTGATGTTTGTGGCAAGACCCTTGCCAGTAGCACCTCACTGGAGGCTCACCACCGTGTCCATACTGGCGAGAAACCGGAAGTATGTGATGTGTGTGGCAAAATGTTTGCGATGAATTCTTCCCTTCGTTTGCATTTGCGGACACATACAGGTGATCGACCCCATGTGTGTGATATATGTGGTAAAAAGTTCACACAACCGTCCTCCCTATCAGTTCACAAACGCTACCATTCAGGTGTAAGGCCATTCCAATGTAAAGTATGCCATAAGAACTTCATAACAAAGACACTAATGAAAACCCACCAGAAGAGACACAGTGTGTCTTCATAAGAGACCATTTCTTCATATTTTTAGAAGCAGTGTCATACATTACTGGTGTTCCTGTCTTGATATTTTGAAAAGTAGTTGAAATAAATATTTTTATTGGGCTGAACTTGTGTTTGAGATATATATGACAGTGCCAGTGTAACACTGTGCAGGAAGAGATGTATAATTTTGGAACACCTGCATATGTAAGTGCCGAATGTGTTTAAATATGGTGGAGAGAGCTGTCTGAGAGTCATTGTTGTGTCCTCATACATCAGAAAGAAGATATGGAGGTAACAGATTTTGATCCCAAAATTGACAGTGATTGTCATCATCATTATTCAAATATTGTGACAAAAAGAATGTATCACATGAATTGCATCACCAGAGATTCTGTCAGAATTAAATGTCATTTCAACCTTGTGAACAGGAAGGTGGAATTCTTTCATGTGATAAGGTCATTATGGGCAGAAGAAAGAATTCCAAATCAAAATGCACATTTCCTAAATTTACTGAACTCAATTATACATCATTATGGCATGCTGTAGTTTTAATTATAATGTTTCATTTTCGTGAAATTTAAAAAACAAATTGTTATTTGAGTTATAACAAGGATGTCTGTATTACATAGCCTACTTCAGTTACATTAAAGTCTTGTGATGAGGCAGATTGATGTACCTTATATGTACTATGTCTTACTGTACAGCAAAATAAAATCGATGACTTACAATGAAGTTTCTTGATTTGGGTTTCATGTTTCAATTAAGACAAATGCTTATCATAATGTATAGTTTATCAAAAACTTAACAGGCAGTTTATTTGTTAATTATGTTTTTGTTTTGTTTGATTGTATGGAACTTTTTATTGTTATATGTGAATGTTTCTTTCAACATTTGCAGTCGATCTTGTTGCAATTTTGAGGCTGATCCATCAATGAAGTATACGCTTTGTAAGGTTTTCCAAAAAGTTATTGTTTTGGAGGTGGTTTTGGGTATTGTGAAACAAGTTTGTAGGATCATCTTAAAGAAATGTGGTAAGGCTTGCTGTCTTGTCTTTTTTTCCTAT
>Ga0209629_10001127_pt1 | contig 16229 bp, 6 predicted proteins | sample TergutCu122P5_FD_187286 | JGI IMG/M metagenome (GOLD analysis project Ga0209629, IMG submission 187286) | Cubitermes ugandensis P5 segment gut microbial communities from Kakamega Forest, Kenya - Cu122 P5 (SPAdes) (version 2) | ecosystem: Host-associated > Arthropoda: Insects > Digestive system >...
ACTGTTCCAGAGATTCTTCAGGCGGTAGACCGCTCCATTCGAACTATCAACACAACAGGCGCTGCTAAAGGTATCCTACGACTTCCACATCGCTGGCAACGGGTTGTACACAATGCTGGTGACTACAGTGAAGGACAGTAAAACTTCGAAACATGTATCTATTTTGTATCAGTTGTAAATAAATAGTTGCCACTATTAAAGTTCCAACCCTCGTATGTGCTGTCTAATTCATGATTCAGAAATCGCCTCAACACTTGAGACTTAAAAACATATGTAGCTGAAGGAGTCATCATCATCATCATCATCATCCTTATTTTCAAGAGTTGGTGCCTTTTTGGTGTTTTCTGTCTTCAAAGGAAATTGATCTGTGTTTCAGACGTCCTACATTTTGTTGACCTGTTGGTTTATATTGTAGACATATGTATGTAAGTTGATTCTTTCATCTCTAAAATATATTTGTGCTAATTTTGTTTATTGTGTTCAGTTTTGGTATGAAGGTGATATGTATTTAATTATCCTCTGATACTGGTATTGTGTTTGTGATCAGTTAATTGTAGCTGGCTAAGGGTCTCGGACTTTAATCTCTGCTGTTGTTATTTTCCATCTCTCAGTTTTTTATCGTGACTGCTTTTCACACCCAGAGCATTGAAAGTTGGAACATTCATTATACAATGTGTTCTTATTAGTGCTTTTAATTTATGTGTTCTTGGGGTGCTTGTACACATCGTCTGAAATCCACTTTTCTTGACATTAGTTGACATCATCTTCACAGCAGTAAAAGACACTGTAGTGTAAGTAACGCGTTTGTGCCAGCACCACCATTTGGTATCGTGCAGTGTAACACTCAAAACACTGTTGCCAGTGGCGAATTGTGACCTCTTTTTATGCAGTCCTAATTGATTTTTTATCTTCTGCAGGTCCCACCTGGCATTAATTCTGGTATCAAAGGCTTATTGTTGTGGATTTGTTCAGTGATTTCATTACCAGTTCACACTGAATGTGATTTTGACTAGAGAAAGGCATAGCTTTAATTTTAGATGTAGTTGAAAGAGCATTATCACCTAAACCAATCCTCATCTTGCTCATCCAATTCAACTTTTCATTTCCTGTGGTTATCATATGTAGATAAAACTCTGCGGGTCTTTACAGATGTTATTTTGTGTTGTTTGGACCTGTGTTCCAAATGGCACAACATAACATCTCAGAAAACATGGATCTTCTGCAACACAACTGTGAGAACCTCAAATCATGCAATACGTCTGTTTCACCTGCATGTAACTTTTATTATCAGTGTTGTGCTCTTTTAATATTATATGTGTGCATGGACAAAAGATGGCACTGTTTTAAGTACTGATCCTTAAACTGAAGTGCTTGTTGTGTGCACAACAATAGTGGTTGATTTAAAGAGTCATAGTCCAATATTCCTGGTTGGTGTAGGTTAATAGATCTTTTAATTTGTCAGTATGTTTAGTGATATAACTGATTCCTGTCCACAATCCATGCTTGCCGGTTGATCTGCATGTTTACATGAGAGATTGCACATTAAAATGTCACCACTAATTGCAGTAGTTTTCACTTCTCATCTGTCATTGTTTCCAGTTTTTATGGGTCAGAGGACAAAAGTTTCCAATTTCATCTATCTTCCCAGTTGTGTTTTTATTCTGATTTTTGTTGCATGTTCTTGTTGCCAAGTGCTTGGCTGAGCCATCTTGTTCTGGGGTGTTCCATAAGTCTTCAAAATTTAATTTTAATGCCATTCACAGTATCCATTTTATTCTTGTTACATGACCATCCTCTTGTGGCCCTCTTAACAAATTTTAGATTCCACTTTCTTAAATGCTATATCCATGCTCAGATTTTACTCCACTACCTTATCTCTCTACAAGGTTTATCAGTGTTAAATATTATGAGTAAGATAAATTGACAGTGCCCTGCAGCATAGCTTGGTCATTTTGTGTGTTTTCCAGTTTTATCTCCTGTAATCATCCATGTCATCTACTACGTTGATCAGTGAACCAATATCAAATTACCAGCACAATTTATACAGTACTTTGGAAACTGTGATAATTTAAAATTCTTTGATCTGATTTAATTCCATGTTATATGATTTGTATAACTGGAGTAATAAAAATTATTCTGCAAGGAAATGTGGTGTGTGGTCTGCTTGGTGAAATGAACACCTGCCAAGAGCCAGTAATTGACTGCCAGGCTTTGTGCAAGTCAGACATAGATGGCGCACTACAAATACAGTATATAATACACCTGAGTGAACTGGAATGGAAGCTACTTCTATGTCTCATAATCTTTGTTTCAGTGTCAAAAGGCAAGGCTTTGAAAAGATACTGTGAAATTCAGTGTAATAAAACATTTAATTTTTCTTTTATGTAAACCTTCAGGCCATCAGAAATGTTCCCTTTGACTAGCACACTTCATAGATTCCTTGTTTGCTTGGAAAGCAGAAAGCAAGCTTCATTGTGACACACAAACAGGTGCTTTGCGAGGATGCTGTAACACATCGTAGAGATTCAGATTAGTTCAGCTTAATGGTCCCAACAGAGTAGGTGCCTACCTTTTTTATCCAATGATGGACAGAGATCCCCTGTCTGAAATGTGTTGTTGGTAGTTTTCAGACAAAAGTCCAAAAGAAAAGTAGTCTTGGAAGGTTTTTAATTAACTCTTTCTGGTTATACGTTGTGGATACACTTTTCCAGACACAAATGGTAACATGCTTTTCTAAGGGCATATATATGTTTATATATAGAGTACAAAGAGAACATTTTCCTGTGGGGGTTGCAAATACACGTGTTAACTCTTGCAAATCTCACAGAACAAAGTTGTGATTTCACTGATCTGAGATATGTCATTGAATTGGTGAAAGATGCTAAACCAGTGTGAAAAATGAATTGTAATTTGCTGTTGGTGTTGCAGGGTTCAGCCTGTTTGCTGAAACTGTTTATTTTAGGCTTAAGCATACCATGTACTCTGACAATCCTGTGGGCACAGGCACTGTAGATTCATGTTCAGTAAGATAATGCTGGGCCTTCAGCATCTGTGGACCCGAATCTTGGGGTTGGTAACCAGGTTGTCTGATCCACTTATATTCTTTACTTTTTCATCATGAACAACTTTAACGCTTTGGTGAATATAATGAATTGGTCTCTCTATTACCACAGTCTAATCCAGTCCCTTGTTAGTATACTCATTATACTGGGATGTAATGTATGAATTATTGCATTTAATTGGCATAATGTTTTCAAATAGAGTGAATAAGCGACTGGCAGAAGTTTCATTTTCCCATTTCTTGTTATTTCTAGGACAAGGATAATCTCTTATTCTGTATTGTCAACATTCAGATCTTAGAGCTTATTCTGATTCTCGCTGCTGACTTGATCAGCTTCTTTCCAGTCTCCCAACATTTCTTTTCTCTGAGAAATTTGTCTTCTGACTGGAATTTTTACCTTCTTTTAATTTTCTCAAGGGCCATTACCCTGTGAAACAGTACTTCATTTCACTTACTTCTTGGTCAGCTATGAAAGCTGGATCACCAATGTGGTAATGACTCGATCACACCAAGTATTTGGGGTATTGCTGTGTATTTTAATTGTGAGATAGTAGTTGAGAGAGAGCATTGAATTTATTACAAAATAATTATAAACTAACCAATGTTTCTTTGCCTTTTTGTCTCTTTCACAGGTTGTGGACATGGCTACAGTGGTTGAGATCATTGCCATCTTGGAAAGAACTGTCATTACAAAGGAAGCACTTGAGGTTAGTTTTCATTTAAAAGGGTAAGGAGTAATTACACGTCTTGTGATGTGGCAGCATTGTGTCATGTATCTTATATTGCAGGTTTGCTTCACACTATCCATTTCTGTTATTTTAAAAGTGTAAACTAAAACTGTATTGTCATCTTTAGACTACTCGCCTGGGAAAATACGTCAATGAGCTGCGTCGCAGGACATCCAATGAACTGCTGGCAAGGCGGGCAAAGGATCTGGTACGAAGATGGCGTGTCATGATACAGGAGAACAACACAGCTGGGGGTTCAACAGTGTGTACTCACATTCCCTCGACAATACATCATACAAATGGGACAAATGTCTTGTTGCATCAAGTAAGTCCAGGGCTTCGTTCAAATGTAAGTCCTGCTCTCCCACAGTTTGGCAGCAGTACAGGTAGGTGTTACTCACCTCCTACTGCTGCAGGTGTGGATGCAACAAGTAATTTCATTCCAGGTTATACCTTCACTCCAGTGAAATCCTTTTCTATGGGTGACCGACGTGTGAGTCCCAGTCTTCATTTCAAAGAGTCTTCCTCCATATCAAATTCAAATTCCAGTCCAAAATCACATCCACTAACCTCTCAGATGAAATTTCGTAGCAGTTCATCAAGTGCTGATCTTCTGGGACACCAGTTTCATCCTAGCATCCTAGTAAATATGGACTCTGTACCCAGAACACATGCATCGAATAAGAGGCTACGGAAAGAGTCTCCATCTCCGGAGGATTTACCAACCAAAAAAGTCAGTCGGCCAAATGGTCAAGTAGTAAAGGGGTTTGATTTTATGAAGGCTTGTATGCCATCACAACCTGATATCCATGGTGATGGTAGTCGAGACAGCATAAGTGGTTTGAGCCAGGGCTCCAGTAGCTGTGAGATAATTTCAACACACAACAAAGTGCCTATGATGGATTTGATGTTTGAGATGACTTCTGCAGCTGTTACGACTACTACAACTACAGCCACTACAACAACTATGGCCACTACTCTTACATCTTCAACCACAGCCACTTTAGGTCCCTTCACACAGCCTAGTATTTGTTCAACATTTATTGTTACTGACACTACAACTTCTACACATAGTACTACAACTACTGACAGTGCTGCTGCTTCTGCTGTTTTGATTGATTCCCCTACAGGTACTGCTGCTGCATGTTCAGCTGGTACTGTAACTGTCTCCAATGCCACTCTTCTTTCTACCCCTAAAACACGTCGGAAAAAACCCATAAAGTCAAGGCGTGTGTCTGCTAGTGCTTCTGTTACACAGGCCACATCTGTGAGTGATATTCTGAAGGAGAAAATAGCATCGAAAGCACGGACACCTAAAGTGAAAACAACGCAGGAACTGGTTGCTAGTGTACAGGCCAAGACTGGCAGTGCTAGTGGAATGCTTCCTGAAGATAAATTACCTAATATAAATGTACCTTCATTTGAAAGTAAACCTAGTCTTGCAAAGTGCATTCTTATGAGTCGGGGAACCCCTACTGATGCCTTAGAAATATCGAGGAACAAAACTGAACATATTGCGAAGTTCCTTCAGTCACAGTCAGAGCTTCATCCCATTCAAGATGATCCTTCCATTGTACCTCTTACAGAAATGGAAGATTTAAGGTTACAAAAACATTTGGGGGATCTTCCTGGCAGCAGCGGTGGCGACAATTGCAATTCATCGCCAGCTGAAGTGTCTTCATTATCAAAACTGTCAAAGGACATTCTGCAGCAATCCTCTTCTTCTAAAGACTCGCAAAGTGCCAGTGCTATAGTGATGAATGTTCAGGATCGAACTGTGGAAGATATTCTTGCCCAGCTTCCTCCTGTTGATGTAGATGCAATATGCTGGGATGAGTCCATGACTGAAGCTCCTGATGTGAAGGAAGTGACAGAGGAGCTTATAGAGAAGTTACATACCCAGCATATAGAAAATCTGAATGGCAATGTGAATGAAGGTGCAAGTTACGAAGACAGTGATGGTTTCTGTGAGTGGCATGAGGTCGTATCAAAGAGGTCCTATCAGGGAGAATTTTTACATATATTGCCTTATGTTGTAATAGATTAACATTGTATTGAAGTTTAAGATATAATTCTGAGGAATGTGCCAACTGAGTAAGAATACAGAGCTGAGGCATATTTCTGTGTTTTTGATATAGACAGTGGTTGTGAAATTGGAGTGGATGTGATACTGGCTTGGACAAGAACCAACGTACTGTTGCACCATCTTGAGTATTAAGTATTGTTAAATAATTTTTCTTCTTTCAACCTTAAGCATATTGTTAAATTATATTTATATTTTACCACATCTTGTATATGTTCTTTTTATTGTGTAACTGAATCAGCTGAACATTTTTCTGTTCTCCACCTTCCTACGATTAATTATTTTGTCTGTTCACTTAGGTGTTGATGTTATTGATGTACTAAATACTTTTGTTTTTTTGGCAGTCAGTTCTCTTAAATAGATTTTTTTTTTTCGGCATGGCAGAGCACACCACAATTAGTTCAACATTTCACGTCAGTGAAGACTTTGTTCCAGACTTACTCTGAGTTCATGTACTTCTCTTTTGTTTGTTCTGTGTAACATCTTTCTTTGATATTTACACATATCCATTAATGGCTTGAAATTGCAGTTGTGACCTCATGTAGTTTTGTACAGACACAGGACTTTAAAATGAACAACATAAATTTGTTAATATTATGCTTTGTTATATTTTATAAAGTTTCATTCCTTCAGGCTTTGTAATGTGTATAATTATTAAGTAATTTTGTTACTAGAAAGTGATGTTAAGCGTAGCTCCATTTCATGATGTAAGTAGTTGTACTGAAGGATGCCTTGTATTGTTTGAGTTCATTTGAAAGTCATGGAATATGGAGAGACCCATATGTTTTACTGTTATTTCTGCTCTGATCAGGGTAAGCTGTGAGGATGTATTTTGATGGATATTTGAGTTCCAAGTGGTGTATAATATTAGTGATTTATGTGTAGTCAGGCCATTTTCTTTTTGCCAAACAGCTTTATGTTAAAGCAACAGGTTTGTCAAAGGCTCACATAAAAGTGGCAGTTTGAAAGCTCAGGTAGCCTTTGTTAAATGTGCCTTTGGTTATGCCATGTCAGAGCTATCTCAACAATTCCCTCAAGTTCTCTTTACATATGTAGGAGGTGAACCATACTCTTCATATCTCCCCAAAACTCTGACAGTGTATATCTCCTGATGTACTATTAACACATTAGTCTTGAATCGTTTGAGAAGAAGGCTTTGTGTGTTTGGCTGATTGTAATCTTATACTGACCACTGATATAACTGCAGTTATGGTTGTTTTGCATTTGCATAGTGTCAAAGAAAATCCACTATTTTCCAGAAATAAGGCTTATTCATCACTGAAGTTGGTGAATCACAAAGTTTTATTTTGTGGAAGAATATGAGGTTTGCTATCATTATGGTTATTTGCTTTACCCATTACTAGTATTGAGCAAATGAATTTTTATATATCAGAAAACTATTCACATGATAATATCTGAAAGAAAATGTTCTAAAGGAAAGACTTCTCATTGAAATTAAAGTAACCTTTAAAATTAAATTCTGTTGAATGTTTAGGCTGCTAAAATTTAAGGATCATGCTAAAAGTGTATAAGCCTCTGTATAAATTATTGATATAATCATCTTGTTTGTAATTTATTTGCTGTCTGTACATTCAGAATGGTACAATGAAACATGTATATCTGTGACAGTACATACTGACTTATTTTAGCTTGAAAACTGGTATCTTGGATACATTTAGGTTTTGTGGTCTGCTGTTCAGCCGTAACATAGTTTTGTTAGGCCCCACTCTTAATGTTGTTAGTACACACAAAAATGTTGAATGTTGTGGAATAACCACACAAATTGAAGGTAATGACAGTGTGAAAGATTGGGATTGGTAAAAAAGGCATGCTGTAAAATTATGCTGTTCTGAAGTTTGTTGCTGTTTTTGTGTTGACTAAAAACCAGTAATGGTGGTAGAGAGGCAGAGATATTGCAGGTCTGAAGAATTTACTTTCTCTATAAGATCACAGTAGGCTGACATAAATATGCTGATGTGTGTGCACTGTAAACTAAGAAACTGTTTTTGTTTTAAACACAGAAGTATGTTTTGCCTAATAATATTCAGTTTTATTTTGTTAGGGGGTGTTGGTGAGAAGATTCACAATGTAGTTTTCATTAATGACAGTGAATATATGGTGGTCAGTGACTGTAGTAATGCTACTGAAAGTGTCAGTGTCTAGAAGGAAGAAAAGTATGTTAAAATTTATCAATTGATAACACAGTTTGGAGAAGTTGAGTGCTGGCCAACAAATGTACTCTCTGGTAACAGGTGTGTAAGAGAATTTGTCTGCCACATAATGGTGGGATTCAGTAATTGGAGGCACACAGAAGAAAGGTGAGGCTGTAAAATAACAGTCAAGCAGATCCTAGATTGCAGCAAGCACTGCAAAGCAAATACTCATACTTAGGAAAAGCATGATTTGTGACATAACATTTAAAGAAGTGTTTTGGAAGTGATATTCATTTGAACTATATTAACTGTTATCCATCATTCTGCATGTCCCACATTTCATATTTAAATCGTATAATGAGGCTGCTCTTGCATTACTGTTTGGAGCTCAGCTTTGCAACTTTGGAATGGGTGCCAGTTTTAACCTTTGCTTCATTTCCTTAATTTCTCTTTTCTCATTGAGTCATGAACAGCACACAAAAGAAACAAATAAAGAAAACTGCCACATTGAGGCTTACCTGTTGCATGATTAATCTCTTACAGTCCCTATTGACATGCATGGAAGAAGAGAACTCTTTATGTTTAGATTCTCCTAACATACAAGCAGAAAGAGAAAATTGTCATTGAGAGACAAGAGATGAGACTGCAAACATATTAACACTTCTGACAATTTGTATTTATATAAAAAATTAAAGGTTATTAGTTCAGATTTTGGTTCCCTGACATCCAACTGCAGGATAAAAATTACAGTGTCTCTCCTGCACTAACAGACATGTAGGAGTTAATTTGATTGCAAGAGTTGATGCATTCTGATTGTTATGTCTTCAGAATGCATTGTCTGCAATGATCTCACAAATATTTAGAAAGAATGTTGATTATTATGCATAAATGCCGTAAGAAAATTTCAAAAACATAACGGAGTGCTGTGACATTTTCATCAGCATTAAATTTTGTGAGAACATTACTGGTGTGGTAAAAAAGTTACATTGTTCCTACATGTGTATAAAGCATTGTGGGAATAGTGTATTGTCTGTTAAATTTTGTGTTCACTGTTCAGTCTGCCATGGAAATACTGGAAGTATAGAATATTTATGTGAAGTACATGCATATTGACTGCTCCCTTGTTTCATTTATTTATTTTTGTACATATCTTAACCCTTCATGATCAGTAGATGGGTCTCGGCATCTGGCCATGGCGTGTTTCTCATGTTGCAGGGAACTAATTGTCTGTTTCATTTAAGATTTTCTTGCACCTCTCATTTGGTCCATAATAGAGAGAGAGAAAATTGCAGTATTGTGCAGGGACATGTAAGGTTATGCAAGCCACAACTTATGTAAATTCAGCCGGACATGTACTTTTGCATAAACCATTTTTGTTTTATTTCTGTGCATCATAAAAATATTTTTTTATGTTGAAATTTAGTGTACCCACAGTTATTTTGAAGGTTTTAACACAACTGTACTTTGCCTAGTATCTCAGAAGACAGCTATAGGATAAACAGTACACACATGTAATTTTTATTGTTTCACTGTGCATTTTAATTCATTGAATGTTACACACCAACTAATGCACTTTCAATACAATAATATATTAGTCTAAAATGTTAACTTTAAAACACTTAATAACACTCCGACATGTTTCGATCTTAATAGATCACTGTCAGGGGGTTCATCAGTGCCTTGTTAAAGTCACTGAATTTTATAAAAAATCGCTGAGTTTAAAATTCATAAAAGTCAATCATGGTGATGTGGCAGCATTCAGGGGGTTCGTCGGTGCCTTGTTAAAGTCACGGAATTTTAAAAAAATCACTGAGTTTAAAATTCATAAAAGTCAATTGTGGTGATGTGGCAGCATGCTGCCACATCACCACAATTGATTTTTAAGAATTTTAAACTCAGTGATTTTTTTTAAAATCTAGTGACTTTAACGAGGCACTGACGAACCCCCTGATGATGATCTATTAAGATCGAAACGTGTCGGAGTGTTATTAAGTGTTTTAAAGTTAACATTTTAGACTAATATATTATTGTATTGAAAGTGCATTAGTTGGTGTGTAACATTTGGTACGCACATGTGTATACTGTATAAAAATAAAATTAGTGTGTGCAATCGGTTGAATTCCAACAAACCAAAAGTTAACATAAATGTTTAAAGAATGGAACCATCACGTAAGTCAAGGAGGGTTTGTATATGATAAGAAAAAGGAATTTAAGCGATATGTTCACTGTAACCTGTGAGAAACACCATATTTATTTCTTTTTATAACATGCTGTTAAGGCTTCCAAGGTTGGAAGCAACGTAAATTTAAAAAGTCAGTTCATTGTGGCACAGAAATCACTCTCTCTCCATTGCAAAGACAATCCATGAAGCTGTTTAGGGACACAATTGCTGTTTATTTGGATTTCAGATGACACATGTACATACACTATGTGAAAAAAATGCAGATGATGTGTTTAATAACCATGGTCCTTTGAAGTGTTAATACTGGACCTTGGATGGTTTCCTTTTAATGAAACCCCCTGGCCATGGAAAGATTAATGAAAGATGAACTTCTTTCACATTTGTGAATACTGTTTGAATTGAATGAATGCCAGGAGTGTTGTCTCTCACTGTGCTGTATACTTTGTCTTTCAGTTATGTTAAATGGTAGGAATCAGATCTCCCACAGATACTGTATCCTTACAGATAGTCATATATTGCATTGTGTTAGAAGCGTGATTTGTACACTTGTGTATTAAGTCACATTTATTGTCATATTTCATTGGTCCAGATGCAATTATTGTCCCTTGTGAGAACACGATGCATCTCGTATCCATGGACATATCATGAGTGCATATATTTGGCAAATAACCTATTAGTAGATAGAACTTTGATTAATGTTACTTGGATGTGCACTAATTCCTCAACAAGCTCTGCAGCCTGCAGGGTGGTCATGTGCTGTAAAGTATGTCTCGTTCTCTTTTTTGAGATTGAAGTTTTGTACAGTGGTGATTATAAAGAATGCTGCATTCTGGATTGTGATGCCATAGTGTGGTTTCAGAGGAACCTGATACCAGAATCTTCAGGGTAGAACAGTATACTGTGTGGGGAAATAGTACGAGTAATACAGAGTCAGGAGGAAACTACCTGGTTCTACAAGTGATGTGAGAGACCGTGGGCCTAGGAGGGTGTGGAACACGTATGCAGCCAGAATTTGTCATTCAGGAATGGGTAGGGGGGTAGTGCTGACATTGACTACATTTAATTTTAAAAACAATGTTATAAAAATCATGTCGTAAATATAACTAACATCATTGTGTTGGCAACCGATTTATATACCTATGAATATAACTACATGTTCCATGACTCACCTGCTTTAAATCACTAGGTCTAATCTTCCTACAAATTATTTGTTATTTTTAAAATTTTTATTTTGAGGGTGGGGACTGGAGCCTGGCATCCCACCCCCTTGCCCTCATCCTTTGCCAATACATATGGCGAAAGAGGTGAGATAGTTCACCTCTTCTCATCCTGAAACACATTTGTATTTTCCTTCTTTCCTGTATGTTTTGGTCCTGTCCTGTCTTGGTCCTGTGGCGTCGCTTGAAGAGCCATGTTCTTGTCCCAGTCCCTGTCATACTTTTTTTCCTCATCACTTACCCGTCTACCCTACAGATGAAGGCAGTAGGTTCCTCTGACACAGGTACAAGTCTGTCATATTGCATGTTATTTTGAGCCCCATAGACAGTAGTCTTCATTCTGGCTCATCATGATTCTTCAGTATTTATGACTTCCATTAACAGTGAGCCATGGCCATTTTGTATATACATAATAGTAATCTGGTAGACAGTTTTGGCACATAAGAGTGACTGTAATTATAAATATGCATATTCATGTGTGATAGTTTGGAAATTTTCAGATCAGTTATTGAAGAGTAGGGTACTTTAAGTTTTCATATATATGCTTAGTAAAGCTTCTCAGGCTAGCAGCTGCATCAGATGCTTGTGCAACAAGTAAACCAACATTTTGAGTCATCTTAATAGAAGACATCCCATTGTGTTTTGTAAATTAAATAACAAGGATGATACAGTCAGTACAACTGTAGTTGTTTATAGTTGTGTTGACTGCATGATCCTTGTTGTTTAGGTTGAAGAACCATCATTGTTCTTGTCATCAGGCAATTGAACATATTTGAGGGCTTTATCATCGTCAAATAAGATAATAATAAAGATAAGAAAATTATTTACCAAGAATATAAAACTGATGTTTTATCACAGTGCTAAAATGTTACAAATGTTAATAGCCACAGATATTAGTTATAAAAATCAAAATTTATTTCATAATTGGATAATATCTGTACTTTTTAGATATGAAGATCACATTTCAGAGGCTAGTGAAAGAAAGTAACATTATGTCACAGGAAGTACTATATTGTCTATCATGCAAAAATAAAAGTTCTCTTTCTTATTTTTCAGTAAAATAATTCTTTTTGAGCAGCCATAGAGAAATATATTCTCATAATGATGCAGCAAGTTTTTGATTTACATAATGCTGTGATGACGTGGGCAAGAGAATGGCAATATTTTGAGTGTGTGAGAGGTGTATGCTATTTTCCTGTACCAGTGGGAGGTTTGCTTTGTAGGAAATACATATGTTGGACTTTCAGTTCTTCACATTTGAGGGTAAACATATTTAACTTAATAATCCAACCTTGGAGCTGGAAGACCACAGCTTAATATCCATCCCGTCTATCAGAACTTATTTTCAGACTGATTGTCACTTATCCTGACATAACCATTTCTTTGACTTCATTTCTAACACAGTATTATATGCATCAGGAACTATTTTACCAAGTGATGGAATTTCAGCATTGTAAAATGGTGGATCTTTCTTATGTTTGAAGCATACTGCAAGAGAAATGTGATGGTGTATTTTATCATCATGGTGTTTCTGTCTAAATATATTACATGTGACAGTCACAACATTTATTGTGAAAATTCTTGAAGGTCATGTTCACTACATGTTTCAGTACGATCATACAACCTTCAGGGGAAATTTCATAATGCAGACATTCAAAACACAAAACACAGTGTATTTTACTATAAAAATCAAGGTTAAAATAATCATTACACACTATCTAAAATAGGAAATGTGTACTTCATACATTGATCAGTTGTTTGCAAGTTTCCCATTCTAACCATATTCACTCTGTTATCTCAGTTTGCATCCTTCTGTGACACTGTGTGAGACTGTCATCACAGCCATTCTTCCTCACTGTACTGTTTCACAGCAGTGTTGTTATCACTAGTAGTATACCTTCACCTATGTAGGGAAAGAAACAAAAATCATATCACTTTTCAAGGATACAAATATAAAGATGGCCTTCAAAACCAGTAAGACCATCTGCTAATTATCACTACATAAATTGTAAAACCCAGTTACCATGTGTGAACACAGAGCAATATACAAGTTAAATTTTTTGTAAACAGGCATATCTTCCAAACTGGAATTAAAAAAAAAATGCAGACCATTAAATAAAATAAAGATGCTTCAAATTATGTTGCTTGCGTTCTCAACTCTGGGCATAAATAAAGTAATATTGATGATAACATTGGAAATATGACACAAGATGAAGAAGAGACCCTGTATGGATAACAAAGCGAGAGATTTTTTTATGTACTGAGCAGCCAAGGAAAAACTTAAGTTAAACAAAAATTCTTTAGATAAATATAATCTAATTTTCATGATATTAACAATTAATACATAATACAGATTGCTATACTGCTCTGCACATACGAAACATATATACATATATAACAGCCAGTACAGTTCATACCAGGGAAACTACCATACCACTCACAAAGAAGACAGATCCATAGTGAAAGTACTGAATGTGCGTGATAAAGACTGTACTAAAAGCATATACATATAAATTATGAATTACAGAAGAAGAATTTGTAGTAATAGTTCTGTTTCAGTTAAACACCTTCTGTTGTTACAGAATTATGTAACCAAACAAGTAAATTACACTTGTAGTGATAACCACATTGGTGTAGAACACATTTTAATAGAATAACAACAGTTACACCAGACACGCCAATGTCTATATGCATTGTTTTTCAGCATAGTGTTGACCAGTACAATGAACAATAGCTGTAATAACATGATTAAACACAGGGCACGGACAGTGGCAGAAATGGGGATAATAGAGTGAGTGAAAGTAGTTTGTACAGAAAACTGAAACAGTTTATTGTTACATGGAATTCAGATCTATTTTAACATTTTAAGATGATTTGACCCTAATTTTAATAGTGACAGCATTTACTTTATTTTGTGGTGAGATGATGGATATTTCACACAGTATTGAAACATGTAGTGAGTACAAGCAAAGAATTTTCATAGTAAATGTTGTATATGACAAACATACAGTAATGATTTGAGTATTATATAACATTAAAATTGTATGGACATTGTGAGGAAAAGAGAAACCTGCTAGTAATTAAAACTTTGTACATCATGTGTGCAAAGTACCTGCTTCATCATGTTGCCTACAGACTAAGGTATTATACAGCTGCTGTAAATGAACTGTTCTTGTGCTGTGTGACTGGTAAATTAGGATCTAGTCCAACTGCATTCTGGCCATATTAGATTGTGTGTTTGTGTGTGTGTGTGTGCACGTCAGAAGGAGAGAGTCATATATTTAATACCGAATGTGTAAGTCTGGGCTTTCTGTAGTGCTTTCCAACCTTAAATATTATTGGTGCAGACAACACTACTAATGGGTGACTTGCCAATGTGCTAATAAGTATTTTCTTTAGTATGAATTTTCTTATGGAATGGAGCTGTAGCATTAATTGTGATTAAGAGAACAATCCCATATGGGAGATGTAATTTTAATCTAACAGATAGTGCACATACATTCTTGTTACTATGTTCATCCCAGGGGTCCTTGAGTTAATATAATTTTTAATGTAACTGTTCAAGCTTATGTACTTAAAGCCATAATTTTAAATTAATAGCTCTTCATCAGTGAGTGACAGATTTGGATGGTTGTGCATTTAATTTTAAAATTTTGATCAATTTTAGGCTGAAATACTTTATATATGCTAGTGTAAGTTAACATAAATTACATATTTGACCCATTTTAAGTGAGCCATTTCTCTGATGTCTGACATACGTTATGTTATCACAATACAGTGGTTTTTAAAACAGTAGTGAGTATAGCTTTAATTACAATGTTTTGAACTGCATGAAATGAAACAGTTTTGTATGTGCAAGTTCAGAGACTTAGAATGCCAAAGAATTTTAGCACTTACAATTGGCGTTGAAATGAAAAAGCTATTGAAGCTGGTGAGTGATCGTGACTTACATAGGTCCTCTCCGAAGATGATGTATATAGGCCAAAATGTGTCTGTAGAAATAAAAATAATTAACTGTGATAAATGTTAATGAATGCTATTGTGATAACATAAGTTACATAATTGACTTTAGACATCTGTTTGAAGACAGAACTCTGAATTGCATGAAATAAAATTGTGTGTGACAATTTGTTCATAGGATTTTCTGAAGCCAAAACCTGGCCAGATATAATTTCAGACATTAAATGTGGCTTTGTTGAACTGACTTCTCCTTAATTAGGCTTTCGTTGAATTGATCCCACTAAAACTATCACCGTTGAGTGCATCACTTTTGATTTTACTAATGGAGTTTCAGATGTGTGAAAAATGTGTAATTACATCTGATGTATAGATTAAGATTAAATATTCTTGTGGCACAGTTATGGAAAGATGGGATGTTTGTAATGTGGTAATTGTGACTGTAGTTTGAGACAGTTTATTACACATTACAAAAAATTATCAGAGAAATAATGGTAAATAAGTAACTTCAAAAAATGCGCATTTGTCATTTGGCAACAGTATGCTGCACACCACATATTTCTTAGTCTTAGTAAATATTACAGAAAAGGCAAAGTTTGAAATCAATACATGTCACTGAAAGGTGTGGTTGAAAACACTGACTAGATGCCCAAAATGTATCTTCAGTTCAAATGGTATATAAGTTAACTTTAAGGTGTGTCATCCCCGTTGTGTGTGTAACTAATGAGAGGGAGGAAAGTGTAGTCAATCAACACAACTAGTTAGAAAGATGTTATATTCTAATAATGAAACTACATGTTTCGGCCTATAATGGCCATCGTCAGGTTTCTATACCGATTAAGGGGAGT
>Ga0209629_10001128_pt1 | contig 16226 bp, 15 predicted proteins | sample TergutCu122P5_FD_187286 | JGI IMG/M metagenome (GOLD analysis project Ga0209629, IMG submission 187286) | Cubitermes ugandensis P5 segment gut microbial communities from Kakamega Forest, Kenya - Cu122 P5 (SPAdes) (version 2) | ecosystem: Host-associated > Arthropoda: Insects > Digestive system...
CCGACGGACAGGCGATGTACGATTCGTCGGCCGGCCAGGTGCTGGACGAGTCGACCAGGACCGCCCTCCAGCAAGAGCTGACGGTCTGCCAGGCGGCCGCGGACTCAACCAGTCAAGACGCGGCCGCCGTGGCCACCTTGCGGGACTGCCTGGCGAAACTGCCGCAGTTGACTTCCGCCGTCAAGACCGCCCAGCAGGCGTACCAGGACCAGCAGAAGGCGACCCCAACGCCGACTCCGACGCCAACCCCAACCGCGACTCCCACTCCGACGGCCACGCCGACGACCACCACGACGACGACGGCCACGGCGACCCCGAGGCCGACGACCACGACGACGGCACCGCCGCCGCCACCGGCGACGACGGCGCCCCCCGATCAACGTCCCACGATCACGAACGTCGCGATCGCCTCCGACGACGGCTCCACGATCGTCGTCGCGGTATCGGTGAGCGACCCCAACAACATGGGGTACAACCTGTGCATCGGCAACGGCTCATCGGTGCAGAGCCGGTACCCAAGCCTCTCCGGGACAAGCAACTACGCCGCGAGCCTGACGATCGGTGCCGACGTCAGGAATCCGTGGGCCAACTTCTGCTGAGGCTTGACCAGCTCCAACCCAACCGCCATCTTTCGACCGGGCGTATATCCTGGAAAGAGCTACGCCTGCTCATCACAAGAAGGGATTTCGATGAGGGTTCGTCATATCGTCGTGGTCGCGCTCATGGCCGTCGCGTTGGCCGGATGCTCTGAGCCGACGACGCCCGCCACGCCGTCGACCCCGGCGCAGAGTTCGCCCTCGGGGACGCCGGCAACAACGACCTGTCTGTATCCGGCCGCCGGCCAGCCCGCCAAGCCCGACACGCCGCCATCGGGCGACAACGTGAAGACGAGCGGGACGATCACGTTCACGATGAAGCTGACGGCCGGCGCCGTCGTCATGGACTTCGACCGCGCCCACGCGCCGTGCGCCGTGCACTCGTTCGAGTCGCTCGTGTCGCAGAAGTACTTCGACGGCACCGATTGCCATCGGCTGGTGCCGGGTTTCGTCCTGCAGTGTGGCGATCCGACGGGCACGGGCCGCGGCGGTCCGGGCTACAGCTTCGCCGACGAGCTGAAGGGCACCGAGACGTATCCACGCGGCACCGTCGCGATGGCCAACGCCGGGCCTGACACCAACGGCAGCCAGTTCTTCATCGTGCTGGCCGACGCCAAGCTGCCACCGAACTACGACGTCCTGGGGACGGTCTCGGCGCAGTCGATGGCCGCCGTGGACGCCATCGCGGCAAAGGGCGTCGACCCGGCGGATCCCGCCGGCATCAAGCCTTTGTGGGGGGCCCATATCGACTCCATCACCGCCCACTGAGGAGACAGCCATGAGAATCGGCCTGATAGCCCACGACAACTGCAAGGGCGCACTGCTCGAGTGGTGCGCCTGGAACCGGCCAGTGCTGCGCCGGCATAAGCTGTTTGCCACGGGGACGACCGGCACGATCATCGAGCACGAGACGGGCCTGCCGATCACGAAGCTGCTGTCCGGGCCCAAGGGGGGCGACCAGCAGATCGGCGCGATGATCGCGATGGGCCAACTGGACGCCCTGTTCTTCTTCTGGGATCCCGAGACACCTCAGCCGCATGACCCGGACGTCAAGGCGCTGCTGCGGCTGGCGACGCTCTGGAACGTGCCGTCGGCCTGCAACGTGGCGACCGCCGACATGATCATCTCGTCGCCGCTGTTCGAAAGCAAGGACTACGAGCCCCTGCGTCCGGAGTTCGCGGAGCGTCAGGTCGAGGTCGACGACGCTGGAGACGTCGTCATCGTCGACGACTGAGACCGACATGCGCCTGGTCATCGCCTCGTGTGCCGTGGACTACGCGGGCCGTTTGAGCGCCCATCTGCCCATGGCCAAGCGCCTGATTATCGTCAAAGGGGATGGCTCCGTCGCGATTCACAGCGATGGACGGGCCTACAAGCCGCTGAACTGGATGAGCCCGCCGTGCGTCATGGAGGTGCTGGCGCCGGGCGAGGACGAGTCGGAGGTGGGCATCGCCGAGGTGTGGGAGGTGCGGGGTGGCAACGGCGATCGGCTGCGCATCGCCATCGGCGAGGTCTTCTCCGACGTGCGGGACGACCTGGGCGCGGACCCCGGCCTCGTCAAGGACGGCGTCGAGGCGCATCTGCAGGCCCTGTTGGCGGAGAACCCCGAGACCTTCGGCGAGGGCTATCGCCTGGTGCAACGGGAGTACGCGACGCCGATCGGACCGGTCGACCTGCTGCTCCGCTCGCCGGACGGCGGGTACGTGGCCGTCGAGGTCAAGCGACGCGGCGAGATCGACGGTGTCGAGCAGCTGACGCGCTACCTGGAACTGCTGCGGCGCGATCCGCTGCTCGGCGTCGTGACCGGCGTGTTCGCGGCGCAGGTCATCAAACCGCAGGCCCGCACGCTGGCCATCGACAGGGGCATTGCGTGCGTCGTCGTCGACTACGACGGCCTGCGCGGCATGGACCACGCGGACGAGCGCCTGTTCTAGAGCCCCAGGGCGGCGTCCACGACGTCCTTCGCCTCGGCCTGGATCCGGGCCAGGTCCTCGGCGCTGACGAAGCTCTCGGCGTAGATCTTGTACTTGTCCTCGGTGCCGGACGGGCGCGCCGCGAACCAGCCGGTGGCCGTCGCGACCTTGATGCCACCGATGGGCGCGTCGTTGCCCGGTGCCCTGGTGTAGACGTGCTGGATCGGCGCACCGGCTAGGCTCTTGGCCGTCACGTCAGACGGTGACAGGGCGGCCAGCCGGGCCTTCTGGTCGCGCGTCGCGTCGGCGTCCACGCGGGCGTAGTACGACGTGCCGAAGCGGGCCTCCAGGCCGGCGTAGTGCTGGCTGGGCGTCAGGCCGGTCTTGGCCGTGATCTCCGACGCCAGCAGATCCAGGATGATGCCGTCCTTGTCGGTCGTCCACGTGGCGCCGTCCATCTGCAGGAAGCTGGCGCCGGCGGACTCCTCGCCGCCGAAGCCGAGCGAGCCGTCGATCAGGCCGGGGACGAACCACTTGAAGCCCACCGGCACCTCGACGAGGCGACGGCCGACGAGGTCCGCGACGCGGTCGATCATCGACGACGACACCAGGGTCTTACCGACGGCGGCGTCGCCCGCCCAGTCCGGCCGGTTGCGGTACAGGTACTGGATCGCGACGGCCAGGTAGTGGTTGGGGTTCATGAGGCCCGCGTCGGGCGTCACGATGCCGTGGCGGTCGGAATCCGCGTCGTTGCCCGTGGCGATGTCGTAGAGGTCCTTGGTGGCGATCAGGCTGGCCATCGCGGCGGGCGAACTGCAGTCCATGCGGATCTTGCCGTCGGTGTCGAGCGTCATGAACGCCCAGCGGGGATCGACCGTCGAGTTCACGACGGTGAGGTTCATCGTCGTGTGCTGGGCCAGCCACTGCCAGTACGACACCGAGGCGCCGCCCATCGGATCGGCTCCGATGCGCAGGCCCGACGCGGCGATCGCGTCGATGTCGACGACCTGGGTCAGCGCCTTGCAGTACGGCGTGCGGTAGTCGAAGCGCGGGACGCCGGCCTTGATGTCCTCGTAGGGGCGGCGGGGAAGCGCCGCGCCGCGATCGATCAATTCGTTGGCGCGGTTGGCGATCCAGGCCGTGGCGTCCGTGTCGGCCGGACCGCCGTTGGGCGGGTTGTACTTGATGCCGCCGTCGCGCGGCGGGTTGTGCGAGGGGGTGACGACGATGCCGTCCGCCAGGGGACCGGCCGCGTGCTGGCGGTTGTAGGCGATGATGGCGCGCGACACGGCCGGCGTCGGCGTGCACTCGTCGTCCTTTTCGGCCAGAACGGTCACGTTTGCCGAAGTCAGCACCTCGATGGCCGTCTTCCAGGCGGGCAGCGACAGGGCGTGGGTGTCCTTGGCAATGAACAGCGGGCCCGTTGTGGATTGGCCGGCGCGGTACTCGATGATCGCCTGCGTGATCGCCGCGATGTGCGTCTCGTTGAAGGCGCCGTCGAGGCTGGAGCCACGGTGGCCGGACGTGCCGAAGACGACGCGCTGCGACGGGTTCGTGGGGTCGGGTTTGATGTCGTAGTAGGCGCCGATCACGGCGTCGACGTCGATCAGGTCTTCTGGGCGGGCGGACTGCCCGGCGCGGGGATGTGCCATGAGTCCATTGTGCCCTCAGCGGCGGCCCGTGTGCCAGGGGCGAGTGAGACAATGGAACCATGAGTCCGGTGAACATGAACGACAACCTCGATCTATCGAAGCTCGCGCCGACGGCGGGCAACTACGTGCGCGACATCGACGAGGCCGGCTTCGAGGCCGTGGCCGGCCAGTCGCTGCAGTACCCGGTGGTGCTCGAGCTGACGCTGTTCGACCAGCCCGGCACGAAGGCCGTCGACGACGACCTGGTGGCGCTGACGAACGAGGCGGGTGGACGCTGGCTGTTGGCGCGCGTCGACGTCTCGAAGACGCCGCGCATAGCTCAGGCCCTGGGGGTTCAGGCCGTGCCGACCGTCCTGGCGATCATCGGCGGGCAACTGGCGCCGCTGTTCCAGGGCACGCGCGACCGCGCCGGGATCAAGGCCGTCCTGGACCAGGTCGTCAGCCTGGCGATGGCCAACGGCGTCACGGGACGGGCCCAACCCGTGCCGGCCGCGTCGGCCGGAGCGCCCGGGCCGGACGGCCAGCCGGCGCTCGACCCACGCTTCGCGGCGGCCGATGAGGCCCTGAGCCAGGGCGATCTGCAGCGGGCGGCGGACGAGTTCGACAAGCTGCTGGCCGCCAACCCGCGCGACGCCGAGGCGGCCGCCGGCAAGGCGCAGATCGGGTTGCTGCTGCGCGTCCAGAAACTGGATCCGGCGGCCACGCTCGTCAAGGCCGGGGCGTCGCTGGGCGATCTGGACGCCCAACTCGACGCCGCGGACGTCGAAATGGCCCAGGGCAGTCCCGAGGCGGCGTTCGCGCGCCTCATCGACGCGGTCAGGCGCACGATCGGCAAGCCCCGGGAGCGCGCCAGGGAGCGCCTGATCGAGCTGTTCTCGACCATGCCCCCGGGCGATCCCGCCGTCGCCAAGGCCCGCCGCGACCTGACGACTGCGCTGTTCTAGGAGTCCCCGGTAGGATTTGCGCCATGGAAGAAGCGTCATCGGCCACGAGCATCGCCGCCCAGGGCCTCACGGGCACCGTCCGGTTCGATGGAGCCAAGGTTTCCATCGTGCGCCAGGGCTTCGCCGGCATGCGGTCCGGCAGCGGCAAGGGGAAGTCCGGCATCCCGCTCGGCGCGATCTTGCGCGTCGACCTGAAGCCGGCGAACTTCGTCGTGAACGGCTACATCGAGTTCGTGCTGGCCGGTGCGGAACAGACCGACACCCAGCGCCGGGGACGCACGGTCGATGCGACGGGCAACCCGAACGCCGTCGTCTTCAATCAGCGCTCGAACCGCGACTTCGCGGCCTTCCGGGACGCGGTTCAGGCCGCGCTCGGCTGATCACGGCCGGCGCCGCCAGCAGGCGGTGTGCCAATGGCGCCGGTGCTCGACGCCGGAGTTCGAGCCGATCGGCGGCTCCGACGGCCAGACGACCAGGTGCGCCGAGCCGGGCGCCAACGTTTGGTTGCAGCCCGGGCAGACGTAGGCCTTCGTCGATGTGCCCTCAGCCACGGACCGGGTGATCCACACGCCGTCGCGCTTGTCGGAAGTCCCCGCCCACTCGACCAGCAGCGGACGCGCCGGCTGGGCGTGCTTGTTCTTCCGGTGGCTCACAGGCCAAGCCTAGGCCCGCCGACGTCCGACGGCGGTGGACTTCTTGGCGCGCGTGGTGGTGGTTCGCGTCTTCTTGACGTCGCCGGCGCCGCTGGCATGGTCGTCTTCGCGAGGCTGACGTGACGCGCGATGCCGCAGCCAGATGCTGCCCAGGGGTGGGACGCAGACGAGGGTCATGCCACCGCCTCGCGGTGCGTCCACACCGTCGGCGTTCAGGAAGTGGCCGGTGCCGTCGAAGGCCACGTCGTCGGTGTTGAGTATCTCGTCCCAGTGCCCCTCGGCCAGGTGCAGGCCGTAGCTGGGGTAGGGGTTCGGTGAGAAGTTCGTGACGCAGGCCACGACGTCGCCGTCGTTGCCGAAGCGCAGCCACGAATACGTGTTGGCGGACGCGTCGTCGGCGTTGAGCCACGAGAACCCTTGCGGCTCATGGTCGTGCGCGTACAGCGCCGAGACCTCGGCCTGCAGTTCGTTCATGCGCTTGATCAGGGCGCGGACGCCGCGGTGGCCCGCCAGGCCGTCCACCCACCACTCCAGGCTGGCGCGCTCGTTCCATTCCGGACGCTGGGCGAACTCCTGGCCCATGAACAGCAACTGCTTGCCCGGGAAGCCCCACATGTAGCCGTAGAAGGCGCGCAGCGTGGCGAACTTGCGCCAGTCGTCCTGGGGCACCTTGTTGATCATCGAACCCTTGCCGTGGACTACCTCGTCGTGGCTGATGGGCAGGATGAAGTTCTCGGAATAGGCGTAAACCATCGCGAACGTGATTAGATCGTGGTGATAGTGCCGGTAGACGGGGTCGAGCTCGATGTATCGCAGCGAGTCGTTCATCCAGCCCATGTTCCACTTGAAGCCGAACCCGAGCCCGCCCTGCTCGACCGGGTGGGAGACGGCGGGGAAGCTCGTCGACTCCTCGGCGATGACCATGACGCCGGGCGCCCGGCGGTAGAGGTGACGGTTGTTGTACCGCAGGAAATCGATGGCCTCGAGGTTTTCGTTGCCGCCGAACATGTTCGGCACCCACTGGCCGGGCCGGCGCGAATAGTCCAGGTACAGGATCGAGGCCACGGCGTCCACGCGCAGGGCGTCGATGTGGAACTCCGACACCCAGTACCACGCGTTCGACACGAAGAACGACTTGACCTCGTTGCGGGCGAAGTTGGGGATGTAGGTGCCCCAGTCCGGTTGCTCGCCGCGGCGGGGATCGGCGTGCTCGTACAGGGCCGTGCCGTCGAAGCGGCCCAGCCCCCAGTCGTCCTTGGGGAAGTGGCCGGGCACCCAGTCGACGATGACGCCGATGCCGGCCTGGTGCAGCGCGTCGACGAGCGAGCGGAACTCGTCCGGGGTGCCCAGCCGCCCGTCCGGCGCGAAGTAGCCGGTCACCTGATAGCCCCACGACTCGACCAGCGGGTGGGCGGCCACCGGCATCAACTCCACGTGCGTGTAGCCCATCCACTTGACGTATTCGGGCAACTGCCGCGCCAGGTCGGCATAGTTCAGGCCTTTGCGCCAGCTTCCCAGATGCAACTCGTAGATGCTCATCTGCGAGTGATAGGGATCCCACGCGGCGCGGTGTTCCAGCCAAGCGTCGTCGTGCCACCGGTAGTCCGACTCGGTCACCACGGACGCGTTATGCGGCGGCACCTCGGCCAGGCGCGCCATCGGATCGGCCTTCTCCTGCCAGGTGCCGTCCTTGTGCTGGATCTTGTACTTGTACCGCGTGCCGGCGCCCACGCCCTCGACCCACAGCGCCCAGACGCCGGTCGATTCCACCATCGACATGTCGTCGCCCTGCCACCAGTTGAAGTCGCCGATCACCTGGACGAGCCTGGCGTTCGGCGCCCAGACGGCGAAGCGCGTGCCGGTCAGCTCGCCGCGCGTGTCGTCGCGCAGGGTGACGACGTGGCTGCCCAGCCGCTTCCAGCACTCGGTGTCGCCACCGTTCAGATAACCTTCGAGATCGCGGGACGTCAAGTTGCCGTGGATGTCATGCACCCTGCGATTCTTGCACACCAAGCCGGGGACCTCGGCACCAACGGCCCCTTATGGCGGCGCCGCGACCAAACTGGGGGCCGCCGGCTAGGCGGCGCGGACGACCAGGATGTGAGCCGGCTGGGCGGGAGTCAGGATCACGGTGCCGTGGCCGCCCGGCCAGGCGAAATCCGCCCCTGTCAGCTCGTCGTGCAGGACCAGCCCGGCCCCGACGGGCAATCCCAGCGACGCGAGATCGACCGTCACGTCGCAGGTGCGAGTGCTCGCGTCGTCGAGGCTGACGATCACGAGCACCCGGTCGTCGCCGTCCGTCTTGGAGAAGGCGAAGACCTGCTCGTCGCTGGTCTCGTGGACGCGGGCGGTGCGCAGCGCCTGCAGGGCCGGGTGGGTGCGGCGCAGCCGGTTCAGCGTGCCGATCAGCAGATCGAGGTTCGGCTCGGCCGCGAAGTCGCGTGGCCGGTACTCGTACTTCTCGGAGTTCAGATACTCCTCGCCACCGGCGACGAGCGGGGTGTATTCGAGCTGTTCGAAGCCCGAGTAGACGCCCCAGGCCGGGCTCATCGTGGCGGCGAGGATCAGCCTGATCGCGAAGGCCGCCTCGCGGCCGCTGCGGACCTGCAGCGGGTTGATGTCTGGCGTGTTGACGAAGAAGTTTGGCCGCAACACCCAATCGGTCTCGTGGGCGATCTCGTCCAGGTACTCGGCCAGTTCCCAACGGGTCGTGCGCCACGTGAAATACGTGTACGACAGGTGGAAGCCGGCGGCGGCCAGCGACTGCATCATGGCGGGGCGGGTGAACGCCTCGGCGAAGAACAGGACGTCCGGATGCTTCTGGTGCATCAGGTCGAGCAGCCAGGCCCAGAAATCGATGGGCTTCGTGTGGGGGTTGTCCACGCGGAAGATCGTGACGCCCTGGGCGATCCAGAACTCCAATAGACGCACACACTCGTTCCGGATGCCTGCCGGATCGTTGTCGAAATTGATGGGGTAGATGTCCTGGTACTTCTTCGGCGGGTTCTCCGCGTAGGCGATGGTTCCGTCGAGGCGGGTCGTGAACCACTCCGGATGCGTCGTCAGCCACGGGTGGTCGGGGGAGGCCTGCAGGGCGAAGTCGAGCGCCACCTCGAGGCCGGCCGCCTTGGCCTTCTTCACGAACCGCTTGAACGCGGGCAGGCCGCCCAGCCCCGGATCGACGGCGTCGTGTCCGCCGTCCGGCGAACCGATCGCCCACGGCGAACCGGGGTCGTCGGGGGCCGGGGTCAGCGTGTTGTTCCTGCCCTTGCGGAACGTGGTCCCGATCGGGTGTATCGGCGGCACGTAGGCGACGTCGAAACCGAGTCCCGCGATGCGCTCGAGCAGGGGGTGGCAGTCGTCGAACGTGCCGGACACCCAGCGTTTGCTCTTCGCGTCGATGTGGGCACCGATCGAGCGCGGGAAGAACTCGTACCAGGCCGCGAACTGGGCCAGCTTGCGGTCGACGCGGATCGGGTAGTCGGGCGTCGGCGTGACGAACTGACGCGGGCAGCGGGCCCGCATCGCCGCGTCGAGGGTGGCGTCCGTGGTCAGCGCCGTCAGGGCGTCGGCGGACGCGCCGGGCGCGCAGGCGGTGGCCGCCGCGGTCAGCACCGGGCGATCCTTGGCGCGGGCCGGCGTGGCGGCCAGGGCTTCCTTGATGAGCTGGGACGCTTCGAGGCCGACGAGGGCAACGTCCTGGCCGGCCGGCAGCTTGATGGCGGCGTCGTGGCGCCAGGTCTGCCACCGGTCGTCGTAGGCCTCGACGCGGAACGTCCAGTCGCCCTGGGCGTCGAACCGGACCCAGGCCTCGAAGATGTCCAGGCCCCACGGCTCGACCTGCCGCATGTCGACGGCCGACGTCGTCCCGTCCGGGCGCGTGAGCACCACCGCGGCGCCGACCGCGGCATGCCCCTCGCGGAAGACGGTCGCGCGGATCGGGGCGGCTTCGCCCACCACCGCCTTGGCCGGATAACCGCCTTCGACGACGGGGCTGACTTCGCGAACGGGGATTCGTCCGAATGCCATGCATCAATCGAACCACACCGGCGGACTTCAGCCGCACCTCGACGGGGTCAGCCCGCCGGCCTCACACGAGGACCTGCATCAGGACCACCGTGCGGGGCGGCATCGTGAAGCCGTCGCCCGGCGCCAATGCGCCGGCGGGTAGCTCGTCGTCGTCGGCCGTCGTCGCCAGCACCTGATACGACTTGCCCCACGGGGCCGGGGGCATCTTGACGAACAGGGGCGTGGCGCCCGAGTAGTACCAAGTCAGGAACGCGGTGTCGGCGTCCGACACGTACATGCCCAGCAGGCGCCGACCGCCATCGGCCCAATCGCCTTGCCCCATCTCGCCCGAGTACTCGTTCATCCAGGCCATCTGGTACCGACCGGTCGGTTGGCCGTCGGCGCCCAGCACCGGCTGGTGGTAGCGGAAGTCGTCGGGCCGCAGCAGGGGATGGTCCGCCCGGGCCTTGATGAACGCGGTCGCGCAGGCCGTCACGTCGGTCCAGTCCTGGGCGTCGTCCCAATTCATCCAGCTCAGTGGCCCGGACTGGCAGTAGGCGTTGTTGTTGCCGTTCTGCGTGCGGCCGCACTCGTCGCCGCCCGTGATCATCGGCACGCCGTCGGCCAGCAGCAGCGTCGCCAGCATGTTGCGCACCTGGCGGTGCCGCAGCTTGACGATGGCGGGGTCGGTCGTTTCGCCCTCGACGCCGCAGTTCCACGATTTGTTGTCGTCGGTGCCGTCGCGGTTCTGCTCCCCGTTGGCCTCGTTGTGCTTGCCGGCGTAGGTCACCAGATCGCGCATCGTGAAGCCGTCGTGGGCCGTCACGAAGTTGATCGACGACGTGATAGGGCGGTCGTTCGTGTCGAACAGGTCGGAGCTGCCGGATAGCCGTGTCGCCAGTTCGTCGACGCTCGACACCTGGCCGCGCCAGTAGTCGCGGACGCAGCCGCGGAAGCGGTCGTTCCATTCGCTCCACCGCGCGCCCCACCGGCCGACCTGGTAGCCGTAGGGACCGAGATCCCACGGCTCGGCGATCAGCTTGATGTCCCGGAAGACCGGGTCGTCCGCCAACGCCGCCTTGAACGGATGGTTCTGATCGACGTCGTGAGAGGCGTCGCGGACCAACGTGGTCGCGAGGTCGAAGCGGAAGCCGTCGACGCCCATCTGCGTCACCCAGTAGCGCAGCGAGTCCGTGACAAGCGACAGGACGTCCTCGTGGCTGGTGTCGACCGAGTTGCCGCAGCCAGTCACGTCGTAGTCGTTGCGCAGATCGGGGCTCAGGCGGTAGTAGCCGCGGTGGTCGATGCCGCGGAAGCTCAGCGTCGGGCCCTCGTGGTTGCCCTCGCACGTGTGGTTGTAGACGACGTCGAGGATCACCTCGATGCCCGCGCGGTGCAGCGTCGTCACCATGTTCTTGAACTCGCGCACCTGCTCGCCCAGCGTGCCGACCGAGCAGTAGGCCGCGTGCGGCGCGAAGAACGCCAGCGTGTTGTAGCCCCAGTAGTTGTTGAGCCCGCGCCGGATCAGGAAGGGCTCGGAGACGAAGTGATGGATGGGCAGCAGCTCGATCGCGTTGACGCCGAGGCCGACCAGGTAGTCGACGACCGCGGGGTAGGCCAGCCCGGCGTACGTCCCGCGCAGATGCTCCGGCACGGCCGGGTGGGCCGCCGTCATGCCTCTGACGTGGGCCTCGTAGATCACGCACTGGTTCAGTGGACGTCGCTGCGCGATCGGCTCGGGCGGCGGGCTGTCGGGCACGACGACGGACAAGGGCACGGCGGCGGAGTCGTCGCGGCTGTCCGGCTCGTAGTCGGAGTCGGCCGTGTGATCGAAGATCGGACCCGAGTAGTCGACGCCGGCCGTCACTGCGCGGGCATAGGGATCGACCAGCAGTTTCGCCGGGTTGGCCCGCAGGCCCGTGCTCGGATCCCAGTCGCCGTGCACGCGGAACCCGTAGCGCTGCTGGGCCTCGACACCGGGCACGTAGACGGCCCATAGCCCGTTGTGAAGTGCCATGTCGTGATTGACCTGCGTGCCGTCGTCTGCGACCAGCGCCAGCTCGACGCGCGTCGCGCGCGGGGCCCACAGGCCGAAGTCGCACCCACCGGCGCGCAGGCGGGCACCGAGTTGGCTGGACGCGGGACGGGGGTCGTCGGTCATGGTGGTTCTCTCTTTGCGGCGGGTTGTTCTAGACGTTACCTCAGCCGCCCCAACCGGCGGCGGTGCCGCACCGGGACTGCCTTGTGTTCGTCCGATAGAGTGATGCACATGGGTCTGGTCTTCTCCGATCTCAAGCTCGACGGCGACGCGCCGGTGCGCGCGCAGCCCGTCGTCGGCGAATGGGGCCCCGTCGACGTCACGTCCACGGCGGCCAAGAAGCGCGGCCGCGTGCTGGCCGTGTTGCTGTTCGTCGCGGCCTTGGTGGTGCTCGTCGTGGCCGGTTTCTTCTGGTTCAAGGCGCTGCACGGCTGAGCGTGGATTGGAGGTCAAGGTGGCGCTGAAAGCCGCTGACGTCGCCCGCCTGGCGGCGCTGGCCCGCATCGATCTGACGGCGGCCGAGCTGGAGCATCTCGCGCCGCAGCTCGACGTCATCCTGGACGCCGTCTCGGGCGTGGCCGAGGTGAAGGACGAGGACATTCCGCCGACGTCCCACGCGATCGCCCTGACGAACGTCATGCGGGCGGACACGCCGCAGGCGACGGATCCGGCCGTCTTCCGGGCATCGCTCGAGGCTAACGCGCCGGCTTGGCGCGACGACCGCTTCGTGGTGCCCCGGATAGTCGAGGAGGAGACCGCGTGAGCGAGTTGATCCGCCTCGACGCCGCGGAACTGGGCCGTCTGATCGCGTCGCGCCAGGTGTCGTCCCGCGAGGTGGCGCAGGCCTGCCTCGACCGCATGGCGGCCGTCGACACATCCGTGCATGCCTTCCTGGCGGTCGACGCCGAGCGAGCCCTGGCGACTGCCGACCGCATCGACTCCCGCATCCTCGCCGGAGAGCGACTGGGGCCGTTGGCCGGGGTGCCCATCGCCGTCAAGGATCTGCTCTGCTACCAGGGGCTGCCGACGACCGCGTCGTCCCGCATCCTGGAGGGGTGGATGCCGCCGTACAACGCCACCGTCGTCCAGCGCCTGCTCGACGCGGGCCTCGTGATCCTCGGCAAGACAAACCTGGACGAGTTCGCGCTCGGCTCGTCAACCGAGACGTCAGCCTTCGGGGCGACGCACAACCCCTGGGACCTGGACCGCATTCCGGGCGGATCCGGCGGCGGTTCGTCCGCCTCGCTGGCCGCCTTCGAGGCGCCGCTGGCCATCGGCACCGACACGGGCGGTTCGATCCGCCAGCCCGCGGCGGTGACGGGCACCGTTGGCGTCAAGCCGACCTACGGGGTCGTGTCGCGTTACGGCATCATCGCGGTGGCGTCGAGCCTGGACCAGGCCGGCCCGTGTGCCCGCAACGTGGTGGACGCCGCGCTGCTGCACGAGGTGATCGCGGGCTACGACTCGCGCGACTCGACGTCGCTCGACCTGGACGGCGAGCCGGACGCCCGGCTGGTGGCCGAGCCCGCGCGGCGGGCCGACGTCAAGGGCCTGCGCATCGGCGTCGTCACAGAGCTCGGCGGCGAGGGCTATCAGCCCGGCGTGCTGCAGCGCTTCGACGAGGCCGTTCAGGCGCTGGTGGACGCCGGCGCCGAGGTCGTCGAGGTGTCCTGCCCGCACTTCGTCCACTCGCTGGCCACGTACTACCTGATCATGCCGGCCGAGGTGTCGTCCAACCTGTCGCGCTACGACGGCATGCGCTACGGCCTGCGCGCCGGCGCGGACGGCCAGACCGTCGAGCAGATCATGCGGGCGTCGCGCGGCGCCGGTTTCGGGGCGGAGGTCAAGCGACGCGTCATACTCGGCACGTACGCCCTGTCGGCCGGCTACTACGACGCCTACTACGGCTCGGCGCAGAAGATGCGCACCCTGATCGCGCGCGACTTCAGCGCCGCCTTCGACCGGTGCGATGTGCTCGTCTCGCCGGCCACCCCGACGACGGCCTTCAGGCTGGGGGAGCGCATCGACGATCCGCTGGCCATGTACAAGTCGGATCTGTGCACGATTCCGGCGAACCTGGCCGGCATCGCGGCCGGCAGCGTCCCCTGCGGGCTGAGCCCGGACGACCATCTGCCCGTCGGTTTCCAGATCATGGCGCCCGCGCTGCGCGACGCCCGGGTCTACCAGGTGGGCGCGGCCTTGGAGGGCGCCCTGCGGGCGCGCTGGGGCGGGTCCTTGCTCGATCAGGCCCCCGGTCTGGAGGTGACCCGATGAGCGACAAGCTGATGGACTTCGACGAAGTGCTGGCCCGCTTCGACCCCGTGGTCGGGCTGGAGGTGCACGTCGAGCTTTCGACGCGCACGAAGATGTGGTGCGGCTGCTCGACCGAGCCCGGTGGTGAGCCGAACACCCAGGTGTGCCCGGTGTGCCTCGGGTTGCCCGGGTCGCTGCCCGTCGTCAACGCCAAGGCGGTCGAGGCGGCCGTCCGGATCGGGCTGATGCTGAACTGCACGATCGCCCAGTGGTGCCGCTTCGCGCGCAAGAACTACTTCTACCCCGACATGCCCAAGGACTACCAGATCAGCCAGTACGACGAGCCGATCGCGCGCGACGGGTCCGTCGGCGTCGAGGTCGGCGGCGTCCTCTTCACGGTGCCCGTCGAGCGGGCCCACATGGAGGACGACGCCGGCAAGCTGACCCACATGGGAGGATCGGGCCGCATCGGCGACGCGACGCACTCGCTGGTCGACTACAACCGGGCGGGCGTGCCGCTGATCGAGATCGTCACCAAGCCCGTCACCGGCGCGGGCGCCCAGGCCCCCGGCGTCGCGCGGGCCTACGTGGAGTTCCTGCGCGACATGGTGCGCACGCTCGGCGTCAGTCACGCCCGCCTCGAGCGCGGCCAACTGCGATGCGACGTCAACGTCTCTCTGATGCCGAAGGGCTCGCCGACGCTGGGGATCCGATCCGAGACGAAGAACGTCAACTCGCTCAAGGCCGTCGAGGAAGCCGTGCGCTACGAGATGCGCCGCCAGGGCGCGATCCTGGCGGCCGGTGGGCGGGTCAAGCAGGAGACCCGCCACTGGAACGAGGGTGGGTTCACGACGCCCGGACGCTCGAAGGAGCAGGCCGAGGACTACCGCTACTTCCCCGAACCCGACCTGGAACCGGTGGCGCCCGACGCCGCCTGGGTCGAAGAGCTGCGGGCTGGCCTGCCCGAGAACCCCGTGGCGCGGCGGGCCCGGTTGCGCGCGGCGTGGGGTTTCAGCGACCGCGAGTTCGACGACGTCGTGGCCGTGGACGGCGCCCTCGACCTGATCGACGCCACGGTGGCGGCGGGATCGTCGCCGGCCGGCGCCCGCAAGTGGTGGATGGGCGAGCTGTCCCGCCGCGCGAACGAGCAGGGCGTCGCCCTCGACGAGTTGGCCATCACGCCGGCCGGGGTCTCCGAGGTGCAGGGCCTGGTCGAGAGCGGCGCGCTGACCGACCGCCTGGCCCGGGACGTCATCGGGGGCGTGCTGGCCGGCGAGGGTTCGCCGGCCGACGTCGTGGCCGCTCGCGGTCTCGGCGTCATGTCCGATGACGGCGCGCTGCTCGGCATCGTCCGCGAGGTCATCGCTGCCAACCCGGACGTCGCGGCGAAGATTCGTGGCGGCAAGTCGGCCGCCGCCGGCGCGCTGATCGGCGACGTCATGGGACGGCTGCGCGGCCAGGCCGACGCCGCCCGGGTGCGTGAGTTGATTATGAAGGAGCTGGCATGACGCCCGCCCTGCCCGCCGAGTGGGCGGCGAGCGTCCGCTTCGGCCGTGACGGGCTCGTACCTGTCGTCGTGCAGGACGCGAGCACCGGCGAGGTGCTCATGCTGGCCTACGCCAACGCCGAGGCCCTCGGCACGGCGCTGGCCACGCGCCAGGGCGTCTACTGGTCGCGGTCGCGCGGCGAGCTTTGGGTCAAGGGCGCCACGTCCGGCCATCACCAGCGCCTCGTGGAGGCCCGCGTCGACTGCGACGGCGACGCCGTGCTGTACCGCGTCGAGCAAACGGGACCGGCCTGCCACACGGGCGCCACGTCGTGCTTCGACGTCGGCCCCGGCACGAACCGGGCGGCCTCATGATCCCGCTGTTCCTGCCGCCGCCGCCATTCCGCGACCTGTTCACGATCGGGCCGTTCACCGTGCACATGTACTCGCTGACGATGATGACGGCCATCGCGGTGGCGTTCTTCTGGTCGGCCCGGCGCGTCCGGCGGGCCGGAGGAGACATCGAGACGTTCGAGTCCATCGGCCTGATCGCCGTCGTGTGCGGCGTCATCGGCGCCCGCCTGTACCACGTGATCACCCAGCACGAGGACTACTTCGGCCCCGGGCTCGATCCCTGGAACGCGCTGAAGATCTGGCACGGCGGCCTGGGCGTCATCGGCTCG
>Ga0209629_10001129_pt1 | contig 16212 bp, 14 predicted proteins | sample TergutCu122P5_FD_187286 | JGI IMG/M metagenome (GOLD analysis project Ga0209629, IMG submission 187286) | Cubitermes ugandensis P5 segment gut microbial communities from Kakamega Forest, Kenya - Cu122 P5 (SPAdes) (version 2) | ecosystem: Host-associated > Arthropoda: Insects > Digestive system...
GTAACAGCTGTCAAAGTTTGAAACTTCTCTGGCCATTATCTCCATAACCGTTCAACTTTGGATATAGGTGTTTTGGGTTATATTGGTATAGTTCAACATAAGGAACACTCTCCCGAAGTTTTGTCCATTCCTCCTGGGACACCTGTATATATGGAGCTCCTAGTAAAGCCAGAAATGTTAACATCATATATGTATGGACCTACATTTGGCAATGCTGAAACTGTCTCTTTCTATTTGCTGCACAATGTTTCAACACTGAATCAATGCAGAGAAGTTTCCTGTGTCAATTTGTGTGTAAACACTTTGCCAGCTAACCAGGTTACCCCAATTAGCCATGAATGCATAAGTGTCATAAGTCTTGAAAGTGTACTGCACAGTTAGTTCAGTCTTGCATTTGCGCAGTTAGTTCAGTCTTGCATTTAGTTTATGGAATGGAATGTTGGGTCTGTGTCATAAAACTATGTTATTTTAGAACACGCAGCTGGGTATCGGTTGTTAGGTAGGGGGAAGGAGCATTATACCCTAACTGCTTTGCAGAAGTTGTGACTTATGTCAGTTGAGAGTTAGCTGTTCCACCCAGTTGTCACACTACAGTTTTCATCAATGGAACGTGCAATTTCTTGGGCTCATCTGCTGTCTCCAAATCAAATACAAGAAAATGTAATGGATTCAGACAGCAACAAGGAGAAATATTCCGCTTCTGAGGACACGGAGGACGACGAGCCACGCCCACCTTCACGACCGTTTTCAATATCACAGCCTCCGGGCCCAGATTTTTCCACCACCAGCTCTGAAGATGAGGATGATGTTGGTAATGTGGCAGGTCAACAGCCACAACCCTGCCTCTGGACACTGCCGCCTCAACCCCGAAGGCTCTTTTTCCACCTGTTAGACCTGGCCATTATCAACAGTTACATCCTTTTATCTTCAAGTGGTGGGCAGAAAATTTAACACACAGATTTTCGTCTCACCCTTATCAGAGAGATGCTGGCACGGTCTGGGCATGAGCCACAACAATCCATGCCTGTAGGGAGACCAGCCCCAGCTTCTACTAACATCAGAAGACTGGACACATGTCACATTAAGCACTGGCCTGGCCACAACGCCAAGCAGTGGTGTTGTCGTGTGCATTCGGCGAGGAGTGTGACGCGAACCATAGTATTCAGATGCGTCAAGTGTGACGTAGCGCTTTGTGTGGACCGAAGTTGTTTTGAAGATTACCACACAAGAAACGACTTATAAGACATCTTTTAGTTCGTTCTCCATGGAAAATGTTGGAGCCTCGACAAGAATATAAGTAAAAGAACATGGATATTTACAACTTTTTTAGAAATGTATGTTCTCCATTATGCAATAAGGATATTACAGCATTTTTAAGGCATCCTAAGCAATGTCTGATTCCTTCCCCACAAATTGCCTTTTGTTTCACGAATTTATCTCGCTTAGTTCTCGAAATATTCAAGTTTTTCGAAAAGCATGCACAAAATTTAAATACCCCGCAGAATAATTCGGTGAGCTGGGATTTACAGATGGGATTTAATACGGTACGCTAAGGGTTAATGCATTTGCTTGCTGGTGATGGATAAAAAAACACCTACATGATAAAGTATGAGAAATGTAATGATAGCTGCAGATGTTGATTCAAGTAGAAAACAGTGTGTTGTTCATGCAGTCATTTTTATGGACCATTCCTGATCAGTGTGTGGAGCATCATTTTGAACAAGCCAGTCAAACCAGGACAGACATTGTATGTTGAGAAAGCATTCTTTACCTTGTACAAGTGCATAAAGACTGCATTTCAATTACACTGAAACCATGGAGACAAGTCCCATGGGTGGTGTGGAATGTTGACACCTAAGGGACTTTCTACTGTTGTGCTCTTCTTCTGCTCTCATTTGGTCAGTGTCATGGAGCCCAAAGTGCTTTTAGGTAGCACAGGTAATCACTACCAATAGTGCTGTGAATGGAGCTGTTAGGTCACTAGAGAGGATTATGAGGGAGTATATGGGAGAGGAAAGTGCAGCAGTGTGAGGGAGATATAGAGACCATTGATCTATGAGACTTCTTTCCATTGCCCCTATATATATAAATGGAGCAAGCAGCACTAGAGAATTATGTGCAACTAAACTGAGGCTTAAAGATTTCTGGTGACAAAGTATAGCTGCTTTGTTTCTTGGTTATTAGTTGGGCCATGGGCCTCACAATTTCTGCTGTGATAAGTAATATGTAAAAGTCATTAAGTAAAAAGTACTGTGTTTTTCTGCAGCATGTGTATATATACTGCTTAACCTTTGCCCATCCATGATCACATGAATTCCTTATAGCCATAGCACTTGGCAGCTGTACCACCTGTATTTTCTGTAGTCTTACTAGCTGTATCACTGTAACATGTGAGTTTGTAGATTTTCATTATAAAACATTTGTGTTTTTTGGGGATATTCTGTTCAAACATGATCCTTTGTTTGAAAAGTACACTGCTGTCATTTGCCTGGTGTTCGGTAGGGTTGTAAACTTTCAGATACACAACACTGACATATTAAAAATTTTTGTGTTTTTCCACAATCTGTCATAACTTCTGTCATTCTTCTCTGTTTCTTATTGGGGTGAGGTGCCAATAACATAGATTTACAAGCACCAGACTTTTGTCATTGTATTACGGAAGAAGCATGTGAGCAGTAATTGAGTCCTTTGCCAGTAGTCTCGAAGTTTGTTTGGTATATCATGCCCATTTGTGTATTGAAGCTAAAAAAAATTGTAATTAGTTATGGCAGGAAATGAAGAAGGTGGTTCATTATGTTCATCCTTATCTTGATACAGTGTTTATTATTCTCTCTTGCAGATGCAAAATAGAGCATGAAAATTGTCAGAGGTGTCATATCTCTACATATGTATGATGCTTTCTGTTTCTTTTTTTTTAATACTGCATAAATTAATGGACGATCTTGTTTTTAACTGCAGTCCTTATTTAATAACCTGTCGTCATCGACGACGACTGTGTCTGTTTTTTCACTTTTCCACTCTTTAACAAACAAAAAAAAACTTCAGTGAGAAAACTGCCACTGCTTACTGGTCACTAAAATGTTAATAATAACTGGATATATTGAAGAAGTTGCAACATGAAGACAGCTCCCTAATCTTTCATCATTGAGTCAGTTTCTGAATGGATTCTTCACAGTATTCGTTGCTGACAAGAACTGTTCCCAAATATAAGTTCTGTCAGAAAGGCCTGTCATTTTCTTGTGCATGGTTATGGAGCTGTAGGAACTTATGAGGTGAATGGAGTGTGTAGAAGTTAAGAGTGTACAGAAGCAAGCCCAAGGAAATATCTCTTATCCTCACTTTCTGCCTGCTGGGACAGTCCATGTGTGTGCTGGCACTGACCTTTCCCATTCAGGCATAGAATTTGATTGAGAAAATAATGGGCATGAAGGAGTCAGAGATTTATATGATAGAATCACTTCAAGATACTTGTTGTATTGTCATGTACACCACATTTGGCCACCACTTTACTTTCCAGTTCCTAAAGCTATAAGAAAAAAATCAAGTAACAGTTACTTTAATGTGAGATGTAACTTCTGTTTGTATTTTGGAATTAAGAGTGTGGTGTATTGTCAGTAATACAGTGTATTTCTGAATAATACTTTTCTCTGATTGTGGATAAAACAATTACTGGTTGAATTTCATGCCTTTTTTTTTGTATTTCTGAAATTAGATCGAGAAAAGTAAGTCATGTATTTAACAATAATCCTCAGGGAAGTCAACTAAAAGGACACTCAAATAACAGATGGTGGAATAGTATACAAACAAATATTAATAAATGCAAAATTACAAATTGGAAAGAGAGATAAAAAAAAGTGCTGACTGGGAGAAGTCCTTTAACCCTTATCCTGCTAACGTGGAGAATAGGGTGAGCTAATAATGCCAGCAAATGGCAGATGGGATTTAACTTGGTGTTTAAAGGGTTAAGGAGGCGAAGGTCTGCATTGGACTGTAGTGCCATCAAAGAAGCAGAAGAAGAGTAAGAAAATTAGGAGGCGGAAGAAAAAGAAAAAATTAGATAACAGGCTGCACTGTGAAGGGAGAGGGGCTGCATTTTTCTCACTGCTGGATTAGGAGCTTTACAGTCTATTCATGGAGAATCCATTCTCTTGGCTTGTGGTATTGGGATGCTGTTTGGTCTGTGTTGCTTCTATTAGGAGCTGGTCCATGTGCCTGTATTTTGTAGCCAGAATACTGTCGTTACCGAGTGTGATCTGATAGCTGGGGTCAATGTTATGTCCTGGTTGGTACAGTTGAGTATGGTGGTGGAGGTGTATTTTGACCCTTGTCTCAGTGGAGTGTTAGGTTGCAAATATACACTTTGCCACACTCACAGGGGATGCTGTATGTGCCTGGAGATTTGAGGCTCCAGCCATCTTTCACAGGAAGGAACAGCCTGGAGATATTCCTGGGTGATAGGCCTACCGTCTTAATATAATGTTGTGGTAGCAACCTGCTGGTGTAGATGAGATGGTTTTGGATGAAGCACAGGAAGTTGATTGTTGTGTAGTGGATTTGCAGTGATCTGGTCATCATTGGTGGATTTAGAGTGTGCTGTCTTTCCTTTCAGCTGTAAACATTTTTATAGCAGGTGGTGTGGAGTGTATTTAGTTCAGCTTGTAGCAGTTTTCCTAGTCACAGATGAATTTGGCCTTTGTGCTAAGGTGAGCACTTCTTCACTGGGCGGTGGTGTGTTCTTGCATAACTGACTAACTAAATAACTCAGTGGAGCAGAGTCTTTCCTGGACCTAAGAGGTCCTCAGCTAATCAAGAAGTTCCCGCATTTTATGGAACCTAAAGATTTACTACCACTTTCACCAGCACCCAACATCTGTCCCTATCCTGAGCCAGAGCAATTCGGTCTATGCCTGTCCATCCCACTTCTTGAATATCTATTTTAATTTTACCCTCCCATCAATTCCCAGGTCTTCCAAGTGGTTGTTTCCATCACGTCTCTCCAGCAAAACCCTGAATGCACGTTTTGTGTCCCTCATATGTGCCCACTTGCATTACCCATATCACTTTTGTTGATTTGATGAGCTGAATATTTGGTGAGGAGTATGGATGATGAAGTTCCTTGTTATGTAGTCTTTTCTGCTTCCCTGTTACCTCATCTCTTTTGGGCCCAAATACCTTCTTGAACCTCCTCAGCTTATGTTTCTCCCTCAGAGTGAGAGACCAAGCTTCACAACCATATCAAGTAACAGGCAAAATTACAATTCTGTGTATTTTGGTCCTTACATTTTTGGATAGCAAAGTGTAAAACAAAAGTTTCTGCACTGAATGATAGCAAGCATTTCATGACCTCAGTCTGCTCTGTATTTCTTCATGAATGGAATTTTGTTGTGTTAGGTTTATTCCCCCATGATAAGGGTCCCTGTCACCAAGTCAGGGCGTGTCCTCAGGTTGTGGATAGAGGAATGGCCTCCAATATGGAGGGTAGCTGCAAATATGTCGAATAAGTGGTTGCGGACAGCCGACGAGGGGTGGTCCTCTAGCTTGGGGATTGGGCGAGGTGTTGACAACTCCTCACTCTAAAAACTGATTTTGTTACAAATCATGAACACTTGCAAAATCGGGAAGAATGAGATTGTAGGAGCGTGTAGGATGTATGGGCAGAGAAGAGAGGTGTAGATGGGTGGATAATATTAAGATGGATCTTCAGGAAGTGTGGTGGGGGGGAGTATGGACTGGATCGAGCTGGCTCAGGATAGGGACAGGTGGTGGGCACTTGTGAATGTGGTAATGGACCTTTGGGTTCCATAAAATGTGGAGAATTTCTTGACTAGCTGAAAACCGGTTAGATTCTCAGGAAGGACTCTGCTCCATGGAGTAAGTAAGTAAGTAATTAGGTTTGTTCCCAAATATGTGAACTTGCATTCTTACATTCAGAAACATTTGTGTGTGTAATTTTTCAGGTACTTTGTGAACCAAGAAGCCATTTTTTCATCTGGAAATACTCATGTCCAGGAAAGGCAGAGCTGTGTCTCAGACTCCATGGTACACCTTATAATGTATCTGCTGTTTAAATAGTCCGGGAAGTCCCTCAGTCTATGTTCCATGTGGCCAGAGTACAAGCCTGTCATTACATTTCAGAACCAGCACTGAGGCAGGCTACAAACCCCACTACTGTTTCCTGTACGTAGATAACATGTTGCAACGTGGCCACACAGAACAGAAAGATGTAGGGACTTACTATTATAAACAACCAGTTTCTGTCAAGTGAATCAGACTGATACACACACTAATGAATTTGCAGCAGGCTTTATCACAAAATTGAACAATCGGTGGTAGTAAGTGGACTACTGTATGAACTTAATAGGTATTACCTTGTGTACAGGAATAATTCAAGCTCTCAAAAAGTCGTGTACAAAAGGGGACAAAAAGAAGAAGAAGGAAGTCACAGAGGAAATAATTCGACTAGAACTGGAATTAGAGAAAGGGCAGAATGAAGAGCTATTTCACCTGAAGCAGGTTGGTTTCATGGCATCTCTGTACAATGCCTGTTATGGAAATTTGAAACCCTGAATTTTGTAGATATTTCCATACACAAACAAATTCCAGCTTCTTAAGTGAGGAGAGAAGACTCACAGCTGACGTCCTGTCTCGGAACATGTTTGAAGTACTAATATCTATACCAAAATTTGTGTTTCAGAATGAATGAGGCATAAAAAGGAGCAAAGTAACAGTATTGTGGCTCCTAAAGAATTTTTGTTTTTGGAATGTTTGAAATTGCTTGTAAAGTAAGGTCATTATATGACTGCCAAGATTGAAAATTTGGGTTCTTTGTTTGCATTTTCTTGACCAAAGTGATTTCTCCTCCTCTTCCTCCTTCTCCCCTTCTCCTTCTTCTTCTTTTCTCTCTTCTTCTCATTCTTCTTCCTCTTCTCCTCCTACTCCTCCCTTGGTTCTACAGTGTGATTCCAGCCTTGACCCCCCTATGATGCTTTACTCTTTCATCCTCTTACTCCTTTGCCCCTTAACAGCTTTCTTAGTTTCCTCTAGGCTTCAAAGGTAGGCTGTCCCACTCATCTAGTGCCATATGATTGAGTGAAGATAAGTTTTCTGCAGGGGTCACGTTCATCCTTTCTATAGACATGCCCCAGCCATCAGGTATTTCGTATTCGTTAAAAAGCTTTATATAATTCATGATTATATTAGGTTTGCCAGTTTCCATTATTGACATTTTAATATAAGACTCCATTATAAAATTTAATGAAAATCAATTCAGTAGGAGCTGAGTTGTTTCATGTTGATGGAGATGATGAAGCTAATAATGGCTTTTCGCACCTTGGCAAACATAGCTAATCACAACTGGTTAACAAAAAAAAATGTGTGTGTAGGATTGTTTTAGACAGGAGCAGTTTCTAGGCGCATTTGCACAATTGCGAAAAGTGACTGTTAGCTTCAATTAAAGTGTTATTTTAACCAATAAACACAACCCTGCAGATCTAATACATTGGTTCTTTTATTCAGCGCTACTACATGTTTCTGCTCTGTATAACAGCCATCCATGGATAGGCATTGTTTCACAAAAAGAGTAGAAAAGGGGAGAGGCCTCTCCTAACAAACAGTGGTGTAAAATTGTTATTATAATTACAAAATAGTCATAACCATTATTCTGAAAAATGGAATAATAAGATTAAAGATTGTATCAGAAACTTCTTGGGTATAAACCAAAGTATGGGATTGATCATAAAACTCAAATGTAAAATATAGTAAGACATGGTTCAAGATGAAAATGAAGCAATGCATCAGTTATCTATAGACGTCAAGAAGGCTTGTGATTCAGTTAGGAGGGAGGTCTTCTCATTGAGTATGGTATACCCATGAAACTGGTAAGGCTAATAAAAATGTGCCTGAATGAAACCTATAGCCGACTCCAAGTAAGCAAGCATTTTTGTCTGACATGTTTCCTATGAAGAATGGTTTGAAGCAAGTAGATGCTTTATCACCATTGCTTTAGAGTATGCCATTAGGAGGGTTCAGGTAAACTATAGGTAGTGCTATAAAGAAAAACACAGACACTTGAGTACTTGCTAGTAAGAATACTGGACTAGAAGTAAATGCTGATAAAACTAAGTACATGGTCATGTCTCGAGATCAGAATGCCAGACAAAGTCACAATATAAAGACTGATAATTGTTCCTTTGAAAGGGTGGAAGAGTTCAAATATTTGTGAAAAACCTTAACAGAATAAAATTCTGTTCAGGAAGAAATTAAGAGCAGATCAAAGTGAGGGAGTGCTTGGTATCATTCATTGCAGAATTTTTCGTCTTCCAGTTTGCTATCCAAAAATATAAAGATTAAGGTATACAGAACTATAATTTTACCCGTTGTTTTGTGTGGGTGTGAAACTTGGTCACTCACATTGAGGGAGGAATGTAGGCTGAGGGTGTTTGAGAATAGGGTGCTGAGGAGAATACTGGTAAATGGGGAGTGGAGAAAACTACATAATGAAGAGCTTTATGATCTGTATTCCTCACCCAATATTATTTGGGTAATCAAATCAAGAAGAATGAGGTGGGTGGGGCATCTTACACATATGGGGGAGAGGGGAGGTGTATACAGGGTTTTGGTGGGGAAACCTAAGGGAAAGAACGGGGTGTAGGTGGGAGGATAATGTTAAGATTGAACTTCATGTTGTACATTGGGAGGGCATGGACTGAATTGAGATAGCTCAGGACAGGGACAGGTGGCAGGTACTTGTGAATGCAGTAATGAACCTTTGGGTTACATAAAATTCAGGGAATTTCTTGACTAGCTGAGAACTGGTTAGCTTCTCAAGAAGGACTCTGCTCCATGGAGTAAGTAAGTAGGTAAGTAAATGATGGTAAAAAGAGTAATGGAAAAATTCTTAGCAGTCTATATATACTAGTGCAGTATCAAGCATAGTATGTAGATTAATATGAATTATTGCATCTTCACTTACAAATAGTGTTGAAGAGAAATGCAGTAATTTTCTTGCTTGTTCTTGAACCCCTTTTTTTCATAAGTGAAGGGGAATGTCCTTTGGGATGCATTTCAGTGTACAGAAACCATTTAGTATGGTCCAGTGTTGTCAGAAGCAAGATGGTTTGACTGTAATAGAACAGTATGAGACTGTTGTTACCAGTCATAGTAAAAGGTCTAATTTTTGTGTCAACAATTAAGTCCATATTTGTAAGTACAAAATTCTTGTGCATTGTGGTTAGTTAACTTATTACATCTATCTAATGATGAGCATTGTAGTAGTGCTTGTAGAATTGTTGCTTATTGAATATTACTTTCCCTATGTAAATACAACATAATAGACTGTGTATAACACAGGGTTGCAGTTACAAACTGCCACCCTGTGTTATACCCCCATTTAAATTCACAGGACAGTGATACTTTCAGTTAAGTTACTCTTAATGTGTTATAGTATTTTGTTTTTATTGCAACAGAGGATATGAGTTCCATGACATGTTACTATGTTAAGGCACAGGAGAGAGTTGATTATGAAATTTCTCATACATTTGGCTGTTGGAATTGTTGTAGGAGGCAGCAGTATGTGAAGAACCTGCTAATGAGGACTGTAGAACATCACAGCATGCACTGCGAGTGAGCAAAGCCCAAAGGAGACGGGACAAAAAAGCCAGTCAAGAGAGACAGCGGGAGGATATGATAAAGGCTCAAGAAGCAGAGAATATATGCGGGCCACGGAATCTGGAGATACAGAAAATAAAGCATATTCTGAAGGAACGTAGTTTAATGATCCAAGAGATTCCTTCTGATGGAAACTGGTATGCAGTGTATTATGTTATGTATTATTATTTGTAAAAGTACATGTTTTACCATTATAATAACACACTAAAAGTAGTGTTCATGTAGTTCAAATGTGCATTATTATGCATTTTAAAGTGTGTGTGTGTTTCATTAATTAATATCAGTGAAAGATGGCAATGTTGCTGGTCTTTGAGATTGCCTCCTGCACTTTGAATAATCATGAATCAAGTACAAGTGATAAAATAGTGTGTGTCATTGTTTTAAATCTCATATCAGCTACTGGAAAATTGGTAGTGCAGAGCTGGCTTCTGAAACATCGTATTCTGTTAAAAATCGGGATAATGGACAAAGTCCATGAGAAGAAGATTGTTTCACTGCATAGTGAAATGTTCTTCATTCTGTGGTTGTGGTACTGACCAAGGCAGCAATGCATCAGCTGTTTAAATAGAACTAAACTAAGCTTCTCATGAAAGAAAAAGTAACAGGAGGATGGAGGTTTACTTAACCCTTAACCTGCCAACGACGACTATAGTCGCTCAGCCATTTAATATTATTAAATGGCAAGTGAAATTTAATCCGGTAGCCTAAGGGTTAATGCAAACTTCACCAAATATTATCATGATACCAAGGAAGATGAGTAGGTGGAATTTGTAGCACACTTGTGAGAGGTGAGAAATTCATGCAAAAATTGAGCCATAAGACCTGAAGGAAAGAGACAACTTGGAATACTAGGCTGATGATAAAATAAATCTTATCAGAAATTTGGGTGGTTTCAGCTGGTTCAAGATGGTGTGTACTTGCTGGCTTTGTGAACGTGGTAATGAACATTCAAGTTCCACAAAATCAGGATTTCTTGACCAGCTGAGCATCCATTTTTCTCAAGAATATCCTTGCTCCTTGGAGTTCACTAGTTATCTAAGGCACATAATCTAGTTACGTAACAAGGCACATAATCTTAGTTATAGATTGCAAATAAAGATTTTCTGCAGCAAAAGAAAGTGGGAAGCTGGATCTTTATTGTGTGTAAGGTGTCTAGCAGGAAAAGCTGAAGACTTTTAGTTTAGGTAAATTAAGGGTATGAGCCAGGATAGCATACTGAGTATAGTCACTAGACTATGGGCTGGATATTCTGGAGTTTGAATGCTGGCAGGTGCAAGAGCTTTATCATTTCTCCAAAACTTCTAGACTGGCTATGGAGCCTACCCAGCCTCCCATTCAGTGCGTAATTGGGGGGGGGCTGTTTTCCCTGCAGTGAGGGTGGTGGGTAAGTGACTGGGGCATAAAGCTGACCACTCCCGTCTATTGCCAAGGTTAAGAATTAGTGTAGCTGTACCTCTGCCCCCTCTGTATGCCTTCATGGCATGTGCATGGACAACCTTAACGTGTTATGTGATGCATGAAAGATAGTTCTTGGGATTGAATCTAGCCTGTTGGTACTTCCGTTAAGTCTGTGTTGGAATAACTCGGTCATTAGAGTGGCTAATTCAGTTGAATGACCAAATTTAGTTCCTCGCAGGAACTGGAATTTGTTCCTTGCCACCAGCAATTCCTACCAGCTGTGTGGTCCACCTGTCTTACTTTTCATACTCTCGATATTTTGGTTCTTTCTTATCAGGTAAAGTAGGTGGAGTGTGGAAGTAGCCTCATGTTGAGGTATAGAGTCTCTTGTATGCTTTCATGACTATGGCAACTGTACCTTACATGTATCTTACCAATGCTGATGATGAAGTTTTAAAAATCGAAAAGGTTGTCCATCAAACCTGCGTGGAACTCTCAGAGAAACTTTATAACATTTGGTTCATAAATACAGATCTATAATTCACAAATTCTTCTGGTTAACCCTGTGTTGTGGTTTTGTAAAGAATTTAACATCCAACAAATGCCATTGTTTAAGGACTGTATTGTGGATATAAAGAAAATGGTCCCATTTAAATGCTAGGTATTGGAAAAGAAGCTCTTATTGTGAATATTTACCTATCAGTTTTGCTTGAAACTTCCATAACTCTAAAGTGTGTTATTGTTCAGTACAACATTGTTAGGCCAGCAGCTGTGTTGGGTGGTTGAATGGCAAGTAAACCACCGTTTCAAGAACCATTCTGTATTCCTTATCAGGGAACTGAATAACCAGGATGTCAGTCCACATCATAATATACTTGCCTGAACCCTTGCTTCATAGTTTGTTGTAAGCCAGTGAGGGCTGGTGGGTGTGGAGTTAAGTGTTTGCTGTGCTTGGTCTTGTTTCCTGATGGGTTAACATGTTGTTACAGGATACCAGGCCCAGCTAAATTTGAAGCCACTGTCCGTGTTAAAGTTTTCCATGTTCAGTCATATCTCATTTGTTTCCTTTACATGGGAGTCCATGTATTCTGATGTTCTGTCTGATATAAGGCTACCACTGAAATCAGTGTGATGACCTGTCTTGATGCTGTGTTCTGCCACCGCCAACTCTCATGTTGATCAAGATATGTTCTCTGCACCTTGTCTCAATAGACCTTGTAGTCTGTCCTAAATATACTTTGCTGCACTCACATGGAATCAATTATACACCCAGGACCTACAGGTCTAATCCAACCTTGGCAGGCCTCAGTATTTTTATGGTCTTTCTCTTTTGGGGTATGAATAGTTCTGATATTGTTCTCTCCCAGGTATCTCATGATTTTTTTGGTGATATTGTATAGCTACATTATCAATGCTATGCCATGGGCTTTCTGTTCTCTTACTTAGGCTTAACTTTCACTTGATGTAGAGCTTATCTGGTGTCACAGTTTGTGTATCCATTCTGTTGGAGGGTGTGTTTAAGATGTTACATGTCCTTCTCAAGAGTTTCAGCATCACTGAGCATGCCTGCTCCTTGTAATAGCATGGCAGTTACAGCATGTTTCTGTGCCAGGTGATGCTCAGACTTGGCATGGGATAGAGGTCTGTATGTGTAGGCTTCCTGTACACTGCATTTCCAAGTGAGCCATCCAATCATCTTGTTACCATGATGTCCAGAAAGGGCGAAGCTGCATTCTTCCTTATTGCCATTGCAAGTTTCATGTTCTGATGGATACCATTTAGGTGTCTCAGAAAATCTTGTAACTTCTCCTTTCTGTGTAGCCATAAAATGAACTTGTTGTCGTGTACCTGAACCAGTGAGTTGGCATTTTGATTGCTGCTTTTATGCCTAGCTGTTTGGAGTTTTCTGTATAGAGGCTTGCCACTACTGGGGCAGGGGGGGGGGATCCCAGAGCTACATCTTTCTGTTCATAAAATGAACCATTGCAAAGACAGTATGTGGTTGTGAGGGCATGTATCATGAGCTTAACAGTCTGCTTGTGAAGATTCTGAGGAGTATCTGTTGTATGTCCTTCAGCGGAACTCTTGTCAGCAGAGGGACCATACCAAAACTCGCCAAAATACCCATATTTTGTATGGTGATTTGATTGTTCTGTCTGGGCAAATGCCTGTGAATTTTTTGCATGATGTTCGGATTTTCCAACAAGTGGCTAAGTAGACCTGCTAGATACTTCATGAGATTGTATGTTGGAGGGGCAATACAATTCATTTTTGGTCCTGGTGGTGTTTCTTTCTTATGAATCTTCAGCAGATCATACAGTCTAGGTGGCCATGAAGCATGACGTATTGATCTTCTTTTAATATCTTCTGGAGTATCTGACTTTTTAATAGGTGATTATGTTCTATCTCTTTTGCTGGTAGGGTCCATAGTTAATTTCATGTATACCAGTTCACTAAGCACACTTTTCGTTTTGTTATGATAGTCTTCACTTGATATAATAACCATGGTATTGCCCTGTGTAAGTATTACAATCTCCTCTTCATTCTTAAGGCTAGTACTGCATCATGTTCCATCTTAGGAATATTATTTTTTTTTTAGGTTACTGCGGTTTATTCCTTGGTAGTTGTATTCAGTATTTACAGGCAAATGTCAGAATAGTCCTTTGATTAGGTCATATTCTCTTCATGTCATATTTTTTCAGATTCATCAGTCAGCCTTCATCTTACCTTTTGGCACTATATAATCTGGCTGAAAGATACGATGATTGCCACTTGATGAATTTGATGTGATTTGGTAAGAAGACGTTGTGGTCAAATCAAAATAGTTAAGGCATTGCGCTACAAGCTGGAAGGTTGCGGGTTTAATTCCCAGTGGAGTAATTGGGATTTTTCATTGGCCTAATCCTTCTGACTACGCTATGGCCCTGCAGTCAACTCAGCCTTGAACAGAAATTATTACCAGGTGTATCTCGTGGAGAGTAATGGCAGTTGGTGCATACTGCGTACAACCTTACCGCCTTCAGGTGCTGACTGTCTAGAAATTCTGGGAGCTTCAACCTCTTAGAGCCATAAGGGCCTGTCCAGGCCTCTAATGGCATAGCTGTGTAATCTGATGAACTGACTACATTCAGTGACCTCAGTCAAAAGGGGCAGGTTCTAATTCCATATTGTGGGTTATTTGGTGATGCACTTCTGTAGGGGCTATAGTATGAGAAGTAAAGAAGATGTAGATCAAATGGTATAAGAAATAATGTCATTTATTTACCAACTGAATGTTTGGCGGCTGAAAATTCTACATAACTGTGTGTCAAACTGAAGAGGGAAAACAACTTTATCATGTAACATTTCATTTCCTTTCTATTAAACTTGTCAACTACAAAGATCTCCCATTAAGAAACTCTTCCCATTGGTCAGCTGTCCCACCTCATTGGATGCCAACCTGAATGCTCAAACAGAATTTCCCAAAGAAAAATTTTGTCTGCTCTTTAACTATCAACAGAATTACATATTGCATTCCTCCCATTTTCCTTTATCTTAGTGCCAGATGGCATGACATCTCTGCCCATAATGGACTGGTATGCACAGTAATACCCCAAACAGAATCAAAAAAGTGCCACAACAAACTTAAATCATATTTGGTCCTTAGGTGCCAGAGGAAAGAAAATCACATTGCCTGAGGTAACGGAGTCTGGTGAGAGATCATCACTGAACTTGCTAGCTTATGAAGACAAAGTGTATGATACCGCCAACTATTCATCTGTCTTTCCACGGTTCCCTGCACATGTATACTTTAGGAAAGAATCACATGTATGAAAGGCCTAACCATCCCATTCTCTGTCCTATGAGTATATTGTACAGTGCACAGCCTGGGGTCCAACAAACCAACAAAAGTGGCTAACAGTACTGATACAGTGTACCATCAGAGCCACTGGCACACTGGAATATTAACAGTGCTGTCAAATATACCACTAAAATATTATTAGGGAGATCATCTCAAGGAAGGTGGGATGTGTGGGCTATACAATATTCATAGATGAGTTTAAAAAATGCTTACAAAATTTTGGTTGGTAAAACTGAAAAGAAGTGACCACTGTACCCCAAGACCCAGGTTGGTTGATAATACAAGATTGATTTTAAAGAAATAAGTTATGGGATATGGACTGCATTCAGGTGGCCCAGAATAGGGTCCAGAGATGAACTGTTGTGAATAGAGTAGTGAATATTCAGATATCGTGGAGAATTTCTTGACCACCTGAGTGACTGACAGCTTCATAAAATTAATTCTGCTTCATGGAGTTAGGTCATATCATTGTACACCATTAAAGAAACTCATAGAACTTTTGAGAACGACCTACATGTAATTCTTGGGAATTAGCAATCAGGCAGAATCTTGCAGAGTGTGGTATGTACCATTACTTGGTTGGATATCCATTTTCTTGTGTTTTGTTAACATTCTTTTAAGTTGGAATTGCAGTTTTTTTTAATCAGAACTGTTGCTTTGTTCCAGCTTATACTGTGCAGTAGATGACCAGCTTAAACTTCTTGGTGTTGGTGGCCTGGGTACAAAAAAGTTGCGTGAAATGGCTGGCCAGTATTTGAAGGAACATAAGCCTGATTTCGTACCATTTCTAAGTCATCCTGATACAGGAGACCTACTTACTGATGAACAGTATGAAGACTATTGCAATGAAGTTGTCAACACATCTGCCTGGGGTGGGGAAGTAGAGGTCAGTTGGTAGAATATCTTCATAACACAGGATTGTAAAGAAAATTGTTACCACTTACAAAGGAAGTTTTTTCTTGGTTTTCATATATGTACGGGAACTAATTGAGATCTGTACTGTAAGACATTCGCACACAGTCATCACACAAATGTGCATTTTGAATAGTGAAGTCATTCAGACCCAAAAAATATTAGATCACCTTGTCAGGTATACTGTTTGCCTAATTAACCTTTAGCCGCCGAACGTCCCCTTAAAGGGTCGCGCAGCGAGGCATTTAAACCAGGCTCATAACCGAACGTCCCCTAAAAGGGTCGCGCATATGTGTCGAATTTGGAAGGGCTTTTGTTCACCCCTATATCGCCACCAGCTATGCAGTTCTTGCCGCTGAAGGTTAATCGTGCTTTGAGATGTGGGAAATTTTTTT
>Ga0209629_10001130_pt1 | contig 16211 bp, 9 predicted proteins | sample TergutCu122P5_FD_187286 | JGI IMG/M metagenome (GOLD analysis project Ga0209629, IMG submission 187286) | Cubitermes ugandensis P5 segment gut microbial communities from Kakamega Forest, Kenya - Cu122 P5 (SPAdes) (version 2) | ecosystem: Host-associated > Arthropoda: Insects > Digestive system >...
TTATTAGCCGACCAAATGCACTTGGTTATACAAAACTTAAACGTTAAAATCTACGTTGTATAAAAGGTTAAAAGACATAAAATTAAAAATCACTCCGACATGTTTCGGATCGTATGCGATCCAGCATCAGGGAGTATAAAGCTGTACTTGACTGAAATTCTTAGTGGTTCACTGATGTTTGTCGTGTGCTTGGTCGGTGTTTGGCAGCGTAATTTTTGAACCAGTGGTGTCTGTGTACGGTATGACGGTCTGAGATCTATTTATGACATGACTCAAAGAACAAACAATTCCAACGAAATTTTCAGGCGAATTATTGTTAATATTACATGCACGGGTTTCTCATTATAATGAATGTCAGATTTTGGACTCGCGCAAGAAACAATGGCATTTTTTGTGCTTCTGTTTCAAGAATGTTTTCCATACTACCAAGGAGGTCCTTTCCGATGTACGTGAGACTTCACAACATTTCTGCATTTTCTTAATATGAAACAATATGACTTGTTACTTTAAACCTATACAGATCAGGGCGTCTGTTTTAATGTCTCTTAATAAAATTTCCCTTACAGCTTAAGTAAACGGGGTTAATAAATACATAACCAATTTACGGTTTTATTTTTAGAAACTTGGTCCGGGGTTTGAACTGCGGATCACGGAGGGATGCAAGATGACGTTGTACACACAATATTTTTGAGCCCCCTGAGCTAGCCCGCGGGTCGTTCGCCGAAGCCAGGTACCTGCGCCACTCTCTTCTTCTTCTTCTTCTTCTTCTTCTTCTTCTTCTTCTTCTTCTTCTCCTTCTTCTTCTTCTTCTTCTTCTTCTTCTTCTCCTTCTTCTCCTCCTTCTCCTCCTTCTCCTCCTCCTCCTCCTCCTCCTCGCCCTGTTTGCCGGCTCGTAATCATGAAGAAATACTCTGAAGAAAGGGGCAGTGACAAGTTACAAGCAGCATTCCTATGAATGCCAGGTCAGTCGCCTCCAGAGATCGGTAGCCTACCAGCTGAAAGACTGGACGAATGACCATTGGAGAAATAAACTAGACCGCCTAGAGAGAGAGGACCAGTGCCTCTGGAAGATGAAGAAGCCTGAAATGCGTTTTTCCCCCAAACTTCTTTCCTTACTCTGGTCACTCAGGAAGAACTCGCTCTACCATGCTCAGAAAAGATAGAAGCCCTGGTAGGCCATTAGACGCTCAGTTTCAGCCCCTGAACCGGCCTTCAATGCCGTTGTTAATAAGCCGATGCGAGCACAAGCACTTTCTTCTGCAGTTGTATCCCAAATGACACCTCCTTCGAGGACAAAGACGCCATCAGGTCGGCAAGGGACAGACTGAACAGCTTATCAACCACGTAGGCAAGAAGGCAGCACGTGGACTAGATACTCCAGTCCTACTCTGATCTATGCTCCAGTCTCTCTCCGTAGCAGAAACAGTGGTCTGTCCGTCAAAAAAGGTGATCTGCCTCGTAGGCAGTTTATTCGTTCCATGGTGGATGACTCATGCGCTATCAGGTGGGATCTCTGTGCGCACGCATGCCAGACAGCTTCAAGTGATTAAATCCAACGTCCTCTCAGTGCTCGTACGGCACGTAAGAACCGTATTCGCAAGTTTATGTCAATTCCATTTTTTTTCTTGACACAGCATCGCTCTAACACAGAAAGGCGCAACAACGTTATGTTCATAACCGCAGAAGGTATGATTTTCTGTAATGAATTTAATAATAGGCTGGTAGACGGGATTTTATGTAGGAGCTTATGTAGGTTATTCTTATATCCCCGTTGAACGAGGGTGGGGTCTTTGTCACAATATTGGTGGGCAAATAGAATATAATTTGAAGTCACAAGGATGTGAAAGTAAGAGTGCTTTTAATTTTCTCAAAGACAGCCAGGCAGAGGTCTTTCTATTTATCCATAAATTTATTGTGGAGCTGCATAGGGAGGCCGGCAATTCATGAAAGGATAAAATTACTATCACTTGACTGTTAACTGCATATGTAGCTTGTTAAGTCAGAGTGTAAAGTCGGGCAAATACGTGATTATTTATGAGGTTTGGGTTTTCACAGTAGTGCTGATGAACATTGAAGTCTTCTAGCATGTTCTGCCACTTTGACTGGTAAATAGTTGCTGCCTTTCAGTAGCATTGTATTGCCTTTGGCTTCAGGGTCAGAACAGTCCACGAATAGTCACCTTGTATGGCTTTACCCTCACAGTGTAGGCATTTTGTTTCTTCTCAGCTTCAGTAACTATTTAGCAGTCAGCATGCTGTAACATCCCAGAAGGCTTCATTATCGAATTAAACGGAATTATACAAAAAGAACTTAATAAATATGGGTACAAGAGTATATAACAATTTACCAAAATCCCTAAAAGAAATAAATGATTATAAAGTTTTTAAGAAAGAGTTAAAAATATTTCTTCTCTTTCAGTCTTTTTATTCAGTAGAAGATGTTCCTGCTATTTGTATTGATATATACTTTATATGTTGTATAGATATTTATATATTATTAATATGTGCTGTTAATAATGTTTATATGTTAAGGATGTAATGTAACTTGTAAGTGGAATGTCCAATGTCACATTTGTGGCTGAATGGATGAAAATAAATAAATAAATAAATAAAAATAAAAATTGGTTAATTAGTACAAAGTGTAGTTAGTAAATGTCTTTTCCAGAAGCCAAGAGTGAGTATGTAAATCAACCAACCAATCAAACAACCAATTAACCAATTAATCCATCCATAAATCAATCAGTCAGTCAAAAAGCCAATCGATCAAACAGTCAATCAATCATCAATCAATGAGTGAGTGAGTGAGTCAGTTGTTGCTCGATATGACTGCTCCATATGAAATCAGTTGGAACGCATGAAACCAGGTTGAAATGGAAGTAAAAAACTGTGTGCATGTTGGTGGGAGATGGGAGAGCATGTATAACAATGCAATGATGGGAGAGCATGTATAACAATGCAATGATTCCTTATTAATTCTCTACAATAACTTTATTCTTTATTTAATTAGCCTATGTGATATCAGACCACGTGACGTTATGGATGAGGTGGAAGTGACATTGAATTGAGAACTGTGATGCAGAGAAGAGTTTGGAACTCAACTTTGGGACGAGGGGGGTGCTTTGGGCAAGATACGGGTTGTGACATAAAAGGAACTTGTCACATTCTAAATTTAAAGAAATGAACTGAAAATATAAAGGCATTACTGTCGTTCTTTTCTTTACATATCAAAACTTACTTCCATACAGTCAGAAATATAACTATAATAATGTTGACATTATTACCTTCGCAAGAAGACAACATGGGAATAATATTGCTTAACATTTCAATTTTCCTCTTTGGTTAGAACGTATTACACTTTCATTTTCTTATAATAAAATAAGGAATAAATAAAAACAAATTGAAAAAAAAAAAACTTCTTTGAAATCGACATTCACTCTTGTAGAGTACTATGTACATACTCTTTGACTAGGATTTGTAAACTGCTGTTCCTTGTTTTCCTAGTGATTTACCTGAATAATGTCTCGCTCTTAACTTGAAGTCCATCCGTTACATTTAACCAATAATTTCATTGCAGATAATCTGAACTAACAAAATATAAGAAGATTGCACATCTGTAAAACATAATACTTATAGTGGCCCATCTCTGTAAAGTGGCTAATAAATTATTTAAATTATTACATTACAAAAGTTGACTTCTTTCAATACTGAGTTCAAAAGAATTCTAATGTCATTACGAGTAAAATAAAGTGCATTCATTAAAAATTATGTTACCAGTGGAAAGCAAGCTTTTTTAAAATGAGTGTTGTAGGTATCTTTTGACATTCTGTTCAGTAAATATATTTTGAACCCTTTACTGGACAGTACATGTATGTTTAAACCTTTACTCGATAAATGTCAACTATGTTTATCATCTGCCTAAACAATAAATATTCTGCATTTCGATCACAGTGTAAATTTACAATGTTTTGTTTACAGCATAAACAGGTTTTAATTTAATTTGGGTTACTCATACACAGTGTTCTTTTCTTGGAGGCCAGTTATGAACTTTTAGAAACCATTTGATAGTGTTCACCATGCATGGGCTTTTAATGTATATGTCAGTACTGTATTCACAAATAAATACCCTTTCTGAAACAGGTGGCAAGTATGCATACCACTTCCCTTCATAATGAATAATTTGTTATTGTGAAGCACAAAATGATTTTTGTGTTTCTGTTTATGGAATACACGGCCACTAGTTGCCTTCAACTCGGTCTTGAAATGGAAATAAAAAGTGCTTATTGGAGACTGGATTTGAAGTTGCAATGGAATTAAAAATGGCATGAATGCATATCGAAAAGTCGGGGATTGAATTAACTAGAAGGCTGTAATGTACTGACCCATGGGGTGCAATTTGGCCAGCCCTTCTCTAAAGCAGTGTTTCTGAACCGCTGGGCTGCGGCCCGGTACCGGGCCCTGGCATCAATTATACCGGGCCGCAAGAGGCCTGAGGAAACTACAATATGCTACAAGATTTCATTATTCCAGTTGATAACTAATTTAAATGTAATTTTAAATTTGTCAACATGCCACACCATATACATAAGTGTACTAATACTCTTTATGATTATGCCATAATTAATTATTAATACTTATGTTAGTTTAATGTATGAAATTAAAAAAAAAATTGGAAAGGTATTTACCAGTAAATTTGTTGGGACCGGGCCCTTGTCTTATAAAAAAAGAATTTACCAGTCTCACAGAGGTTGAGAAATACTGCTCTAAAGGGTTGAACTTCAAAAACTACTCTGTAGTGTCAGAGGATCTGAATTCTTGACTTATCAAACTGAATTTGTCAAAATGAAGGAAGTATCTTTTGTGTTGTAGTCATGTATTCCTCTTATGTGTACAGACATAGGAGGTACGCATACTTACATGAACCCATGCATTAAAGTAGCAAGAAAAAATTTGTGTGATATGCGTTTATGTGAGATACAAAATTATTTCAAAAAGAAGTCTTGAGTCCAGGTATTCACTTCTGTGTTACTGTGATGTGAAATGAGGTCTTTGGTTTTTCATGTATACAAAAAAATAAAAATAAAGATTGGAACGAAGTTCTAACTTCAAGTTTCTGATCTCCATTTATCAGCTTTCTTAAAATGTCACGTGATGGGGACATAAATACTTTTTTTTTGCATATTTTAAACTATTATACTCAGTCCATCCCATGTTTTTGTTTTATCAAAACAAAATCCTCTTCATAGCAACAAACATAGAAGACTCACCTCACTTCTTCCCCTCTTTCACTCTCGCCTTGTCCCACATACAGAGTCATTCCTATGGGTATCTGTGCTCGTTGTTTTTGCTTCATGCACTTACAGTTCGCAACAGACATGTTTGGTTCCTATTTTTAATTCGGTGTAGGTGTTTATGCCCTGAATATTAGGACAAGAATAGTTCTGGAACAGCAACATTGGTTCCGCTTTATAAAATTACCTAGTGACGGAGAAAGCATTCGGTAATGTACAACCAGTTCATATATTGGTATAGCTAGAGAGACATGGTTCCCTTTAGCACTTAATATATATCAATGTAAAGAGTTACTTTTTTTGAGGCATTGTCAGTATGTGATGCACAAGGCAATGATGCAATGCAGATGTAACATGAAACATTTAATCCTAACTTCACCACTAGTTTTTAACAAGTGAAGATTCCTTTCTTCAAACACAGCTGAGAAATCGATTCTTCAGGCTCTTGACTCAACAAACATATAAAACATGCATTAACTCCCTACATCATCACTTTATCCACGATGTGTTGTTGATCTTTGGTTTTACAGCTTTCTCTTATGAGATCCAATGTGACAATATTGCAGTTTCTCATGGAGTCTTGATTATGTCAGCCTAAAAGCAAATCTGCTGCAGTGGGATTGACGTCGGTTTTCATACACGCACTTCCGATGGGTGATGCTGCACTGGCGCCAGAATTTGCTCTTGTGGCTGCCATTGGAGATCTAGCTTCAACTCCAGTGTCACTATCCAGGGCACAACTTGCCCTTTGGAATAAGTTTTGGTTTAGTGTAGAGCATGATGAAACTCCATTCCCATAGTAGTATGTTGAATCTACAACAGAATGAGTCTAGGTAAAGACATCTGAAAGTTATATATCCTGCTGCCAATGACAGTTCATAATATACTGCCTGGAGTTTTGCCCATGCAGGATATTTGCATAATCCTCCAGCACTCTCAGTGCTATACAGTTGTCCTAGAGATCAAACACAGTGTATTTATGGGTTTTGATCATTCCCAACCTATAGTAAATGATGACTCTTTCACTAAATGTTAATAGAATGGGCTTTCTGCATACACTCAGCATCTTTCCTTGCAGGCCAAAGTGAATGTTTAAATATTGCTATTTGTCTAGCAGAAATATATACGAGTATATATATTTCACTGTTCTTCCCACTAAAGTAGTGATGTCTAAACTGAGGGAATCGGCAAAGTTCAGTCAAACTTGGGTTCCAAAGTTTAAGCAACACAGGGACAGACACTGGATACATTATCTGTATTATTTGTTGAGGCCGTGTGAAATGGGTAATTTTATTAATGAGTCCCATGGAGCTTTTATACCTTCCTTCAATCAACAGATGTAGACACAGATGGCCTTTGAAACAATCAGGGAATTTACAATGTCCAAAAAATCTTTCTCCAAGACAACAGTCAGGCATTATAGTGTCAAACATTTTACATCACATCGTAACTAAATATTATGGACTTTTTATGATGCACGAAACAGAGCTGCCTGAAATATCATTATCTGTTGGCATAAATGGGTAAATATTTTCATGAATGATTGATAATGTCTTACTAATTAATATAAGCATTATACTGACATTATTTTAGACACTGTTCATTGTCTGAGGCATATTTATTACACTCTGTCTTAGTTTCTTCCTTAGTGTGAGTGTTTATGGCTCTTGCTGAGGACTTTATTTATAAATGTTTGTGGGCATCCAATATTTGCTTAAGTGGTTCTTAGAACTGGTTGTTCCTTCTTCAGACTATCTTCACTTGTGCAAAGAACTATTGTTCTGTTCTCTAAACACTAAAATATTCTCTGAATGTCTTTTTACACTGGACACTGAAATATGAATCAAGAATAAATCAAATTGAATCATAAATTTTTGACAGTGATTTTTTGTAGGACTTGTTAGCTATATTTATTAGCCGTTTTTCCATTGTCACAAACACACAACACCATAACACAGAGTTTCTGTTAGCAGGTGCAGTGACACTAATTCTGAACAAATTAACAACCCTAAAACCAGCACAACATGTTCCATTGTACATGCCATTAGAAATGTAGTATGGTTCATGGCTAAGACCAATTTGATTCCAGGTTCTCTAGTTTCCAAAAAGTGAGAATTACAGAGTGTCCATACTGGTTTTGTAACTGAATCACATAAATTTTTGACAATGGTTTCATATAGGTTGTGTTGAATGGGTTTTATGGTGGCTAATTTGTTTTCAGGTTAGTGTTATTTTACTGATGATGGAATTGTTGTGTTGTTGTGTTTGTGACAATGGAAAAAGTCCTAATAAATATGGGTGACAAAAACAATAAAATGTTACAAAATAATGAGGGTCTCAAAAAAAGATTACGTTTACCCTTGTTTTTACATTGCATAATTTTATAGTTCATAATACAAAGTTTTAGAACATCCAAACATCAAATCATGAATGAAAACATATCAGTCTTTTCCAAACAACCTCTGTTGGCCTATTTAAATCAGCTCTTTGTATAGCATCCTTATGCCATATGACCCATATCAGCAGTCACTTCCTGTTAGCTACCTTTTTATGCAGAACTAGGATGACTCAGATAGCCACCTACATATCGACCAAGATACTGTTATATTTGTGCAGAGTGGTCGAAAGTCAGAAATCATAAATCTGCACCAGAATGTTATGCACTTTCTGACACCATTTTTTGAACACCACATACAGTTCTGTGTATTATTTACAAAGTGTTTTTGGTGACAGAATAACAAGCAGCAGATTTTGTCCCCTATATTTGACAGATCTGAATCCATGTAATTTTTACTTATGAGGCCTGTTAAAGGGTAAAGTGACTAGTAATAAATACTGCATAAAATCTGGGGGGATGGGGAATATGTAGTGTCCTTGCTATCATGAGCAGAAATGTGATGTGCAATTAGCATTTAACTCACACTTTGCAGCACCTTCTTTAAATATAATGGGTAAAAACATAATATAAACTGTAATATACTGAGATAAAATGAATCAACCTGACTCGTGGAGGAATAACAATGATTAATATACTATGTAATGCCATGCAAAATGGTCTAATAAAGTGACCAATTGTATGGGCCAAATAAAATAAGGATCTTCTCTAAACATAATGTTTCTGATGTTGGAAAGGCTTAAGCTGTTGTCTGTAAATACTGAGAAGATGTGGGACTGTATTTCACACAAAACAAATCCAGACCAGAAACCCCGTGGTTTAAGTGAGATATACTATGGCTACAACAGACAAGACTAAAGGAAACCTGCAGGGTTGATCACAGTGTGGAAACAGAAAGTCATAGATAAGGTTAAGAAAGTAAGGAACAAGTGCAGTAAAAGGTGAACAGTTCTCAAAATGGACAGTCATTTTGGAAACAATCAGTGTATCCACCTGTAACATTGTAGTTATGATATGCAGTACCCTGTGGCTGCCTTACAAGACCAGTGTGACTTTTCACACCAATTTGCCTTATCAAAATTGTAACCCTGTTTATTGAAACCAACTTTTATACACTAAATTGTGTACATTATATCACATACGAATTTTCACTCTGACACATTTCTGAATCCACTGATGCCATCTTCAAGGAGTTCAGTCTTATTGTAGTTTTTTCGCAAAACATCCAAATGGTGGTTTCATATCATCAACTTCAGAATGACTAAAAGCGCTTCATATCTGTCTGTTAAATGAACATAATTTGAACTCACAGATGCACTTTTTAAACATGTGTACCATAGTCTTGTACACATATCTGTGTATATTTTGGTGTCACCTGAAGTGCTTTACACCACATATCAAACCACAGTGATGTGTTGGTCTTTAACAGTTTAAATTTGATTTTTTATAGTTGTTCATGAACTTTGCCTGTTGGGCATTTACAGTCTTGATATTGTACACACCGTGCATCATGTTCAGTAACACTATTTATCACAAGCAACTTGAATCCACCATATTATGTATATTAAATCACACACTAATTTTCACTTCAGTGGGTTTCAACATCCACTGATGTCATCTTCAGGGTGTTTAGAACAGTGTTTCTCAACCTTTGTGGGACTGCAGCCTGATAAATCCTTTTTTTATAAGACAAGGGCCCAGTCCCAACAGATTTACTTGTAAATGTCTTTCCATTTTTTTTAAGTTCATACATTAAACTGACTTAAGTATTAATAATTAATTATGGCATAATCATAAAGAGTATTAGTACACTTGTGTATATGGTATGGCATGTTGGCAAATATAAAATTACATTTAAATTAGTTATCAATCACTGGACTAATGAAATTTTGGTCACTGACATTTGCTACACAGATGTTATTTAGGCATTCTGGGTCTGAGCTTTTCGACACATTCAAGATTATTATTCTCCTCAGAATATTTCCACTATAAAATATTTATTAGTGAAAAATGCTTAGAAAACTAAAATGACAAATTCCAGGAGAACGTCTCGTGGCCCGATGTAATTGATGCCAGGGCCCGGTACCGGGCCGCAGCCCGGCAGTTGACAAACACTGGTTTAGAAAGTGTATCTGTGAGTTCTAAATTATGTTCATATAACAGATATCAAGTGCTTTTAGTCATTGTGAAGTACCTTTATATGAAATGACCATTCAGATGTGTTGAGAAGAAATTACAGTAAGACTGAACTCCCTGAAGATGCCATGAATGGATGCAGAAATGTGTCAGAGTGAAAATTAGTATGTAATTTAATATACAAAATATATTTCACATAAAAACTGACTTATGTGCACATTTATTATCAACACCACTTTATTAATGCTATGTCACTCCGACATGTTTCAGCACTCAAAGGGTCATCTTCAAGGAGTACAACAGACACATTTAAACAGCAAGGTCAACAAAATGAGTTACCGGATGTAAAATTCTGGAAATAAAGTTGGTTTTAATAAATAGTGTTACTGAACATAATGCATAGTGCGTATGACATCAAGACACTCAAACTGCATTTATCTCACTTTGCCCCAACATACAAATAATATAAATATAACAGTAAAAAAAGATAAAAATAATAATAAATATAATAACATAGCAGAAGTGAAATTTCAGATTCCTACAGTGGTTAATATTAGGACTACAGGCCTGTATTTTGGTAGATTCTGAAACATTGATTACCACACGATATGCCTGTGGTTTGGTAGACAGGTCCCTCTGAAGCACTGGTTCCTATCTATCACACACCATATGCATGTACTCATGGTTCAGTAGATAAGTTTCTCTGAAACAATGATACCTACCTATCTACCTACCCCAGTATGAACCTGTATTTTAGTAGATACATTCCACAGCAACATTTGTACCTATATACCACAGTACATACCTATAATTTTTTAGATAGGTTTCTCTGAACATTGGTACCTTTCTATCACATTACATGGTGTTAAATCCTAGAAGAAACTGCAGACTTAATATCTGAGGTGTCATTCTGCATCAGAACTTAATTTAGTAATCAGATGGACTTTGAATATGCTTAAGGTACAGGTTCAGGACTTTGGTTTGTTCCTGCTTTTAAAAGAAAATGTATGGACCACCTGTATCAGTGGTCAAAATTACTATGTTTTTTTTGTCCCCATACTAAATATTTACTGCTCCTTAACCTGACTTTGTTGGAACTGAATTTATATGCTGTGTACATTGCTGGCCAGTTTGCTGCGAACTCAGTGAAGTAACTAATTTTCTGTTTTGGTAATATGGCTGTAACTTCTCTTCATATATAACATATGCTGAAACCAAGGTCCACCAATCTTGTGTACATAACTTCACCAGTAAGATATTACGGAAGATAAACTGATCACCCAGATAGGAAGATGAAATTAGTACTGATGTGAAAGGTTTTGAACATTACATATCACTGAGTGATATTTACGTAGTAGTTTAGTTAGCACTGACAGCCAGCTAGTACTTTAATAATTTAGTTCCTAATTATTCCTGGGTTAGTCATTTCCTTGTCGATTTGTCTCTGTTCATGCAATTTAACTTCATTTTTAAATTGTCTTTCTAATTTCCTGAAGTATCAAGACTTCGGTTTTACAGAAAATTTGGCAGTTTTTCCATTTTCCTTGTAGTGTTCAGAAGGCCCTCAGAATTATCCGGCCTCTGATGCAATGGATAGTGGATGCATCTCATTATAATTTATATATAATTTTTTTAAATTATTAGAAGTAATTTTGCATTAGTGCACACTCTGTATGAGGAACTAGAGAATTTTTTCCAACCCTTATAGTTATCTCTTTAATCTGTGGACCACTGTGGGCATGTTTAACGGTAGTGACATGTTAATGTATGTGAAACCTTTTGTGTTCCCTTACATTTGGGCATAGTGGATACATTACAGTCCATTTTGAGCACTGAGGTGCTGTATAAAACGAAAACGCTCTGTGAATACTCACTGTTTACTTACTAAGTAACCCGCCTGCACCATAACCGTAGGTACCATAGGATGTGGTGTATTGGGAATATGGTGAGCTGTATGAGTAGTCACTGACTGGGACCACACCTCCTCCGACTGCACTGCCACCTACTGGAAATGAAATAAAAATACCATGAAACACACTTCAGACATTTGATAAATCCCTGCTGTTCTTCAGAAACCCCACTGTATATAATTAAGTGTGTAGCGTACAAAATATTCTTTTCAGTGACTCTTATAATTTCCATCTGAAACAATTTTTGAAATACTCAGTATTTAAACAAAACTAACTTACACCGAAGTAGAAAATTTTCCTTGTGAAAACTAAACGTTCTCTGCTTTTGCAGAACCCAAAATTTCATAATCATTTTTAAATAATCTCACATGTAACTTACCTTGAGCAATGTTATTTCAATTCACATTTTCATACCATACTTCTTAGAGATCATTTTTATATATTTTGCTTTCATCTGTGCCTAGGAGATATCCTGCCAACCCATTCTCCTCATGTAAAATTAGCTAAACGGTAATAATTAATTTTATGTTTTTTTGACCGTGCATCATAGTATAGACTTTTTCAAGTTACCAACTTAATGCACAATTCCTTTATTCAATAACAATATATATGTTACACTATAATCCTCAACATGTTTTGAGCATCACCTTGCTCATCCTCAGGAGGACAAATTGTATCACCACAGCCTCTGGTATCATCACTCTCTGTAAACAGCCGTACAGTATGCAGGTTGAGAGCGGACTGCAGTCCGCTCTCAACCGGCATACTGTAGAGAGAGTGAAGATACCAGAGGCTGTAATAATACAATTTATCCTCCTAAGAATGAGCAAGGTGCTGCTCGAAACATGTTGAGGATCGTAATGTAACATACATATTGTTGAAGAATAAAGGAATTGTGCATTAAGTTGGTAATCTGAAAAAGTCTGTACTAAGAAACCCAGCATTGTGTGAACTGTTCTCTTCTGGGTTATTATGCAGTGAGTAGTGGTAATTCCTTATTGATACTTTGGTACAACCTACGGATCCTATCCTTGAAGATGGGATCTATAGGTTGTCCCGAAACGTCGGTAAGAAATTACCACTACACACTGCACAATAACCCAGAAGAGCATAGTTCTCATCTATTCCATGGTGGAAGCCTGAAATCACACACTTGTTGTGCCTTTGTAGTCAATCCTCTTGTCATCGTCTTAAGATTCAAATATTTTCTCCTCCTCTTACATATTTTATATGACAAATTATTTTTAGAATAGTGAATATAAAGAAAGTGTGAAAAAGGCAACAAGAAATGTGTAAAGAATATGCAACTAGAAATGTCTTGCATCATGACCACTGGCATACCCAAACGTAAACATGAGAATTACTTTAACATGGATTTTAGAGGAATGGGTTCTGAGATTGGGGAGGTGAATGTAGTTGCTGCAGGAACCAGCTGTCTGGATTAACACTGAAGAACTTCAGTTTTCTGCTACAGAACAGTTAGTTTGTTAGTAACTGCAGACTGGATCTTTGGGAAGCTGGTAATGAAATCGGAGGTGGATGAACCTAACCAAGTATCATGTTCAACAACATACTTAGGTATTAGAAGTGTTGAAACTTTGGTTTCTGCTGTCACTTGATTGGTTTCAACATAGCATAGCTTTTACCTTGGAAAATTAGGTTGTAGGGATGGCAGATGGATGGCACTGACTGAAAATCATGTGCAAGTGGTTGGCTGTTACTTTAGTGACTATCAGTCTTTGGATTTTAGTACTTAATTTTGGGATGAGTGGGAAGAGTGGGGATGGGAGGGCACAGCATTTTGGTCTTCATTAAAACTCTCAGCATAGCAGTGGTAGAAATCTGTAACCACCCACCATATGATGATGCCTACAGTGTTTTGTTGGTAGACACAGAGTGCTAAGTACTGAAATGGGCATCAAGTTTATAGCTTATTTGAAATGCTGTTCATTTTGTTAGTCTTGTTGTTGGCATATCAGATATCCTACAGCTTGAACTGAAATCCATCCAACCACATATAATATGACTGTCAGGTAGATCCTGGTAAGTCTGTGTTAAATTAGGTGGACATTCACAAGATTCATTGATGTTGCATAATAGCATGTGATAAGCTGTACACTATCTCCAGATATGAAAAACATAAAAATATCATATTATTGTGTTTGGTGACAATGAGATAATGCAGTCAAAAACATAATTAGTAAAACAGATATGGAACTTGTTTTCACAAAAGGAATTCAAAATCTTTCAAATCTATTTTACTGCAGATAACTAAATAATGACTAGATTCAAAATTTTAATGTTTAACTTAATGTGACTTGAGTTACAAAATAAAGAAAAGTGGATGGCTATCGTGTAAGCATGAAGGAAATGAGAAATATGTGCTGAATTTTGGTAAAGACAAATAAAGAGGCCACTTGGAAAAAACAGAAATTGATGGGAGGATAATGTAGAAACTGCTGTGAGAAATTGGGTATGAAGTTGTGGGCTGGAGGGCTGGATTCAGCTAGGTTTCATCAGGTGTCAGGGACAAGCTTTTGTGAAACCTGTGACAAGTCTTCAGCTGCCAGTAAAACTGGGAGATTTTTTGACTCACTGAATATGAATTACTCAGTGAGAAACCGTGACTGTTGAGTGAATTTAATTACTACAATTTAAGTTAAACAAACTTCAATTGAACAAAAAAAAAAAAATTGTTAAAAGTGGGGACATGCAGTGGCTCAGTTAGTTGAGGCACTGCGCTACAAGCTGGGAGGTTGTGGGTTTGATTTCTGGTAGTTTCACTGGAATTTTTCATTTGCATAATCCTTCCATCCACCCTATGACCCTGGGATTGACTCGGCCTCTTACAAAAATGAGCACCAGCAATATTTCCTGGGGAGCAAAACCAGCCAGTGCATAGGGCTGACAACCTTACCATCTTCATGTGCAAATTATCTAGAAGTCTGGGAGCCTCAACCTCCTTGAACCCTCAGGGTCTATAATAGGCCTGTACAGGGATTGCTTTATCGTTGTTATGTTAGAAGTTCAAATCACTTTCAGAAAATTTCCAATGTACAATAATTCAATTAATAATATATTTATTGTCCCTCTAGGGCTTGTGTAAATTTTTAGGCTTTTTCAGCTTTGAAGTTGTGGTCTCCATTCTTCCGGTATGTGGCACCATGACAGTGGGTAATTGTTCTTGTTAAATGACCAATGTGATGCACAATTCCTTTCTATGTATTTATTTATATATTTTATATTTTTTTATATTTTTCTTATATTTTTTAACTCTCTACATGTTTCAAGCACATTGTGCTCATCATCAGGAGAGACAAATTGTGTCAGTATAACCTCTGGTAGCTGTCACTCTGTGTCGGTGGCCATGTCATGTGCAGGTCGGAAGTGGACCTGCACATGACACAGCCACTGACACAGAGTGACAGCTACCAGAGGTGGTATTGACACAATTTGTCTCTCCTGATGATGAGCACAATGTGCTTGAAACATGTAGAGAGTTAAAAAAAAATCAACAAAATGTTAAAAAAAAAAGAAGGGTAATTGTTGTCTTGTATTTTGAGGAACTTAGTGGTCTTGTTTGTAAGGGTAGAAATGTTCAGTTTTCTTGATGATGCGATCAGTATGCTGTCTTGCAACACCAGGTATCAGTTATGTAGTGACATGGCACCACATCCCAGAAGAATGGAGACTTCATCTGTGTTTTATGTTTATTACAAACAAAGCCAGTAAAATAAAATATAATACACACTCAGGAACTTTCATTCTCTGAAGTCAGAACTAGCAAAACTAGAATGTTGCTTCTAGGAAGAAAAGGCATGATTGATATATAAATAAATGAAAAAAAAATGCATTTGCTGGAAGGATACACATTTTGATTGTGCTCTTTATTTTTTATCTTCAATTGCTTCCTTGCGTAAGAAAATTTTGGTTAGTAAAAATTTCTCTACTTGTGTCATTCCAAATACTTCATAATGAGTAAGTTTGGACCCCTAATCCCCATTTATGCAGGCCATTATCTTCATCACAACAAGTTGCAAAGTTATGGATTATAGCACTGTTTCAGCAACATGAAGAGTGTCTCTTGCTCTGATTGCAGATGACTTCACATTACTATTACAGCTTTAGAGACATGTGCTTAGGTATAATAAAAAATGCATCTCTAAGCAAGATTTCTATGGAATTGATTGCTTGATCCATGGGTGCAGTAATGCATGATTCAGTGGGTTGATATGCTAGTAAATGGCTATGCTTGTTTGGATGGACAGCTGGTTCACTGGTTGACTGGTCAGATGGCTGGGAATATAGTATGGATAAGAAAGACTTTTAAATGAACCTAACATATCAGATCTCCCTGTTTGCAGGTCAGACTGTCCTCATAACTAGAAGTCACCTAAGATGTTGGAATGCAAAACTGTAAACTCATTTTCTGAAATTTTACAACATGTGTCAGTAAATTGTTGTAATATGCTACGCTTGCCAC
>Ga0209629_10001131_pt1 | contig 16206 bp, 7 predicted proteins | sample TergutCu122P5_FD_187286 | JGI IMG/M metagenome (GOLD analysis project Ga0209629, IMG submission 187286) | Cubitermes ugandensis P5 segment gut microbial communities from Kakamega Forest, Kenya - Cu122 P5 (SPAdes) (version 2) | ecosystem: Host-associated > Arthropoda: Insects > Digestive system >...
GGTGTTGTAACCAAAATTGGATCTATGGAATGTAAATAAAGAATGAATGAATGAATATCAAAGAATAATTATCATTTGTGTGTTCTTGATGGTAATGTGCCAGACTACAATATTAATAATAGTATCAGAAATATGAACATGGAAAATTGGAGATAGTGAAACACATGTTTGCATAACCACTATTGCAATGGAAATGCAATGCATTCTGTGTGTATGGATGAGCTACATGTCGCTGTCAGTAGTATAAAAATACTGAGTCTGGCACAAAAACTGCTTTTAGGGTGAATTTATGCTACCAGCAAAACTAAAATGTACTTAGGTCTTCATGTAAAGTGCCTGACAGATTTCCATACAAGTCTTCACATTCAAATGTCATAGAAATTCATCCATTGGAAGATGTGCTGATAAATGTGGAAAGATGGACGGACAGGTGGTTTTCAAGACTATGCAGACATGCCTAAAACCGATGTTAATCAATGTACAATGTTAAACAAAAGTGTTATATGTGTTGTAAGAAATTTCCATTATTACTGCATTTGAATCATTGTGTTAATAATTTTTCTGCTTTGTATTAAAACTGTCTGGCCATACACATGACAGAATCAGAACAACACAAATTAATTTCTTTGCTTATTACCGACATAATTTTAAAAGTGCATAAGAGTCCAGTTTGATAGGTTTTTTGGATTTATGAAATGAATATGTATACATGTGTGTGTGTGTGTGTGTGTGTGTATGTATGTACATATGTATGTATGTATGTATGTATGTATGTATGTATGTGTGCATGTATGTATGTGTGCATGTATGTATTATGTGTGTATGTATGTATGTTTGCTTTACTGGCATGTTGTTCATGACTTTCCTTTTCACATAGAACATGAAACAAGTCAGGTGTCTCTGGCAGTTAAACTGAAGCATATCACGGTTTCTGCAAAAGGAATATAAAATTTACTGCCATTAAAATTGAGAGCTCAATGATATTTATCATTTGGTTGTTTTATAAGGTTGTGTCTAGTATAATTTAAGTAGTTCCTTTTGATGGCTTTTATTTAGGCCGAAACATGTAGCACGAACGCGATCGACAACAAAATAATGTTGAAATTGTTATTGTGCGTGATGGACTTCTCTGCCTCTTTCATTTGTCACAACAAGATGCCCAGCCTTGAAAAAAACAAGGCAGACCATGTACGTTTACGTTACAATGAGGCGCGTTCGTGCAACCATTGTTGCGGTGGAAAATCAATAAGTATTACATATTCTGACTGTGCTTATAGCCTTAAGTATCCAGCATATAATGTGCATGCGTCATATTGTCATATATGGCCTGCCCAACTATAAAATAGTTTCCCACATGATCTCACAAACGGCACGATTTAAAAAAAAAAGTTATTGAACATAAAATGTGTGTTTTGATATTCTCTGCCACTTTTGTCTGAAACATTCATCATTATAAGAAGAATTGAGTGAGATATGATAAAAAAATGTGTATTGATCTTCATGTAAAGTAACCGTTATTCTTGTCACATCCCTGGGAATGTACCCGAAAATGGATAAATGAAAAATAAAGATTATGATGATGATGATGATTGTGATGAAACTTGAATGTTCTCGACAATTTTCGAAAAGTCAAATTTCATGAAAATCCGTCCAGTGGGAGCCGAGTCCGTGGAAACTGACGGACTGACAGACAGACATGACTAAGCTAATAGTCGCTTTTCGCAATTTTGCGAACGCGCTTGAAAACTAACAGGCGTAGTTGTAGGAGTTTACCGATACGAATACTGCTTAACAACACCCTGCCTGCTCAGCGCCAATGAATTGCATCGTAGTCACTAGATGATCTGTGGTCACAAGCTTGTACTAGATGATCTGTGGTCACAAGGTTGCACGGATATACTTTGACTTCCCCCTCTGTACCTTCGATCCATGGTTGTTACCGAGGTGGTCACAGAACACAGATCATCGAGGCACAGATTATAGACAATTGGCGAGTTTTGGGCATGTGTTTCATGGTATGTAGTTTTAGGGTACATATGATGTAAGCACGCGTTAATGTGTAAGTTGCATGTGGTTTGGGATTATCAGTGTACTGGTTTGAAATATTTAATGTCAGTTTTGTGAGGAGTTCCTCTCTCTGTGTCGGTAGTGAAGAAACATAACCTGTATATTCCCGTTCTGTTGCATTTGTGGTTTGTATCTTTCGTGGATAAGGAAATCCATTATTTTAATTTCTTACTGATGAGTGGTACATATGTGCTAGACTACACGACATAACTTCGCAGAAGATGGTTATCTTCGTAATCACTTCCATGAGAACCTTAATTCTCACCAAGTGTGCTTTTGTGTTTGTAGGTGTGACAACAGAACGTAGTTTCCAGTCATGTCTTCCTGGAAAAAAGTTTCAAAATCAAATCAACGCGCTCACCGTGAAAGACATCAGCCAGAAAGCCGGTCACATCTGGGACTTCTTGAAAAAAAGAAAGATTACCGTCAGAGAGCTAAAGACCACCATGAAAAACAAAGAACGCTGAGACTTTTAAAGAGACGTGCCTTAAACCGTAATCCTGATGAATTCTACTTCCATATGATTAATTCTAAGGTAGAAGATGGTGAACATAAAGAGTTAGAAAAAGATGATGAACACACTCCTGATCAGATACGTCTTATGCAGAGTCAAGATCTGCGATATGTCACAACAAAACGTATAATGGAAACAAGAAAAATTGAGCGTCTTCAGTCACAGTTACACTTATTAGATGCAGCTAATGAGGTCAAGCACAAACATATATTTTTTGTGGATACTGAAAAGGAAGCAAAACGATTTGATTTATGTAAACAACTTGATACTCATCCATCCCTCCTGCAACGACGTATCAATCGACCTCGTAATGTGGCCCTGAAGAATATGTCATTTCCTGATGTGGAAGAAGAAGTCATAGAAAAACTGATGGCAGAAAGAGACAAGAAGTACATGGAATTGCAGAAGAGAATTGAACGGGAACGTGAACTGACAGTAATTCAACAAAAACTAGAGATAAAGAAACATCTTCTAAATAAAAAAGAACGTACACCAAAGAGAGTGAAACCAGGCACCAAGGATGCTCCACCAATTTATAAGTGGGAGTATGAACGTAAACGATAAACGTTTTAATGTATTTACTTACAGTGAATATTTTTCTATGTCTTATGAAGTTATTACATGTAATTGTAATATGCACAGACTGTGGAATGTGGCCTGGTAATTCCATCCCATACCAAACTTGTCAAATTAAAACCAAATTACAATATAGATAAACAGTTCTTTTCAGCTTCAACATGTGCAGTGTGTAATGTGACATGGCAGTATATTGTAGGTTGAAATAATCAGTTCTGTTGGTATTCCTGTGTCTGGCATGGACTGGAGTTTCCATGTTCAGTGTTTGTTCACTTTCACCACAGTTTCATTTCTTGAGAAAAACATTTTATATGGTAATATCAGATAAAACTATATTTAGTGTTTGCATATTTTTTTTGTAATTGTGTGACATGGTAAATAACTTCTGTATTGCGGTGTTCTACACTGTAGCCCCCCTGTGTTTCTGATGTGAGTTTTTATGGGGTTCAACTTTGGGGCCATTATTTACATGGAGTCTGCAATGAAATGTAAGAAACTTATTAACTTTGAAATTGGTATCTCCAGTAATTTACTACTGAATATAACTTTGCTGTGTTTGAATACAACTTCTGCTGAAACTTTTCCATTCACATCTTCTGAAATGTATGCAACATTCAGAAATTAATCAAATGGAAATAGCACCCTCCAAAAAATGATTGTGGGGGTGTGGGCAATAGTAGACACAGGTGCTGAGTTCTAGTTAATTCAGAAATGAGCATTACTGAACACAGGATTCACAAAAGTTATATGGATATGTTTACAGGAAATTTGGCAGGTGTTGCTCATACAGTATGTTGTGCCATCTCAAACCAAACTTTATTTTGTGAAGTTTATTTTTGCAGTTCCTTTTAAATGCCTTGTCCTTAACTGACTGACGGGATGAAAGTGTCACATGGGATGGGGTTGAGGAAACCAAAGAATATGAAACTAGTAGTCACACATTATCTAACTCAGTATTGCTTTTTATTGATCATTCACAGAATGATGGCCAGTATGCAGCAGTTAACTTCTGTACAGTAGGGTCTGTTGGTGGTTGTAGTTGCATTAAAACATGATGGCAGTTTTCTTGTAACAAACTTATCATACCTTGTTTTTGTAATACAACTCTTCTCAGGTACCAGTTTCCAACACACTGCTTCTTGTGGCAGAATATATTACATATAATGGTGTGAATGATATCTGAACTTGGTTTTGGGCATGGTCATCTGTAATACTGTATGGTCCAAATATACAAGGTTCAGTGCTAGGAGATGCTGTAACAAGAAAAGTTACAATACTCTTTGGTTGTATGTATAAATAGCTGTACATCTTTAACCTTTTGGCACCTAATGTCACGTATTCCTCTCACACAGTGTGATGCTCAAAATGCCAAATAACAAATATGGCCTCTATTGTACATCCCCCATTTAAATTTGAGTCAGCTGCACTTCACACCAGGTATTCGGTTATAGTGCCAAAGGGTTAAAATATGCTAAATTATAGTACTGCGGGGGTGGGTACAGAAGAAATATTGAACCTAACAGGAGAAGTAAATGAGAGTGGAGAAAACTGCATAATGATGGGCTTCAGAATTTGTATGCTTGACCCTTAATGAGGAAAGTAAAATTAAGAAGTATGAGATGAATGAGGAATGAGGCATGACTGGAAAAGATAAAACATGTAGAAAGTTCTGATCAGAAAATGTGAAGGAAACATCTCTTGCAAGACAAAGGCATAACTTGGAGGATAATATTAAAATGGATCTTAAATACGCAGGCAGGAGGATTGTAAACAGGATCCATCTCGTTCAGGGTAGGGATTAGTGTCAGACTAATGTAAACACAGAACCTTCAAGCTCTATAACAGGTGGGAATTAAGTGGCTGAACACTGTTAACTTCTCCAGAAAGACTCTGCTCCACGGAATTAGTTATAGAGGTATACTTATTCCATTTCTTCTCATTCACCTTCTCAGAACATATTTACTTGTGTATTCCTTTTGTGCACTTCCTGTGTTAAAACAAATGTGGAATAATTGTGTATTTCATTTTGCAATTAAGTGGTCATACAGGAATGAACAAATTGTGATGACAGTGGAGTTTTGAAAGCATTTATTTATTTATTTTATATCTTTCTGTGTTGGGTAGTGGGTGGGTCTGTGCAACTCATAAATGAGACTGAATGTTGGGAATGCCATGGAGATGCATTTAAATTATACTCCTTCGGTTTATGGCACCTATAGCCTGGTAGGGGGCTAACTAGTGTTTCAGAGGAACCTGCTGCCCCATTTTCCCTTCAGGATGGAAGCAGCAGGTTCCTCTGAAACAGTGGTTAGCCACAGATATAGTACTTCAATGAGGTTGTGCCATCATCAGGTAACAGCATATATCAGTATTATGTCATAATTCAGAAGTTACTAGATTATATTTCCAACACATGCCAGCTGGCCTTTTAAATTTGATGGTATTATTTTGGTAAGAATTACTTTCCACCATAAATTGTTTCCTGAATTCCCAAGATGAATCAGTACACCAGATGATTCTGGCCCAGCCATTTTGGTGCCACTGTAAATTACCTACTCCATGGAGCAGAGTCCTTCTTGAGAAGCTAAGTGGTTCTCAGCTGGTCAAGAAATTCCCTGCATTTTATGGAACCTGAAGGTTTATTACTGCATTTACAAGAGTTTACCACCAGACTCTATCCTGATCCAGATCAATTCAGTCCATGCCCCACATCCCACTTCCTGAAGATCCACTTTAATATTGTCCTCCCATCCATACATGGGTCTCCCAAGTGGTCTCTTTCCCTCAGGTTTTCCCCACAAAAACCCTCTGTGCACCTCTCCTCACCCCATTATATGCTACATGCCCCTCCTGTCTCATTCTTCTCAATTTGATCACCTGAACTGTATTGGGTGAGGAGTACAGATCTTAAAGCCACTCATTATGTAGTTTTCCCACTCCCCTCTTACCTCATCCCTCTTAGGCCTAAATACTCTCCTCACCACCCTGTCTTCAAGCACCCTTAGCCTATGTTCCTCCCTCAGTGTGAGTGACCAAGTTTCACCCCCATACAAAATAAACAGCAAAATTATAGTTCTTTATTTCTTAATCTTTGTATTTTTGGATAGCAAACTCAAAGACAAGATTCTGCACTGAATGATAGCAAGCATTCCCTGACTTCAACCTGCATTAATTTCTTCCTGAATAGAATTTTGATTCTTTAGGATTGTTTCCAAATATATGAACTGCCTTTCAAAGGAAATATCAGTCTTTATATTGTGGCTTTGTTGTGCATTCTTAACTGGAGACTTGAGACCATGTACTTAGTTTTGTCAGCAACTACTAAAGCTTTTGTTTTTTTCTTTATACTATGTACGCTTCTACCCAATATATTAACGTCATCAGCATAAACTATAACCTGTTATGTCCCATTTAATTCCAAGCCATCCTGGTTTACATGAACCCTCCTAATGGCAATAAAGTATCTCCTTGTTTCAGATCATTCTTAATAGGAAACATGTCAGACAAATGTTTGCCTACCTGGACTCTGCTATAGGTTTCATACAGATACATATATATTAGCCTTACCAGTTTCAGAGGATACCAAACTCCTTCCTGAGTCATAGACTTTGTTGAAGTCTATAAATAGCTGATGCATTGCTTCATTGTATTCCCATTTTTTCTCAAGTATTTGACATATGCAGGATATATGATCAGCAGTTGTTGAAATCCACACTGATGATCCCCAATAATTTCCTCTGCATATGGAGTTAACTTTGACAGCAGGATGTTGGATACAATTTTGTATGTAGTTGACAAAAGTGATATGCCTCTATAATTACTACAATATGTTCTATCACCCTTCTTATAAATAGGTACAATTATTGACTCCTTCTACTCCTCAGACAATTCCTCCTTATTCAAAATAGAACTAGTAAGTTAATGGATCTCAGAACAAATTGTTCTACCCCTTGCTTTAATCAGTTCTTCTGGGATTTGATCAATACCTGGTGATGTATGTCTTTTTAGCTTCTCAGTAGCCGTCCCAACCTCTAAGGCACTAGGCTCAGGCACTAGTGGTCCTGCTGATTGTATTTCTGCTTGTCTGTCATTATTAATCCCATGTACATTCGGGGACTGAGAGATATGGTTCCTCCGCCTAACCAAAATACTATGGTAGTCTGCAACCAAATCACCCTTCTCATCCTTTACTATATTAGTTCTAGGCTGGGAACCTCTCTTAAAGTCACTGATTCCCTTGTACAAGTCTCTGATATGTTTAATTTTACTGTTAGTTTCAAGTTCTTCAATTTTAGTTTTCAGATGTTCCTTCTTTTTGTTTCTGAAATATCTAATAGCCTACATTGCTTTGGTTTGGATCATGTCACCACTTCATTTTAGCTTGCTTCCTTTGATCTAATAATCGTGAATATCCTTCATCAAACCATGGATAATTCTGCGTCAATTCATACAGACTTGGACTGTCTTTAGCTGAGGTTTAGGCCTTCTCTTTAATATTTCCCAAGCCCAGCTTATGTCCTTGCTATCACTGAAGTTCTCCAAAGCTGCAAATCCGATACTGTTTCTTAACCTCCAGCTCCCATAGCTTCCTGAGATTAAGTCTGTCCACATCAAACTTCTTTGCTGCTTGTTTACCTACTGCCGATCCTTCCCTAACTTTCACAACCACCAGGCAGTGATCAGTATCACAGTCAACTTCCCTGAAAGATCATACATTGAGTATACCTGAATTCTATCCATCTATCAATATGTGATCAATCTGGTTATGAGTCTTCCCATCAGGAGAGATCCAGGTGTATCTATGAGTGTTTCAGTGCAGGAGCATTGTGCTTTTAACAAACTAGATTTTTTTATGTGACAAAGTTCACTATTCTAACACCATTATTATTACTATATTGATGTAGACTCTCATTCCCAATTGTTGATTTGAAAATATCCCCTTCCCCAACTTTGCAGTAAAATCTCCTAACAGAATTTTCATATGGTACTTAGGAAAATGATTGAGAACCTGCTATAGTTCCTCATAACAACTGTCTTTCGAATCATCACTTTTCTTCTCACTTCGTGCATGTGCATTCAAAACAATGATATTACACCAGCAACCTCTCAGAACTATATACAACATCCTATTACTAACACATTCTACTCTCTTAACTGCTGATACCTTTCTGTGGTGTCCAAAAAAGTCTGTTCCCAATTGATGATTTTCATTTCTTTTTCCATAGAAAGAAATACAATCCCCTGCTCTACAGTGCCCCCTTTGTCTCACCTATCCTCCCATACACCCACTAAATCTAATTTATACCTTGCTTATTCCCTATCGACTGTTGTAAGTGACCCAGTCTTATGTGGGCTCCTAACGTTCAAAGTTCCAAATCTCATGTCCTTTTTCCATTGCTTAGGTCATACCAAAGGATCAATCCAGCCCAAGGCAAATGTATCCATTTCTTAACAAGGCCAGTTTTTATGGTGAGGAGTTACTAGCACCTCATGCAACCTCCAAGCTGAAGGACCACACCTTGTCGGCTGTCAGCGACTGCTTATTCAATATTTTAACAGCTACCCACCATATTGAAGGCTGTTCCTCCATCTGCAACCTAAGGACAAGCCATGCCATTGTGACAGGGATCCACTTGTCATGCACTGCCACAATAACAGGTAAACTTGTATCTATTTTAATATTTTTCCATCTACATTCTGGTCTCTGTAGACACTTTCAAAAGTTAAAATCTTAATATCCGTTTAATATGACAAGGTCTCAGTATTGCTGTTCCGAGACATTTAATAAGAACAGGAACAGTCTGATCTGATATTAAATTCATTCTCTTTAACTGCCATTATGCATAATGGCTTTCTTACATAAGTTTGTCCCTTGGAGGAAAGGTTCTGTGTCCTGTTCCAAGTCTTGCACTTGCTGCCTGAAAGGTACTGTGCCAATGGTGACAGGAACTTTCACAAGAGTCTCGCCCATGGCCAATCCAGATGAACACACTTGCAACTATAACATACGGCAAATAGATCATAAACCTTCATTTACACCTCTTAGCATGATTTGACCTGATATGTCATGAGAATCACAATGGGTACTGGGTCTCTTGCCAGGGGGTGAAGTGGCTGGGGCGTGGTGTAAACCCCCCACACCCATCCAGCACCGATGTTAAAGAAGTAGTACAGCTATACCTCATACTCCACTGTGGGCTTTCATGGCCTGTTACAGGGCAAACTTTACCTTTACCTTTATCTTTTTATGTCATAGATTATTGCTGTTAAGGGTCCTGCTAAGGATATGAAGTTGGGTCCTTGGATTTTAGACCTATATATGTTCATTCCCATGGTCGTTGTTGCTTACTGTACGGTCGCCTGGAGAGGGTGGTTTTTGAACTTTCACAGTTGCAAAACAATGAAGTGGGATTCTTACTGCAGTACCTTATTTAACCTTTAAAAGATTTGTGTACATGTATGTGAACACATGTAAGAAAAACACCCCAAAATTAATTTTGTATACTCAGGCAACAAGGAAATATTTTGCATTTTTAAGATGTTCTGCATAATCTCTGTTATATTTTCCAAAGAATGCCATTTATTTCACAATTTTACTTTTTCTCTTCAAACATGTTTTTTATAAATCATATGCCATAATTTACATACCAACCCAGGTGGATGAATATATTGAGGTCTTCACTATCCTGGCATGTTGCATGCCATTGTTGGTACTTTGTTTAGCAACATTTCAGGACAATATATCATTCCACTCTCCAAGCGTTCAGCATTCTTGCAATGAATTTCATGTTTTCACCGTGCATTTTTAAGGTCAATCACTTTTATTGGCTGACTAATGCACTTAATTGTATAAAACTCAGAAGGTTAAAATCTACATGTATCAATATTTTAAAAGATGATTAAAAACTCTGACATATTTTGGATCCTTTGGGATCCGAAACATGTCAGAGTTTTTAATTGTCTTTTAAAATATTGATACATGTAGATTTTAACCTTCTGAGTTTTATACAATTAAGTGCATTTGTCGGCCAATAAAAATTCTTGCAATGCTTAACCCTTGAAGATGTAACCAATTATATAGTGTCCTGAAGTGGCTCTAACAAATTGCCCATGAACACTATGAAATAACCCAGAAGAGTGAAGACCTTATCTACACTACAGTGGAAGGCTACGTTTCGCAGACAGTGTTATTTTTATCCCATTATGCCTGGCTGGAATGTACATTTACCTTCCCAATTTTTTAATAAGAAATGCAGATGAAATATGTTTTTGAAAACTTATGAATGTTATTTTAATCCATTAGGGACTGCTGGCTAGACAGTGGCAAATCCTGATCCAGAGGTCAGATTTGGCAGGAGGGTCAACATGCTGTCTTTGCATACCCCTCCAATAGATCTGACCTTCAGATCAATATTTACCACTGGTATTATGCAAAGTTTGCTGTTTAGTTGTCTGGGGGATCTCAGATGACATGATTCATGTCACTTACATACAGTTTGTAACTTATATCCATCAGTGTGCAATGATCAAGTCTGGAAGCTGCCACTGCGGGAATCTGGAGGAATTCTCCCTTCCACACTTGTGACTCGTAGGGCATCACTGCTCCTCTCAGAACTTCTGCAACAACTCTCTTCATCTTTCTGGGTTCTGTGTTGTGATTGTATTTGACTACCTATTTGGAGAGAATTTTATGTTCATTATAAGTGCTTAGTACCTTTATTTATTTATTTATTTACTTACTTATTTAATAATCTTGTTTGTTCTTCGCACTGTATAACTATTGTAAAATTTGAGGTTCTTACAGCAATGACCATGAGTTGACTGTCTTAAGGGACATAACACCATGCATTCTACAATTACAGTGTGTCACATCCCAGAAGATGGTAAATCTTCTATGCGTTTGTTGATTGGTAGAGTGATTAATGAATAATGAATTGTAAATGATGTGGGAAGAAATGGTCTCACCCTGATTTGATACTCTGAAGAGATGTACAACAATGTCATTTGGGTTGGACAGTCTCCAGAATGACATCTGAACTTTGGGCTTGCTGAGTGTAAAGTGAGTGTGCTAACCACTCAACTGTGATGTTTGGTTCTCACTAGCTCGTAGAGTGAAGATACTGTGCTCTGCATTTTACTAAATTGCCCATGCTTCATTTTCTCACAACCTGAAATGTACTTTCAGTTTTTAAATACGAGTGCATAAATATCTTTCTCCTTGACTTCTGGCTCTTTAAGTGAATATCTCAGTCTTCCCAGTCTCTGACACATACGTGCCCCTCTGTGCAACAGACTTACAAGAGAAAAAATAAAAAAAAAAAGCACATTGTAATTATTTTGGCCCCCTGAAGCTATCCGTACTTTGAAGTAGTGGTGGGGCTTGTGAGGTCACATGATCCTGAGAGCTATGCTGGCGGTAGCTTAGCTACTGGTAGGTTCTCCCATGCCAGACAGGTCAAAGGTGATAACCCAGACAAAAAGGGATACCTTGGTCCTCCAGGTTGGGGGTCGGTAAGGGGTAGGAAGTCTCATGTGAGACAGTCCTATGTCAGGGAGTAGCGACCCTGCCGAAGTGAGCTCCAGGTCTTCCTGGCCTGGAAGTAGTACCTGGTAAGGGTCCCATCCCTAGGGTTACAAGGGGGCTAGATAGGAGTCCAAAGCCATGGTGAAGTCAACCTCTCTAGGGGAGCAAGCCTGATACAAACCCTGGTCCTCCAGGTTGGGCATTTTGCATAAGGCTAGCTCCTCTTCATGGAAAAAATTCTTGCTAAAAAATCTCAATAGAGGAAAGTTGCTGGATTGATTAATGGATGTGGACAAAGGCTAGTAAAACGGAATAAAGAGAATAAGAAAATCATTGGAACCTGGAATATAAGGACACTGTTACAACGGGGCAAAATGCAAGAGCTAGCAGAACAGATAAGTGAAACACAACTAGAAATACTAGCAATACAAGAAATAAGATGGGGTGGAACTGGTTTAATCAAAAAACAGAATTACTCATTATACTATAATGGATCTAGCAGTAAAACAGGACAAGCTGGTGCTGGTTTTATACTCCTGAAGAAAATGCAAAATTATATTATAGTGTTTGAACCATATAATGAAAGCCTCTATAAACTAAGAATAAAAGGTAAATATAATAATATTACACTAATTAATGTATATGCTCCAACTGAAGATCACACAAAAGAAACTAAAGAAGAGTTTTATGATAATTTACAGTACCTGCTGGATAAAAAACCAAAAGTGACATACTGATAATTTTAGGTGATGTAAATGCTCAGTTAGGGAAAGAGAGGTTATATAGTCAAGTGACTGTTCAACATACCTTAAATGAAGAAACAAACAGAAATGGTGAACTGTTATGTGAGTTTGCATATGCAAATAGCATGATAGTCATGAGTACTAATTTTCAGCATAAAAGAATACACAAAATAACATGGCTGTCACCAGATCAAAACACAGCCAGTAACATTTATCATATAATAATAAATGCAAATACAAAAGGGGTAATAGAAGATGTGAGATCTATGAGAGGCCCTAATATAGACTTGGACCATTTCTTAGTCAAAGCAATAATTAAACAAAAATTAAGTGTAATACATAAGAAAAAATTGAAACCAGCACTGAAATGGAATAAAATAAATTTACGAAATCCATCAAAACTTAAAGAATATAGATCACTGTTGCATAACCAGTTGGTAAACGTAGCTCCAAAGCAAGAAATAGATGCAGAATGGGAATGGATAAATATAGCAATAGTTGATGCAGCAAGAGAAGTAATACAAGCACAAGGTAAATCACCAAGGAATGAATAGTGGGATGAAGAATACAGGAAAATCATTCAAGAAAAAATGAAGCAAGGAAAAAATGGTTGCAACTGAAGACTAGAATAACCTGGAATACATACATTAATAAAAGAAACAGCAAATAAAATTTGCACACAAAAGAAGAAAGAGTGGCTTATCTATAAAATAATTCAAATAGAAGAAAACCATAGGAGAAATGAAACCAACAAATTTTTTGAAGGAATATGGAACTTTAAACATGTTACACTTCCTATAATATGTAAAGATACTGAAGATAACGTTATATCACAAACAGATGTAATCTTAGCAAGATGGAAAGGCTACTTCTGTAAGATCCTCAATACATCAGAAGCTATAGATATACAAAACATTATAAAAGAATGTACAAATAATCAATCTCAAATCCCACTACCATCACATAATGAAATATGCTCTAATCAATAAACTGAAACTGAACAAGGTGGCTGGTTCTGACAACATACCCCCAGAACTGCTTAAACATGGAGGTAGAACACTAAAACGAATTATGCAAATTAATCCTAATGCTATGGAATAACGAGCAATTGCCACAGCAATGGAATGAAGGAATTATCTGTCCAGTTTATAAGAAAGGTGACAGACGTAACTGTAACAACTATAGACCAATTACATTACTAAATATAGCATACAAAATATATGCTATTTTATTGAATAAGAGACTAATAGAGAACATAGAGAATAAACTGGAAGATAATCAAATGGGGCTCCGCTCAAATAGATCTACTATAGGTAATATTTTCATTATAAAACAGATTTTTGAGAAAAGCCATGAGTATAACATTGATCTGTACAACATATTTGTGGTTTACACACATGCTTTTGACTCTGTTTATAGGAACAGGCTAGTTGAATGTTTAAAGAAATTTGATGTTCCAGACAGACTAATTAGATTAAGAGCTCTAACCTTAATACAAACAAGAGCACAGTTAAGATAAACAGAGATTTCACAGAAGAATTTATAGTAGAATGCAGAGTCAAACAAGGAGACCCTCTTACAGCCCCCTTGTTTAGCTTAGATAGTGATACAATATTAAAACAGATGGGATTAAGGGGAAACATTACCACATGTCTGAAACAATGTACTGCCTATGCAGATGACATCATGCTAACAACAAGAACTAAACAGTCCTTAATAGATACATTTCAGAAACTGGAAGAAATATCGGCTCAGTAGGGACTGATTGTAAATGGTCAGAAAACAAAATACCTTAGATATATGAAGAAAAATTATAATCTCAAAGAATTACAAATTAACTTGATGTACCTAGAACAAGTCCAGTCTTATAAATATCTTGTATCAACTGTGAATAGTGATAACTCAATAGAAGAAGAGAACTGAAATAGAATAACACTTGGAAATAAAGCATACCATGCCTATCAGTTTCTCTTTGAAAGTAGATTGGTCTCCAAGAAATTAAAAATGAAATTGTACTGGAGCATTATAAGACCAATAGTAACATATGCCTGTGAAACATGGGTTTTGAAAGAAACTACAGAAAATAAGTTAATGGTATTTGAAAGGAAAGTGCTAAGAAAGATCTTTGGTCCTACAAAAGAAAGAGATGGTACATGGCAAATCAAAACAAATGATGAATTAGATAAATTAATGACATAAGAATATAATAAACTACGTTAAAGCACAAAGGTTAAGTTGGTTTGGCCATTTACATCGAGTGTCAGGAGAGAGAATGGTTAAAAAACATGTAAATGGAAAACAATGTTAACAAGACCATTAGGAAGATTAAAAAATAGGTGGGAAGATGACATACGGAACAACATGAAGAAACTGAAAATAAAGAATTGGATTAGCTGCATCCAGGATCGCAATAATTGGAAATTATATGTTGAGAAGGCCAGAACATTCATCGATTGAAGTTGTAGCACCTAAAGAAGAAGAAATTTTTGTATATCTGAATCTTTAAATTTTTGAATAGCAAACTGGAATACAAAAGATTTTGTGCCAAATGATAGCCAGCATTCCCTGACTTCAACCTGCTCTTAATTTCTTACTTAATAGAATTTTGATTTGTTAAGGTTGTTCCCAAATGTTTGAACTCTTCCACCCTTTCAAAGGAACTATTATCAATCTGCATATTGTGACTTTGTCCTTCATTCTGATTCTAATGACATGTGAGGCTTAAATGCAGACGGGAATTAGAGGTTTGAACTGCTAAACCCTTCTGCACATTCCAAACTTTGAATAATGCAATTTTTATTTCATTTAAATTGTCTAATAGCTGAACAACCAGTCTATCGTCACACCTTCTTGAGACCGAGACCGAGTCCGAGACTTGAACTATGGACCCTGGCCAGTTACAGTGCTCACAGTCAGTGAATAGGGATAATTCATTAAGATATTCTTTGTCGTGTGCCTTAAGTTACCTGTAACATTACATCAAATGTCAGTCTATGGTGCATGACCTAAGGACCAGTCTGTGCAAAGAAAATTAGTTGTTTGTAAAAGCAGCAATGAATGCTTCAGTTGTTATTATGCTTTGTACAGCAGAACATTGTGGTTTTCATTACCTGAACCAGTTCTGCCTTTACGTAGCTAATTGCTTTGTTACTGAAATTGTTGATCTGTGCACTGATCAGGATGGCTTCGCCTGGTACAAATCCCCTGCGTGGGATATTCATCACTGCTGACACTCTTCTGCGCTTGCAGCAACACACGTACGTTTTCAGCTGTGACTGGGCTGTGTACGATTGCTGGAAGACAGTCACAGCAACATGAACCTTAGTATCATTTCATCATCTACTACAGTATGAATGATAATGGATTACAGATAATTTATACAAACCGCAGACTTAGGGATTTTGTTCAGATCCAAAATTGCATTGACAGTAAAGAAAGCCACAGCCGACTGAAGGCCCAGGCTTGCTGTATCCATGTACGCTGAGACACTGTATCTTATGCATCCACCTGGGGATTCAAATGATGCTGGTATTTTCCATGGTAACGTGTACTTAAATGGGAAGGAGTATGTGCCTGTGTCCATCTTCTTTTTCACTTTATCCTTGCCTAAGGGGACAAAACATGAAATACAAAACAGACAAATAATAACAAAAGATAAAACGTATTACGTGTAACATTGCATATACAGGGTGTTTCACGACTTTAGGGCATAACTGCAGGAGGTGATTTCCTAGGTCTTTGTGGTGAAAAAAGTTCATATAAACATGTGTCCGATTTTGGAC
>Ga0209629_10001132_pt1 | contig 16202 bp, 16 predicted proteins | sample TergutCu122P5_FD_187286 | JGI IMG/M metagenome (GOLD analysis project Ga0209629, IMG submission 187286) | Cubitermes ugandensis P5 segment gut microbial communities from Kakamega Forest, Kenya - Cu122 P5 (SPAdes) (version 2) | ecosystem: Host-associated > Arthropoda: Insects > Digestive system...
TATGGCAGTCTATGAGGCTGCAAGGAGCCCCACCATTTGAGGCTATGGCAGTCTATGGGGCTGCATGGGGCCCCACCATTTGAGGCTATGGCAGTCTATGAGGCTGCATGGGGCCCCACCATTTGAGGCTATGGCAGTCTATGGGGCTGCATGGGGCCCCACCATTTGAGGCAATGGCATTCTAAGAGGCTGCATGGGGCCCCACCATTTGAGGCTATGGCAGTCTATGGGGCTGCATGGGGCCCCACCATTTGAGGCTGTGGCAGTCTATGGGGCTGCATGGGGCCCCACCATTTGAGGCTATGGCAGTCTATGGGGTTGCATGGGGCCCCACCATTTGAGGCTATGGCAGTGTATGGGGCTGCATGGGGCCCCACCATTTGAGGCTGTGGCAGTCTATGAGGCTGCATGGGGCCTCACCATTTGAGGCTATGGCAGTCTATGAGGCTGAATGGGGCCCCACCATTTGAGGGCCCTCGGAAAGCCTGTTTTGTTGCAAATTATTCTTTTGTCCAAAATACTCGTATGTAATGTTTGTGTCAGTTCGTACACTGCTCTGTGTCAGTTCGTACACTGCTCTGTGTCAGTTCGTACACTGCTCTGTGTCAGTTCGTGCACTGCTCTGTATTGTCACATGTGCACTGAGCTTAGTTACGGCCTCCCATTTATTTCCAATACCAGCCGTCGTAAGCAGAGGTGCTGATAAGTCCTTAGCCCAACCAGGAAGGAAAGAAGCTACAGCCACAGAAGATTTTGAGTTTCATATATCCTATTTATAATCATAATTGGAGGAATATTAGTACTATTTATATATATAACAAGACTAGCATCAAACGAAATATTCTCACCATCAAACAAAATACAACGGGAAGTAGGTCGGGCTAAGGACTTATCAGCACCCCGGTATCATAAAGGTCGTGTTAGACTGAAAACTTGTACATATTTTATTAATCAGTGTGTACCTGCTGCCTGGTTAGGATTTCAGTTGCACCATCACAAAATATGGTCATTTTTTAATATTACATACCAACTAATGCACTTCTATATATAATAATATATTAGTCTAAAACGTTTATCTTAAAACACTTAAAAACACTCCAACATGTTTCGATCTTCATTCAGATCATCTTCAGGGAGCTCGTTGGTTCCTCGTTAAGGTCACTGAATTCAGTGACCTTAACGAGGAACCTACGAGCTCCCTGAAGATGATCTGAATGAAGATCGAAACATGTTGGAGTGCTTTTAAGTGTTTTAAGATTAACATTTTAGACAAATATATTAGTATATGTAGAAATGCATTAGTTGCTATGTAATATTCAGTGAATCAAAATGCAAGGTGAAACAATAAAAAATATGGTCTTCTTTCTTTCAAATTTGTTCCCAAATTGTGAATGTCTGAATTCTAGTGCCAGACACAAAAACCACAATCTGAAGGAACAGGCTACTTTTTGGAGATATACCGTATTTCCCGGCCCATAAGACACACCACGATTTTTTCGTTAGAAATTTTAGAAAAAAATAATGATGAAGGTATTTTAATTTGAGTAATTTACTGGAAGAAAATAGGACTGTTACATAACAAAATTAGCAACCATAATATAATTTATTCATCATAGAAACCCAGAAAATCGTCATCACTGCCACTAAAATCATCTTCACAGTTGTTTTCACTATCTCACGAAAAAGATGTTGTATAATAGATGTACGGGTATTTATAAGTTTGGAAATAATGCTTACCCTCGGCGCATAAGATGCAGGTCGAATTTAGGTCACATTTTTCAGGGAAAAAAGTGTGTCTTATGGGCCGGGAAATTACGGTAATGTAAAATAAAAAAAGATGATGATGATGATGTGGTTATTTGGGGAGAATTTATTTTGCACTGTCACTGAGGAATTCAGAGCATGAAGCATGAGACATTTACATACAACTTGTGTGCAGAATACTGAACAGAAAATGCATCCTGTTTGCACACATAACATTACAGCATGACATTCTCAAAATGTCTAACTTACTGCTCAGTTCATGCTACATGTCTGTTGTTCCCTACTGATGGAGTGACATAACAACAGCTGAGTGTTTATTAATGTGATTTGTCATCTGTGAGTTACCCAGTTTGAATCTTGGCTTTGACATGTAAGAACATACATCTGCTTTATTTCCACTGTTGCCACTTGGATGTCTTTCAGTAAAACCCACAGCAGATGCTCCCTTGATGCTAGAATTCGTAATTTCCCGCAGCCCACTGCTGTGTTATCAGACTATAATGTAGTTTTCTCACCCAGTCACTCCTGAAAAATTTTTAAAACCTGCATCCACATTTTTCAAAATTTTTGTAATGGGACTTTCATTATACTTGTGCAGCAAACAGGATTTTAATGTTGCCTGTATTTGGTTTCACTGTAGGGTACTTCAAAAACATTCGACATGTGAGCCTTCAGGTTGTCAATGCAGTGACTATGAACATGGCGGTCTTCAGGGATGTGACACCGTGTGGTCTGGTAAAAATTTACGCATGTTATGGAAAAAGTGGTGCCTCCATCTTAAGGCTGAAGAGGGTGGCAGCACTCCTTCAAAAGCATCAGCAAATATTTATCAGACCACACGGTGTCACATCTCCCCACATTAGTACAGTACACTGAAACTAAAGCAAGACCACAACACTCTTTCTGATGGTACACACTGGTATCATCAGTACCAGCACCTCGTTCTGACAGAAGGCAACAGTATATGGTACCAGCACCTCCTTCTAACAGTACACAACATTATACAGTACCAGCACCTTTCTGACAGTACACAACATTATACAGTACCAGCACCTCCTCCTGACAGTACACAATATGCAGTACCAGCACCTCCTCCTGACAGTACACAACAATATCCAATACCAGCACCTCTTTCTGACAGTACAAAACTGTATGTGGTACCAGAACCTCCTGACAGTATGCAACAGTATACAGTACCAGCACCTCCTTCTGACAGTACACAACAATATGCATTACCAGCACCTTTTTCTGATGGTACACAACAGTATACAGTACCAGCACCTCTTTCTGACCGTACACTACAATATGCAGTACCAGCACCTCTCTGATGGTACACAACAACATGCAATACCAGCACCTCTTTCTGATACTACACAACAGAATGTGGTGCCAGCACCTCTTTCTGACAGTTCACAACAGTATGTGGTACCAGCACCTCTTTCTGATGGTACACAACAGTGTGTGATACCAGCACCACTTTCTGATGGTACACAACAATATGCAGAACCGTCACCTCTTCGTGATAGTGCACAACATGTGGTACCTGCACCTCTTTCTGATGGTATGCAACAGTATACTGTACCAGCACCTCTTTCTGATAGTACGCAACAATATGCAGCACCGTCACTTCTTTATGACACCACACGTCTATATCGAGTACCAGCACCTCTTCAAAGGTATAAATTTTGCATTGCAAGTATTGCTACCTTTTCTTCTAGGAAAAAAGCACTAAGCAACAGACTCAACAAAGAATGCAAAATGGTTCAGGGATAATGGTTGATACAATATTTGTAATGACAACACAGTTTAACTGAATTATGTGAACCAGTGATAACTTTCCAGGTGTCACTAAGAGCAACTGTGTAATGACGAGGCATGTAGACAGAATGTGTAGAGGCTTTGTGCATCAGTTCTTTGACTAAAAGACATCCAAAGGAGAATCTGGTTGTGTGACACCTGTTAATTATCCATAACTTTCACGCCACATGGTGAATGCAAATGTTAACAAGCAACTACCATAAGCTCATGTCTAAATAACATAACCTTATTTAACAAAATGACACAGACACGCTTAACAACAAAAAGAGTCGTGATTGTGAAACATCAGCGAAAAACAAGCACTCCATCTCTGCATGACCACGCATCTGTCTATAAACTTGCGATATTCTGGAAACTTTCTCAATCTTACCGTCCACATTTCGAACTATATCAGACAAAATATTTACAAGAGGGCTCTATTAGCTCCAAGAATATACGTTGGGCAATGACAGTGTTCCGTGTTTCATATAGAAAGAATATCAAACCTGTCCAAGGATTCTTGCATAAATACATAAATAATTTTAATGTTTAATAAACAACGTTGTTTTATTATATCTATGCAAATTGTCTTTAACAGGCATCAATTTTCACTAAAGCAAATTCAAGGGAGAAGAAATGACTCGATTCCACTTCACTGTATCACATACAAGCAATTATGTCAATGAAAACCAACGCCACTCCGTGATCAGCACCAGAGTGTTTGGCATGTCCAGTGCGTCACTATTTCTTGCCCCACGATTGTGAAACAGGTTCTGGTGACCCAAGGGCTGGGAAATGGTTCTCAAGCGTGTGACTGCCAACATGATGACGGAGGTCGGCGGCCGACAAAACCTGCCGACACGTCGCACATACCTCAAAGTCCCGTGCTGAATCAGCACAAACAGACAACAGCTCCTAGAAAACATGAAATATTCTACATTACACTCAGTTCAGTATGCGAGTAGACAATCATAAGGCTGTAAAGTAGCCTTTCGATTTGGTCCATACATCATTCGTTTAAACTTCACAAAGCTGGTGTGTTGTAGCCTGCATGTAACATGATGGCATCTGCACATTTTCAGTTCAATGTAACAATGTATTATTCAGTTTCTTCACAGGATGGCATGAAATTCATCAGAGGCTTCTGTCATCTTTAGCTTTAACCCTCATCCTGCTAACGTGGAGAATATGGTGAGCTTCTAATTATGCCAGCAGATGGTAGATGGGATTTAACTCGGTGTTTAAAGGGTTAAACAATCTCCCGGGTAAGACTGCAGGTTCTCGCAGTGGTGACCATGAAGCTTGTCGTCATATGAGATGTGTGGCTTGTAGTCTGGTAGAAGTGTACCCACTCATCTACCCTAATCATGCAAGTAGCAAGATTCTAAAAGTGTCTGCATATTTCGCTACAAATTCCACACAGCTCAACCCCAGGCCTGGCCGTGCAGGATATGTGGTGAAGAAACTGTAATGGTGCAAGTTTTTCTCAGGGAGCACGCGGTGGCGCAGTTGGCTGAAGCACGGCGCTACAAACCAGAAGGTCGTGGGTTTGATTCCCGATGGTGTCACTGGAATTTTTCATTGACATAATCCTTCCGGCCGCACTGTGGTCCTGGGGGTGACGCAGCCTCTAACAGAAATGAGTACCAGGAATATTTCTTGGGGGCGTAAAGGTGGCCGGTGCGTAGAGCTGACAACCTTACCACCTTCATGTGCCAACTGTCTTTAAATCTGGGAGCCTCAAACTCCTGGAACCCTAACGGCCTGTGCAGGCCTGTAATGGGATTGCTTTACATTTTACAGGATTTTGTCTATGTACTTCATCTCACCCCCCATCATTCCACCAATGGTCTATACTCATTCATTCATCTACCACCAACAATATATAATCCTACAAACTGAAAGCATCATTAACACTACCTCTCACATCTCATTCATGGACAGAAATCTTCATTTGTCTGGATACTTTGTTCACAAACTTATACAATTAAAATCTCTGTGTCACGGGGTAAATAGCTACCATTTTAAGCACTAAATCCTTCCAAGTCAGGAAATAATTTACCCAATGAAACAGCATCACATCACAGGAGACAAGGCACTTCACCAACACTGCCGTAAAAACGCAAATGTAATCAGGGTCAATTTTAGTTGTACAGATATGATTAAAGGATAAATCACAAAAAACAAGGGTTACACACTACAGGAATTAACATGGAAGATGGACCTGCAATGACAAAAAAAAGAAAGTTCTGTTGATCCAATATAATCATTAGCTGAGGTATGAGAGAGTGCTGATATGTTCTTAGCCTGACCAGGAAGGAAACAAGCTACAGCGACCAAACTTGGGATTTATTCAACATACTCCCCACGAAGCTCAATACACTTCTTAGCCCGTTGCTCTAACGTTTGCAAGCCACTCAAAAAAAATTCAGAAATTTGTCCGTCCACATCTCTGAGGCAGCAATGACCTCCACGTCAGATGAAAAATGGTGACCTTTCAATTGTTTTTTCAGTCCAGGGAACAGGTGGCATTCTGATGGGGCCATATCCAGAGAAAAGGGTGGGTGATCAAGACAGTGAAAGCCCAGGTAGGCCAGTTTCTTCTGGGTTGCAAGTGCCCAGTGAGCTGGGGCATTGTCGTGCAAGAACAAGACTACCTTCGTGACCTTCCTGCGGCATTTTTCCTTCAAAATGTCCTTCAATTGCACCAGCAGAGATGAGTAATACTCTGCATTGATAGTTTGGCCCTTTGGAAGATAATCAATGAGGAGAATATTGTCTTGATCCCAAAAAATCGAGGCAAGAACTTTTCCACCTGATTTTTGCACTTGGAAATTTTTTTGGGCGGGGTGAGCCCCTATGCCACCACTCCATTGATTGTTGCTTTGGCTCTGGGTCATAGTGATATAACCAGGTTTCGCCCATGGTCACCATTCGCGAAAGGAAATAATTTGGATCATGCCGAAAAAATTCCAAAAGTTGCTCAGATGAATGGCACCGTTGACGTTTTTGATCCGTGTTTGGGCATTTCGGGACCCACTTTGTGGAGAGCTTCCGCATGTCCAGATCTTCATAAATGATGGACCCAACCCGCTTACGTGAGCTGCCCAGTTTCTCAGCTATTGATTTAGCCAAAATCTGGCGGTCTTCCAAGATTAGCTCGTGAATTTGATCAATAACCACCGGGGTGGTCACTGTTTTGGGTCGTCCAAGATGAGGCGCATCACAGGTGGAAATATCACCACGTTTAAACTGGGCCACCCAGTTTTTGATGATGGCATACGATGGTGCATGTTCCCCTAATGTTTCTGTCAGAATGGCATGAATTTCCTTCTGCGACTTGCCTTGCAAGAAAAAAAAGCTTGATGACAGCTTGCGTCTCCATGTTGTTGAAATCGCACACGTTGTCTGACATGCTTCCTTTCAGCCTCTGTGACAAGAAAAGGCTTGCAATTCGGCACATGAACAGACCCCTCTTTCCAACGACACTATTGATTCCTTCCTACGACATCGGGAAGTAGGTTGGGCTAAGGACTTAGCAGCACTCCCTTGTACATAATGCAAAGTGCTAACAACCAACACTGGTACAACAGTGCCAGAAGGTGTTGAACAATATCTCAACCCGGCACGCTGTGGGGCGGTATTGGGTCCCTGGGCATGCCGGAGTGCAAGGAAATGAAATTGTCGACAGGCTCACAAGGGACGGTTCTGTTCAACGGTTTGTTGGACCTGAGCCTTTCTTGGGGGCTTCTAGGCAGAATATAAGAAGAAAAATAAAAAGCTGGATGGCAAACCAATATCTGGTATTGTAGCGTGGTCCTTGTAGTACACAGAGACAGGCTTGAGAAATGATTTCTGGGCCTGACCTGGCTACAAGGGCCCGATTATTGTCCTTTAACAGGACACAATCCAGGGTTGTTATTGGCCTGCTTACTGGACATAACACCTTGAGAAGACATCTATATATAATAGGGCTGAGTAATAACCCCACTTGTAGGAAATGCGGTACTGAGGAGGAAACCTCAGTACCGCAATTTGTGCGAGTGTGAGTCCTTGGCTTCACTCAGGCATACATATCTGGGTTCCTTATTTTTGGACCCCGAGGTATCAGGAAACTAAGTATAGGGGCCATCTGGAACTGTGCTAAAGGAACAGGGCTCCTGTAATTTAGTACAGAACATGGGGCACAAAGGGCCTGTCCTAAGGCATAGGTGCATCGGGCCCAGAAGGGCTCGAACCCAAATACCATTCAATTCAATTAACAACCAACAGGGATGGTAACAATGACATACTGGTGTAAAAGAGAATGGTTATATGTTGTTAACGGTAGAATATGCATATTACTCGTAATACTTTAAAATTTTAGGTTAAAACCTCTAATGTAAACCTGGTAGCTTGATTTTGGGTGTTGGCTCACACAGGTCTGAACTCAGATCATGTAAGATTTTAAAGGTCGAAAAGACCCAATCACTTTTCAGCTCCTACACTGAAAATTCACCTTAATCCAACATCGAGGGCGCAAACCTCCCCGCCAATAAGATCTCTCAAGGAAGATAACGCTGTTATCCCTAAGGTAATTTAGTCTTGTAATGAAACTAAATGGATCAAAACAAATATAAATAAATATAAAAAAATGAAGAGGAGTTAAAAACATTCCTCCAATCACAATCCCTGGTACTCATTTTCAGAGGCTGAGATGACCTCAGGGCACATGGTTATGCTGGGGGAGCCACGGAAAAAATCCCCAGTGACACCACCAGGAATCGATCCCGGGACCGTCCGACTAGTAGTGCGGTGCCTTAACCACTTCGCTACCCCAGGTCCCTATTAACTTATGTAGCAGTGCCAAACTCCAGAGAGTTAACTAAGACAATTTCATTATCTTGAAATCCACTCCTGGGATTCCAGCTGTTTTACATACCGGGGTGCTGATAAGTCCTTAGTCCAACCTACTTCCCGATGTATTTTGTTTGATGGTGAGAATATTTCGTTTTATGCTAGTCTTGTTGTATATATAAATAGGATTAATATTCCTCCAATTATGATTATAAATAGGATACATGAAACTCAAAATCTTCTGTCGCTGTAGCTTGTTTCCTTCCTGGTTGGGCTAAGGACTTATCAGCACCCCTGTATGTTGTGTGCCAAAACAAAAAGAACAACAATGGATGAAAGTCAGAAATAAAAAAGCAGCTTCTGTTCTCTTGACTTCAGAAACTGTGACAGGCAAGCAATAAATGCATACATACTCGATATCTCAATATCTTCATAGTCTTACCTGCTGTTTATCTATATCAGGCAGGAGCACAAGGAGCTCTGCAAAGATTTTTGCAAATTCCTCTGAACCCATTATCTCCTGGCAGTATACGCTAAAGTCGCGCGCACTTATCTGACCCTGACGGAACATTTTTGAGGCCTGACAGAACTCATCCATGGAACGAGCGTCAACAAACATTTCCTTTACCCGGGTCACCAAAGCTCGGTTTCGACGGGCAAAGTCTTGTGGCGGAATAAATCTATGAGAACCGTTGCCAGAACTTCCCGGTAGAATCGAATATCTCTGGCCACTGCTACTGGTGAACGTGAGACCACTGGACTGGGGCCGGGCGACTGAATTAAGAGTTACTGAAAAGCCGGGAGGTGGGGAAGTAACACTACTGCTATTTGTACAGACACCTCCTCCAAAACCAGGCGGTGGTGCAGGTGTTAATTTTCCTCTATTAACAGATACATCAAATCCTGGTGGCCAACTTTCAGAGCTTCCAAGAATGGTAAAGTCATTCAGTACTTCACTACTGCAAGAATGGTCATCATCCTCACAGGATCTGCTATTGGTAGCTGCCGGCAGTTCAGTCTTACTATTTTCTGTACCATGCTGAGGGGTCACACTCTCAATTAGTAATTCTGATCTCTTTCGCTCAATGGTGGGTGAATTTTCTGTGACATCCTCAAATTTCACTGTTTTCCCATTTTCCTGATTTTCACAGCCATTATCTTTGCTCTGCGAGTCTTGCTCCAATTTCTGCTGTACTTCAGCTTCGGCAGTCCCTTGCTTCTTCTTCTTTTTTCCAGATTCACTGGCTGCACACTGAGCAGGTTTTGACAGAAATGAGTCGTTACTACAACTGTTGCTAGTATGTGATGTGGCATTCTTTGTTTTCTTCTTCTTGGATTTAATCCTAATATTTCCTAGGCTAGTAGCAGTACTGTCAAGAAAATCAGTGCTTGATTTACCAGAAACAGCATTTGGTTCATGAGACCTAGTAACACTGGACAACTCTTGACATACTGTTTCTAGAGGAATCATTACAGAAGATGCCTTTTTAGACACACTCTCAGGGTTCACAGCCGCAGACAAGGCAGAGTTTGTCATGTTACAGCCCGCACTGAATTTAGAACTCAGACTTGGGAAGTCCTCTTCTGTTCTATATGCTTTTGGAGTCTGTACCTGTGGGTGAACTCTTGATTTTGCTCCCGTACTGGATTGGTTGCACAGCCACTGTACGGATGAACTGGGAGTAGGTGTTTTGGACCCACTGAGAGATGGGAAATCGTCGTGAAATCGTGAAGGTACGGACAGGGGTCGGATGCGTATATTTTGACTGCTACCGCTTGCACGATGATTCACGTGTATGGAAACATTGGTTGGCGCTTTCTGTGTCCCGTTCCTGATGGATGCTCCTGCAGTAGAATTTGGACGTTCTTGGCCACCGCTATTCACGCTCAGCCTGACTGTTTTACACCCTGAAGCGGTTCCTTCAGGTCCAAGTGCAGGAAAATTCTCATCTGTGATTGCGAGAGGCTGGGACTGCCGGATGGTTTGTATTGTCAGTCCGCTATTGTTCACAGCGACTTTATGTGCGTTTTGTTTAGGCTGAGGGCCTAACATTGGTGGGGCCTCACCACTAAGTGTGGGGAACTCTTCCAAACAATTTGTATTGATGTTCGGAGTATTCCGAAACATAGGCGATGAATCAAAGTGTGTGTCATCATAGTCTGCTCCAACAGCCCCATGCTCCTCCTCTTCGCTGTGCCTCGTACGCGGTCTTGTGCCTCCTCTTCGGCCACCGTGCATTCCGTCTAGTCGGTCCCGTGATCGAGGGGCAAGCGTAAATTCCAGTTCCAATGTACGTGCCTGTTTTGTGGCAGCCTTCCCAATGGCACGTCCATGAACAGAGGCCCTGTGTGCTGCAACAAACCCCAAAACAGTCCTGACCATTTGCTTCACTTACACCTGGCAGATGTATTTCAGACCTAAAAGTTTACTGTACTCACCCTTCAAATCGATCTGTGTGCGGAACACGGACGTAAACTTTTCCTCCACACATCCACCCTCTTCACACAAGAAATGCTCAGAGCGAAAATGTTCTCTTAGATAATCATAGGAACTGGAACAGAGCACACATTCTTGGTTGAGAAATATTACATCCATGAAAATTATAACCAGGCAGGGTTACCATGCCACAGTGGCGAACCCCATGCAGAAATTACGCATATGATTCACCTGTAATTGTGCACACAGCCTAACGTAATGTTCAGACTGCCAACACATCTGCTTTATTACGTGAAACATTCCTTCCCCGTGGGGGAGGCACATGCATCTTCCGTCTGTAATGACAGCTTGACAGAAAAATAACTTCTGTGGCTCAATAGTCTATGTTTGACATCTTTGAAGGTTGTGTGACTGAAAAAATATTTCTCACCACATTCAGGGTCTAAAAGTGCTGCTACAAGGTATACGTGGTGTGACAATAAAGTTTGCGAACGCATCGCGGTAAAAGTGCTATGTAACTCATTGCTGAATACCACCGTGATCGCCTTCAAAGTACTCCCCTTGGGAAGCTATGCACCGATGCCAGCGCCTAGTCCACCCTTCAAAACAATTTTGGAACTAGTTTTGTCGAATGGCCTTCCGAGCTGCCTTTGTATTACTCCTGATGTCATCAATGTCATCAAAATGCCTTCCTTTCAATATTCCCTTTATCTTCGGGAACAGAAAAAAGTCACTGAGGGCTAGATCCGGTGAATAGGCAGGGTGTTCCAACACAGTTATTTGTTTAGTAGCTAAAAACTCTTCTTTGCTTTTGTTCTTCGGTAAGCTCCTTTGGGACCATTTTTGCACACACCTCCCTCATGTCAAGATCTTCAGTTAAAATTTTCCTAACTGTTTCTCTGTCAATGTTCACTTGCTCTGCTATGCTCTTGACAGTCAGCCGACGATTTTCATGCACAATTTGACAAACTTTTGTAATGTTTTCTTCAGTTCTGCTTCTTACTGGCCATCCGGATCTCTCTTCATCAGTGACACTTTCTCTTCCCTCAGAAAAACGTTTCACCTGCTTGTAAACTTCTGTTTTCTTCATAGCATTATCCCCCTAAACTTGCACTAACATCAACATCAACTAACAACAAGAAATTTAATGTTTGTTCATTGCTCTAATTCAAGCTCCGACATTCTCGCGGCGGCACACCAAAACACACGCAGGCAGTAACAGATGCCACTCAGAAAGAGACTGCCATAGATCAACAACAACAACAACAAAAACAACACAGCTGTGAAACGCTGATATGTCGTCATCAAAGCATACTAAGGCTTTTGTCCATTGCTGCCACGGCAAGCACACGGTGGCGAGTTCGCGAACTTTATTGTCCGACCACGTATAGTTATCAAGATAACGAAATGTGTTATCAGTCTGTACTGTGTGGGATGTAGAAAGAGTCTCGTGACAAAGAACAAATAGCCTCAAACACTGTAAATAACTGCGAGGTTCCAGGTGAAATAATACTTCACTGCCTGGACCACATTTCATGAAGCCAAGTAACTATAAACAAACAAACAAACAAACATACAAACAAACAAACATACAAACAAACAAAGGCCTCCACCAGGCAGGGTACTCAGCTTCATTTGAAGTGTATGATTCATCTTAGTTAGCTAATCTTACACACAGTAGGCACAACAAATCACACAGAGATGCAGTGCTGGGGCCTCTTAATGCTCGCCTCTTACAAGCCAAAAATAAACCAACCTAATCTAATCTACAGTTAGTGGCCTGATTTGATAACAGCCTTCAATACATGCACAATGTACAGATGGCGACATAAGCATAACGTGGGGAAAAGGCATCTGCCCCCACAATATTTTTTCCACCCACGAATAGTCTTCTTTTGGATAATGAGATGGAAGAGGGCAAATAAAAAATAAATTAAGGCAATTTTTTTACATATAATTCAGGGGAAAAAATATAGAATATATTGATCTAAAAAACTGCTGGTGTGGGTTAGCATATCCTAGTACTTGTGATCGTAAAATGCAATGGGGATGAACCACCTAAAAATTAAAAAAATTAGCCTATGGTCGATTTTGATCCACCATTTCATTAGCCAAGTTATGCCTATGAATGGAGAATAGACAAGTCTGTCACAGCACAAGAACAGGAACTTTGTCCAAGTGATCAAAACTGACACTTAGGAAGCAATCCTGCTGACAATATGTCAGATCTACCAGTTTCTACCACCAGACACCAAGATGTCAATGGACATCAATTCCAATACAGCTGTTGACTGGCACGGCCTGCGTCAGATAGTGTAAAGTAAAATCCTTGGAACATTGCAACAGCTGAGACGTGTTATGCAAACTTCACGAATATTCTACAGAGTACATTGCTGCGTTCTGTTCGACTGTAAAAACAGTCATTACTTATGTACACAGCATTAAGCTGTTTGTCACTGTACTGTTTGTTGTCAGGGAGAAACTGAGTCTTTAAATACAATTCTGATGGAATGTCTGATGTTTATATATCATGCAGTCTTGTTACATTACTTCTTGTAAGTCATGAATGTTTCAGTTCACACAACAATGCGTTACATTTCCGAACAGGTTCTTAAGTAACGTATATTTCAACTTCACTTATATAACTTCATGATATAAGACAATTTCTGTAATGTTAGTCATATTTTAGTTCATATAAAATACCACAATGACTTTAATATTTCTCAAATTTATTTTTAAACTCAGGGTATTGATAATTTCATGTGGTTTTCTGCTTACTTTTTAAATCGAAGTTTTCAGCGTGCTGCTTACATTTCATGCTGCAGCAAAACTCATGACACAGCCCCAGATAAACTAATATCTACAGGCTACTGTATAAAATTCTTCTCACCCATATACCAGCACTATGCTACACACAGCACATTTTCATATTTGTCACTCATCTCCACTGATTCACTTGTGAACTGGTGACAATTTCCAAAGTCCTGGCTGTAGGGATAATCCTTGGTTAGTGAAGGGGAATGCTGGATATGGACAGCAGGCCAAGGATTAGTGGTGAAAAGCAGCATGCCATTTCTATAAGAAGGTCATTCAACTCAGTGTTATAATAGTTTGTTTTCTTCCAACAGGAAATTCTTGAGAGATGAAAACACCTGCAGACAGAAGTACACATTACCTATAATACTGATGGAAACCATCAGCATCACAGAAGTGGCAGAACAAGTGGTCACGTCGTAAATGTCTAAATAATTCATCGTTGTCCATGTAACGTTGATCACAAAATTCACATAGTGGATGACCTCTATGGGATCTGTCATCAGGATCACCTTTGCGACGGTGTAAAGCAAGTTCCTGTCTTGTATAACATCTTCGTTCTCCAGTGAATATCTGGAAAATATCAGTAACACATACATAAATGCTGAATATAAAGTACAGTGAAACTAAAAAAAATGCAGATAAAGATTAATATAAAGTATTTTTAATCACCTTTCTTTATGGACTGTCATACTTTGAAAATATCTACCTCGCTACCTTCCATTCGACATTCCTTTATGTATTCAATCAATGTGGATATACATGGTACACAATTTCAATTAATTATAAGAGAAGGTATCATTTCCATCCATTTTCACCTTCCCTGGCACAGACAATGGCAACGGTTTAAGATTTAAACAGACTACTTTATAGCATTCAAAACGGTAGTGTCAACCTCACAGCCATGAAATTTAAAATGTATGCTCATGGTCACTAAAAATGTGTCTGATATTATACGTTAATTTAAGTATTTAGTCATCAATAACCCTCCATAAGAGAATGCAAAACTTAAGATGTCACAAGATAATAATTCGAACAAGTTTCATCATACCAAACTTGAAACATTACCTTCAAATTTTCAACACACAAGTCACAGTACTGCAGTTCATGTTCTTTTCTCATGTGATCTTTAAGGTTTTGAAATGTTCTGAATGCAGGGCGCCCCACGCAAATAGTACACACATGTTCCAGCAGTTTGCTATAGGCTGCTTGTATATTGGCGGTGTCGAAACATATCTTAAATTTTTTATCCATCAAGTATGAATGGTTCTTAATATTTCGAAACAGCTGCACGTCTTTGGTAAAGATAACCTGCAACGAAAATGATGCACAGAAACATAAAACATCTGACACACAGTAAGTTTTTCTTCCCCTTGTTGCATTGTGTTAAAACACAAAATTATGAGGAAACGTCTGGGAGATTCTATTTTTACCTTCGGCATGTCTTGTCTACATATGGGACACTCATTTTGACGACATAACACCCGCATTCTCGTGGAACATTCGTAACAAACTGGATGGTCACACTCCCCAACTGAGTATATAACAACATTTTTAAAGCATACCACACAGGTATTTTCGGAACTTTCTGTAACTACGTTTGAAGTCATTTTGTACTATCATACGCCTTGAACTTCCACCTATTCTGTACCAACTACCTTTAACTCAACCTTACGCAACGCACTAACCGTGCCACAGACATCTGTTCCAGAGGTAGCCGAATTCTGTGTTATGTTCTTTGGGTTTCCTGCAATCCACGTGTACGAAATAATTTCACTTCATATTGGCACAGAGTTGTAGGACAGCAAAGAATTATAGCATTTAAAATGAGGGATAGCTCGTCCAACAGGTGATAAATGATTACAATTTTAATTACGGTTTATATATTAGGTATATAATGTTTAAGATTTCATTAGGTTCTGTTTTCCAGTCATTCGACAGGTGCAAATCGTTTATCGTACTTCTTTGATTTTTGACTAATCCCGTGAAATGGGCGTTGTGATCGACTCTAGTGGATGAGATGGTACTACTTGTACCATTCAATCACTGCTGAGTGTAGGTGTAGACGTACCATATTAATCGTCACATATTATGAGCACTAAGTAATTTAGGTAGTTGAAATTGTTTGACTGCTCTCCTTACTTGAAGGAAATATACTTTATTATTAGGTTGTGAAACTGTTGTAGTAGTAACTGGCAGAAATATGGACGGAGGAGGTGCGTACGGAGCTGGAAAAGCTGGGGCTCCGTTTGATCCTATTCAGTTTGTACAACGACCGCAGGTTATTTTAAGGGCGGCTTGTTTGGTAAGCTTTATTTCACGCACTGACTTTATATTTGCTAACAGGTTTCTTTAATGTTACTGCAGATAAAAGGTGTGAAGTAATCGATTTTAACACAAGGACCGCCATGATCCGCCCCCCACTTTGGGGGCGAGTCGATTGTAGAGATAATATTGATTTTTCTGAGTATCAGTATGTAGGTCATGATATTTGGAGTTTACTGTTGTTGTTATTATTATTATTGTGCAAGTGGAACATATTAGTAGGGACAAA
>Ga0209629_10001133_pt1 | contig 16201 bp, 5 predicted proteins | sample TergutCu122P5_FD_187286 | JGI IMG/M metagenome (GOLD analysis project Ga0209629, IMG submission 187286) | Cubitermes ugandensis P5 segment gut microbial communities from Kakamega Forest, Kenya - Cu122 P5 (SPAdes) (version 2) | ecosystem: Host-associated > Arthropoda: Insects > Digestive system >...
ATTCTACCGCGTTGCTCTCTAAAAGTAAAGATGATTTTTATTTTTTGCGGAAAAAAATAAAAATTACAAAAGAGGGTTACGGAGTTTACCGTTATTCCCGGGACACAGGTCAGTCTAAATTCCGTGAATTTGCCTGTTACAGCGGTGAATAATCGTAGGGCGGAGGCTTGCCCCCGCCGTAAACCGCAAATTAATCGTAGGGCGGGGGCTCTGCTCCCGCCGGGAACTGCCGCATGGCGCGGCGGGGGCAAGCCCCCGCCCTACAATGCGGCGCGTCATTCAATATAGAAAGGTATGCTTCTTATACATTTAGTATTATCAACCTTGTTTCCGACTAACACCATAATTGTAGGGCGGAGGCTTGCCCCCGCCGTAAACCGCAAATTAATCGTAGGGCGGGGGCTCTGCTCCCGCCGCAATCCACAAACAGATCAAAAGCTGCGGGAGCGGAGCCCCTGCCCCGCATGTGTTTTGCGCATTTCTCCATGGTCAGACTGACCTGTCCCGGGACATTTTCAGTATTGCGTTTTTGTTTTTGTTGTGATACCATAAAAACGAAAAACGAATGGACGGGGAATTGACAACGAAAAATCAATTTCCTAAGAAGTAACGCTGGGCGGAGGAAACAGCAGGGGGGACGTAGTATAAAATGTTCACCGTTCTTATAGTCGAGGACAACAAAATAGTCAACCAAAGCATTGTGGAGATGATGGACTGGGAAGCCTTGTCCACCGTCGTGGCCGGCAGCGCGTACGACGGCGCGCAGGGCCTGAAAATGGCGCTGGAGCTTAAGCCCAATTTTGTGATAACCGACGTCGACATGCCGAAGATGAACGGCATCGAGATGACGAGGGAGATACTGAAAGTCCTGCCCGGGACAAAAACGGTTTTTATCAGTTGTTTCGATGATTTTCAGTATATCAAGAACGCCATGAGCCTGAAGGCGTACCAGTACATCCTGAAGCCGATCAAATACGAGGAGCTGTCCGAAACCATACTGGCGCTGTCCAGGATCGAAACCGAATCCCTGCGGACGGGCAAGCTGCTGGAGCAGTTAAAAAAGGAGATGTTCAACAATCTGGACATGATGCAGGCCCAGTTTTTCAAGGACCTGATCTACGGCCAGATCCCGGAGAAGGAAATGGCCGAGAGAATGGATTTGCTGCAAATCTCTTTGCATAAGCGATATTGCGCGGCGTATTTTGAGATCGACCAAAAGAGCGGCGAGCCGGGCGAAAACGGCGAAACGGGCGCGCGGGGCATCGAAAGCCAGCTTTTGCTGAAGGAAGGGTTAAAAGACTGCGTAAAACGGAATATGCCGCCCGCCGTCGCCGCCCCGTATCTGATCCATGAACTCTACGCGGGCCTTGTGTACGTGCTTTGTTTTGACAGGCCCGAAGATGAAACGGACGATCTGTTCACGCATCTGGAGGCTATCCAGAAACAAATGGCCATACATTTCGACAACACGGTGACCGTTGTCCTCGGGCAGTACACCCGGGACGTTTATTCCCTGAAAGAACAGGCGGACAGGGTTATGCGGGCCGCGAAGAGCAAGTTCTACAGCGGGGGCAACCAGATCATTTATTCGGAAGAAGTCATGGCCGAGAACGAAATCACTGAGTTTAACATCGGGAATATCTATGACAAAGTAAACGGACTTTTCAAAACGGACGGGGACATAGACGTTTTTATGGACGCTTTTTATCCGAAAAACAAAATACTGGGCTCCGATTACGCGCGCTCCTTGTCCTATACCGTCGCCACGGTGGTGCAGCTGCTCCTTATGGAGAGGGGCACGAGCCTTGACGGCGTCTTCGGCAATAACGTCAATGTTTTCGAAAAGATCATGAAGTTTGAGACGATTCTGGATATTCGCCAGTGGATGAAAAATGTTCTGACATATGTGCAAAGCGCTCTTTTCCAAAGCGAAAACAACCGCTACAAATCCATAGCGGCTGATATCAGGCGGATCATCAGGGAAAAATACAGCTCCTCCATGAGCGTGGAGGAAATGATAAAGGACCTGTATTTAAGCCCCGGCCACGCGAATTACATATTCAAGCAGCAGACCGGCAAGTCCATATTCAGCTACCTTATAGAAGTCAGGATAGAGGAGGCGAAACGCCTTTTGAGCGATCCGTACTGCAAGGTATACGAGGTCGCGGAAAAAGTCGGATACACCAACAGGTCTTATTTTATTTCGGTTTTCAAGGAATACACGGGCTTTACTCCAAAGCAGTACGCCGGGGCGATAAAATGAAATTCATATGGAAAAAACTGAAGATCCACAGTTTGCGCCAGAAAATCGCGCTCATGCAGACTTTATTCATGGTGCTGCCCATATTTGCGGGCTCCGCGGTTCTTTTTCTGACTCTTAGCTCCAGAAACGCCGCCGAAACGCAAAACGAGGTTCAGAAAGACACCGCCGCCATCGCCAGGAACATCGACCGGGAAATGACATCCTACGCCAGCAGGAGCAGCATGTTCGCGTACAACGGCGAGCTGCTCGAGCTGCTTAACGGCGCGGACGCGGGCAATATAATCTCCATCGTAAAGCTGCATTCGCTCATACAATTCTACACATTCCTGCAAAACTCATACACTCAAAGGCTGTCCGTTTTCACTTTTTATCTGGAGAACACCTACGAAAACGGCGGCAACGAAGTCGCCGCTTTGGCTCAGTTCCCGAACGGCGGCATAAAAGACCGGATTCTGGGCAGCGAGTTCGGCGTCATCTGGTGGGAGAATTCCCTCGTGACTGATAAGTTCGGCAACAAATACGTCTGTTTTTACCGCAATCTTTCGTCCGCCACCAAAAATTCCTGCATCCTTCAAATGACCGTTTCGTATGAGACCATAAAGGAATCCTTCGACATCGGGACGGAATTGGATAAAAACGCCGTATTTTATCACGTCTCGTCCGACGGAACCCTTTTATACGGGCGCAAAGGCGACGGCGGCGCCGTCTCCGAAATAGACCCGAACTCCTACGTTCTGGTAAAATCGCCCTCCTTCCCCGACGGCAGCTATTTGCTCTCGGGACCCTCCCAGGCCGAGATCAACAGCCGCAACCTGCATACGGGCCTGATGCTCCTCGCGGTTTTTACGGTGCTGATCGTCATGATTTTCCTGCTTTCAAAGAACACCTCCACGACGATTACCAGGGGATTCAACGAATTTATCAACCATATAGCGGTCCTTGACGAGGACGAGATGAAGCAGTACCTGTCGGGTCACACCTTCGAGGACGAAATAAGCGTTATAACCAAAAAACTCGCGCAAATGCTGATAAACCGCGACGAAACCCATAAGCGGCTGGCGGAATCGGACAAAATGAAGAGCATTCTGGAAATACTGCTCCTACAGGAGCGCATCAATCCCCACCTGCTGTATAATTCCCTGACGGTGCTGCGCATCCATTCCGTAAAAAACAAGGACGAAAAGACGACGAAGCTGCTGGATTCGCTGACCGCTTACTACAGAAGCGCGCTGTCGCAGGGCAATATGCTCGAAAGCGTGGAAAACGAGCTGCATATGCTTACAGAGTATGTAAGCGTCATTAACCAGATCACCGGGGCCCGCTACGAGGTCGCGGCCGAGGTTCCCGAGAGCCTGTACGGACGGCATATTCTCAGGCACGCGCTCCAGCCGCTGACCGAAAACGCTGTCAAACACGGCTTCCTGGGCAGAGATGAGGGCAGGATCGCGATCCGCGCCTATCAGGACGACGGCATGATCTGTTTCATCTTCTCCGACGACGGCTCCGGCATGTCCGGACAACAGATCGAAGAGATATTGTCCTTGCGGTATACGGCGCCCAAGGGCGGATACGGCCTGAGGAACCTGATCCAACGGCTTAAACTGTACTACGGGGAGGAGTGCGGCATACAAATTTTCAGCGAATTGGGCCAGGGAACGACGATTCGGTTATGCATACCGGATATAAAATCATAGAAGAGCGTTATTTTTAATAGAATTGTTACCTTGTTTCCCGAAGCGGCGGCGAATACAATTAGTTATATTGTTAACGCATAGCCGGAACGGGGGAGCGGGGTGAAAAGAAAATCATATTCCATTGACCGGGTCAACGTCAGCGCGCTGTATGTTTTCCTTGCGCCGGCGCTTGTGCTTACGCTGGTGTTCGGTTACCTGCCGATGTTCAGCAACATAATCGCTTTTTTGGATTACAACATAGCGAAGGGCTGGTTCGGCCTCGCGAGTCCCTTTGTCGGGTTTAAGAACTTTGCTTTTTTGAGGCAAAGCTGGTTTTACGGCATCATGGGCAGGACGGTCTGGTACAGCTTCGCGGGCCTGGTGTTCGGCTTTCCCGCCTCTCTGCTTCTGGCGCTTTTGTTCAACGAGTTAAGGCACCTGCGTTTCAAAAAAGTCGTTCAGACGATCTCATATGTCCCGAATTTTGTCTCCTGGGTCACGATCTCCGGTCTGGTGTACACTTTTCTCTCCTACGAGTCCGACGGCATACTCAACAACATCCTGGAAAAGCTGTTCCACATGCAGCGCGTGTCTTACATGCAGGATCCCAAATACTTTTTGGCCGTTCTCATTATCACCGGCATCTGGAAGGGCGTGGGCTGGGGGACTATCCTGTATATGGCCGCCCTTTCCACCATCGACGAGCAGATATACGAGGCGGCGGAAGTGGACGGCGCCGGCAGGCTCGCCAAAGTGACGCATATCACGTTTCCCGGCCTGATACCCACGTTCAGCATACTGCTGATCTTCGCCATGGGCGGCCTGTTCCGCACGAATTTCGACCAGATGTTCAATCTGCAGAACGCCGTTTTGCGCGACCGGGTCAACACGATCGATCTCTATACATATTTTAACGGCGTGGTCAACGGGCAGTATTCGCTTTCCACCGCCGTGGGGCTGTTCCAGGGCGTCGTGTCGATGATTTTGGTTCTGGGCACGAATTATGTCACCAAAAAACTGAACGGAGTCGGCATATATTGATCCGTCATGCGGGGGGATAGGTTTTGCACAAGAGGAGAATCAGGCGTTCGCCCGGGGAAATGGCGTTCGACGGTTTTAACGTCCTTTTCATGATATTGCTGTGCGTCATCATGATCTATCCGTTCTGGTACGTGATGATCCTGGCCTTCAACACGGGCGCGGACGCGCAGTACGGCGGCATATACGTGTGGCCGAGGGTTTTTACCCTGGAAAACTTCGTGTATGTGTTCAAGTATCAGACGCTTAGGAGCGCCGCGGTGGTGACCGTGGCCCGCTGTCTGGTTTCCTCGGTGTTCGGCGTCAGTATTTGCATGATGACCGCCTTTTCGCTTTCCAAAACCCGCCTGCCGGGACGGAGGGCCATAATTATTTTTTTCATGATCCCCATGTTTATCGGCGGGACGGTCGTGTCCAACTATATCGTCATGGCGAAACTGAAGCTGATCAACAATTTTCTGGTTTTCGTCCTGCCGGGCGCTTTTTCCTACTTTACCGCCGTGGTCATGCGCTCGTTCATCGACAACCAGCCCATAGAGCTTCAGGAATCCGCCTTGATGGACGGGGCCAACAACTACCAGATATTTTTCAGGATCATAGTGCCCCTTGCGAAAGCCACGATCGCCGCGTTTCTGTTTTTCGCCGTCGTCGGCAACTGGCTGGACGTCACCACGAACGTCCTTTACATAACCAAAAAGCAGCTGTACACCCTGCAGTACGTGATGATGAACGTTATCAAATCCACCGAGGCGCGCAGCATTATCGACACCAGCTCCACGCAGATGGCCAAGCAGATACAGACTATTCAGGACATGGCGTATCAGCCCCCGACGCCGCAGGTGATCAAAATGGCAATCATGGCTGTTGTTACCTTCCCGCTGCTTTTCATATACCCTTTCTTTCAGAAATATTTTGTAAAGGGTATGCTTACGGGAGCGGTAAAAGCATAGAATCAAAAAAACCAAAAATCAGAAAGGGGTATCAGTATGAAATTATGGCTGAAAGGTATGGTCGCGCTTTTGCTGTTGGCGGCCATTATGATCAGCGGCTGCAAATCAAATAACAGCGGGGGCGGCGCGAATCCGACAGCCACTCCGGCGCCCGCTACGAAGGCTCCGGCTACGGAAGCGCCCGCTACGGAAGCGCCCGCCACGGAAGCGCCCGCCACGGAAGCGCCGGCTACGCAGGACAACGCGCAGGCGGGGGCTTTTGACGTAAGCAAGGCGAGCGAACTGCACATCACGATGCTCAGCAAGATCGGCACGGGCAGCAAGCAGCCCGCGAACGACCTCCTGACGCCCATCTGGAGGGAAAAAACAAAGGTTATACCGGAAATCGTGCAGATGCCCGGCGGCATGAGCGGGGCCCAGTATTTCCAGATGCAGAAGATCGGCGGCACCATGCCGGAGATAATCGGTCAGTCGAACGGCATTTTCGACAATCCGGAAGCCTATCAGTCGCTTAGGGATCTGGAGCTTCTCCGTCCGATAACGCTGGATGAGATCAAGACCTACATGCCGCTTACGGTGGCCCGGCTGACCAAATGGGGCGTCAATGTGGACGACTGGTACAGCGCCAACCTGGACGCCGCGACCCAGAAGCTCTGGTTTGTGCCCTCCGCCCCTCCCAGGGACGCCACAAACCTTGTCAACGAGCCGTACGTCCAGCGGAACATCTCATGGTCGCCCTACAGCTGGTATTTCAGGGACGACATACTGAAAATGATCTTCCCGCAGGCGAAATCGGAAAAAGAACTGATCGACCTGTACATATCCAAGGGCGGGAATCTTTCTTTCGAGGACATCAACGACGTTCCGATCTACACTTTGGATGATTTTTACATCTATCTGAAAAAGGTGAAGGAACTGAACCTCAAGGTGGGCACCAACAATGTGACCCCCGGCCAGATACAGCTGAACTCGGCCGCGGACAGCATGATGTGGTCGGCGTTCACGCTTCCCGGTTTCTTCTGGCAGGATCTGGGCGACAGGCTGTACGACGTGAACAACAACAAGTTCGCGTATTTTGCCGACACGCCGGAATGGAAAAACTATATCCAGTGGTTCAACAAGCTGTACAACGAGGACCTGATCGGAAAAGAGACGTTCATCCAGAAAGACGAGCAGCGCGACGCCAAGGTGGTCAACGGCGAATACGCGGTGTTCCAGGGATGGCTGGACGCCAACTCCGCCAGAAAAGTCGCCAGGGACGAAAACCGCGGCTACGGGTTCAGGCAGGTATACCTCTTCATGCCGGAGAGCCTTCAGAACAAATATCAGGACAACAGCGTCCACGTGGCTTCCCTGTCCAACAGCTGGGGCGCGGTGGGCATCACGACCAGCGTGAAAGAGGCCGATATTCCGCAGATACTGAACTGGATCGACTGGAACTACAGCGAGGAAGCCAGTACGCTCCGCGCCTGGGGCCCGCCGGATTTCTACACGGGAGACGGCTATGACAGGCGGTTCAAGCCCGAATACCAGGATGTGGCCAACTGGGCGGTGAGCGGCACGTCGAGCGAGAAGGACGGCATCTACTACGGCATGTATCCCGTAAACGGCAGCGATGTGGACTGGAACTCGGAAACTTACGGGATTGGCTTTGATTCCTTCAAAAACGATTATCCGCCGCAAGAGTGCTACCCGCCGGATCTGACCAATCCCGACAGCATCAATTCCGGCGGCATTACGGACCGGGCGATCAGGATGCATTACGCGCCCATGATCAAGACCTATACGGCAAAACCGCTGGGGGACGATGTAATACAGGCGAAAATAAAGTTTGACGCCCTGGAAAAGCAGTTCGCGGACTTAAAGAAGACGACGAGCTTTGACTGCGACGGCGCCAAAACCCAGACCATTACGGCGATCGTCGGCAAGCCGGAGGATTTCGAGGCGAACTACAAGGAGTACGAAGACCGCTATCTGACGCCCGAATTCAGGCAGAACGTAAAGGATATGGGCGACGCCTGGCTGGCGTACAAGCAGCTGTATATGCAGAAATACACCGTCCCTTTGAAGTAACGCAAAGCGGTGTATAAAGCGCGCCAGCGGAGAAGAACCATTCGACGCTGGCGCGCTTATATAAAAACAAAAGGAGGAATCGCAATGAGGTCTTTCAGGAAATGCTGCGGCATGTTTCTGGCGCTGGTCATGACGGTCGGCTGTCTCAACCTCAGCTTCGTCTCCGCCGCCTTAGCCGCGGCCGGGGACGCGGATCTCACCGAGATCCGCTACAACGGCATCCCCATAGCCGGGTTTAACAAAAACGTGACGGATTACACGGTCGAACTGCCGGTCCGTCAGAAGTCCACGGGGTCGCCGATACTGACGCTTAAGCCGGACGATCCCGCCGCGAAAGTCGCCATAGACGCCAGCACGACCGTTCCCGGAACGTCGTCGATTACCGTCACGGACAGTTCGGGCGCGGTGCACAAAACCTACACGATCAACTGGACGCGGTCGGCCGTGAACGAATCGATCAGTACATACACCTCCTGGGCCGGCAATTCGTTCAGCGGCGTCGGCACCGTTCTGAACGTGCCTGAAGGAGGCGGCTGGGTTCAGAACCAAATTTCCGATATAAAGGTATATCCGGACGGCACGGTTTATACCCACTCGGGCTATGACGAGGGCGGCCGTCAGGACGGCGTCTACAAAGACGGCAAATGCATCGGGAACATTAACATCGACGCAAACTCCAAGCACGCGGAACTCGGCAATTTGTCCTTCGACATATCCGGCAACGAAGTGCGCGGCTCCAACGGCATGGTTATCAAGGAAAGCCGCGACGTCGCGCAAATCGCCGCCGATCTCGGCGTCATAGAAAGCGTCGTCGCCTTTTCACCGGGAGCGATCGCGTTCTCCAACGACGGCCAGCTGATGGTGGCCGACAACGGAACCGACCAGATCGTCTTTTATGACGTCAGCGGAACGGCTCCCGCGGAGACAAAGAGAATCGGCGAGCTGTACGGCGTCTCCGGCCTGACCGCCTCCCACGGCGTCTACAAACCGGACGCGGGCGTTATCAAGCCGACGAGATTCGACAACATGACCGGCATCGGCACAGACGCGGCGGGCAACCTCTACGTGGCCATGAGCGAATACTACAGCGGCGGCTGCACGATCCTCCGCTGCCTGGAACCCGACATGGCGACGCAGAAATGGCAGATATTCGGCATGACGTTCGTCGAGCGCTACGGTTTCGACCCGGCGACAAACGGCGCCGACCTTTACACCAAGCTCAGCCATTTCAAAATGGATTACTCTAACGAACCCGAGTATGACGGCACGGATTATATCGGCGCGGCCGGCTCGGAGCAGAACCTGTACGCGCTGACCATCGACCAGAAAAGATATCCGGACGACCCGAGGCTTTACTGCGATATATATGTAATGGCTCAGGTGGATATCCGGACAGTCGGCGGCCAGAAATTCATGTTCTTCACGGGCATGTACGGGACAGGCGTCCTCGTCTACCGGTTTGACGGGGAAACCGCCGTACCCTGCTCCATCGTCGCCAGAAACGCGGTGCCGGCCTACGACAACGACGGCACCCGCCTGGTTCCCGGCCAGCCTCAGAGCGATTGGGGCAGCCTGGGTTTCAAGCCCCGCGTTTGGATCGACAAAAACGGGGACGGGCAGTTCACGTCGGACGAATGGACGTTTTTTACGACCTGGAACGGCGCCAACGACGGCGGCAGCCTTACCTGGAATATCGACGAGAACGGCAATATATGGAAAGCGGCGGACGGCCAGATCATCGAGGTCCCGGCGGCGGGCGTGGACGGGAACGGCGTGCTGCGCTACAGCCAGCGGCAAAGCGACGTGAAGGTCTACAACCTCCCCAACACGGGCGACGGACGCGGCGGCCCCGGCAAGGTCGTATACGACGCGGCGAACGACTCGCTGTACGTACTGGCTTTCAACAGCGCGTTCCCGGATGAGGACACCGGCAACGGCCGCGTGATATACCGCTTTGACAATTTCGCGGCGGGACCCCCGGTTTTGCACGCGGGTTATCCCATTGCTTTACCGTATTACAGCGCTAAGGGCGACTCGTTCTCGTCGCAGGCGTTCAACATCTCGGTCGCCTCGATCGCCGTCTGCGACGGCGCATTATTCGCCCTCTACGGGACATACGGCCCGCTGGGAAATAAGGGCGGCGAGATCCACGTCTTCGACACAGACACGGCGAAGCCGATGGGGTATATCACGCCCGGCGAAGCTGTCGGCGGCCCGGCGAACGTAGGCTGGATCGACATACCATACGGGCTGTCGGTCATGAAAGCGGACGACGGCACGGGCAGGGACGTATGGCGGATTCTGATGGAGGAAGACTACAAGGGCAAGAACGTCCTCTTCAAGATGGTTCCGTTCAACGGCGTACAGGTCAGCGACGACACCGGCGCCACTGAAGGCGTCCAGGTCGACTGCTACAAAATGAATACCCCGCCGAGCATTGACGGCGTTCTGGGTTCCGGCGAATGGGACGTCAAGTATACGATGACCCAGCAGATGGGCAGCGACATCTCCTACGCCGACGCGAAGTTCGGATTCGGGTGGGACGCGAATAACCTGTACATCGGCGCTTACGTTCTGGACAACAATCAGAACGCGACCATGCCGGTGTATCAGTGGGAAAACGACGCCATCGAGGTGTTCGTGGACGGCGCCAACTCCAAGGGCGGCATTTATGACGCCCACACGATGCAGTATATCGTGCCGTTCTGCCCCAATTTAGGCACGGAGGCCAATCCGAAATTCGCGAACATCGACCAGGGCAACACCTCATACGTGACCAGCTGGACCGATTTGCTGTTCGCCCAGAACAACTCCTATAAAAACGGAGTGCGCTATAAATATACGATAGGCAACGGCAATTACCAGCTGGAAATGTCGATTCCGTGGAGCGCCCTCGGCGTTACCGTCGCCGAAGGCTCCAAAATCGGTTTTGACATCGCCTACGACGACTCCATGAAGGGCGCCGGCCGCAACGGCGGCGTCACATGGGCCGGTGACGGCGGCAATTTCCAGTCCAACTCGAAATTCGCGACGGTCACGCTTGCGGGCGCGCAAGGGCCCGTCGTCGACAAAACCGAACTGAACGCTCTGCTGGCCGGCGTCGGCCAAATGAGCAGCACTTCGTACACTTCCGACAGCTGGGCCGCTTTGATGGAAATCGTCGGCTGGGCCAAAGGCATCGCGGCGAACGCTCAGGCGACACAGGAAAATGTTAATCAGGCGGTCTCCGATCTCCAGGCGGCGATTGACAATCTCGCGCCCGCCACGTTCGCGTACGCCACGAGCTGGCTGGGGAACACATATCCCGGCATAGGCACGAACGTGCGGCAAGCCGGAAAATGGGTCCAGGAGTGGGCGGTTAACGCCGCTTTCGCCGAGGGCGCCGTATTTACCGCGACGAACTGGGACGAGGCCGGCAGATGCACCGGCATTTACAAAGACGGAGACGTCAACTCATATCTGATCTGGGCCCATGATAACCAAGGCAACGACCTGGACGGATGGGGCTGGGGCACCAGCAGCTACGCCGTGGCCGTGAACGCCTCCAATTTCTGGATTTTCACGGACGCCGGCAATCTGATCCGCTACGCCTGGGACCCGAACAACATCCACACGAACACCCAGCAGCAGTATATTCACGTTGATAACGGCGGTCACGGCGATTACGTCATTGATCTGGCGGAAAAGAACAACACGCTGTACGCCTTATGGCCGGACGGAACCGTTCAGGTATACGACGGCCTCACGCTCGCCTTGCTGAATACGTTCTCCGTTCCCGGCGCGACGCGCATTGGGGTGAACCCGAATTCCGACGCGTTATGGGCTGTTGTCGGAACAGATATCAAAGAGTACAGCCTGTCCGGAGCCGTGACGGGCAGAGTCATCACCGACGCGGGCAGCCCGAATTCCGTCACCTTTGACGCGAAGGACGGCTATCTGATGACGACCGACAACGGGGCGAGGCAGCAGGTACTGTTCTATGACGTATCCGGCACGGGAGCGCCTGTCCTTGTCAGGACTTTCGGCGACGAGGGCGGAATCGGCTCCGGCACGCCGGGCGAGTACCTGCCGATGAAGTTCTTCTCGCTGGTTAAAGCCGGAACGGACGCCGACGGCAACGTCTACGTCGTCCTGAGCAAGGGCGAGACGGTCATCCGCAAACTGACGCCGGACGGCCAGCTCGTCTGGGAAGAACACTGCTTCCACTTCACGGACTGCGCGACGTTCTTGCCCGGCGACGACGGAGCGCGCGTCTACGGCGGGGAAGAGATCTACTCGATGGATTACAGCAAGAGCTTCGGCCAGGAAGCCACCGTTGTGGGGCTCACCAGGGACCAGGTCAACTATCCGGACGACCCGAGGCTCGGGGCTAACAGAACGAACGGGCACAACTGGGTAAGAGAGCTGGACGGAAGGCTTGTTCAGTACCAGAACGGCATGTATCAGCAGAACAGCAGCGGCATCCCGGGCAATGACGCCGGATTCGACATATACGTGTACGATCAGGCGCCGAGCACGGTCGCCCGGTATACCGGCTACTTCAGCGACAACGGCTGGGCGTGGGACGTCGACCTCAACGGCGACATTTGGTGCGGCGAGTCAAAGGACGACAGCATCATGGAATACAAGTTCCTGGGATTTGACGCCAATAACAACCCCGTTTACGACAAGAGCAGCGCGCTGAACACCAAGTACGACGTGCCCGCGCCGTTCAACATGATCCAGAGGATCGCGTACGACAGCGTAAACGACGTCATGTATCTCAGCGGCTACACGGACGCCAGGCCTTACATTGACTGGGGCCTCACGGGAAGCGTATTCGCGCGCTATGACAACTGGAAGAAAGGCAACCGCGTCGCCGCGTACACTCTGGATTTACCGATGGAAAACGGCCTGTATCCGGAAGCCTTCGATATCGCCGGGGATTACGTCTTTGTCTGCACCATGTACGGCGGCAACATCAATGTGTATAACAAAAACACCGCCGCCTACGCGGGGCAGTTCCAGCCCTCGCTGACGTTCAAGGAAACCGGCTGGGTCGATACGCCTCAGGGCGTCCGCGCGACTAAGCGCTCCAACGGCGAATACGTCGTGCTGGCCGAGGACGACTGGCGCGGCAAGAACATCATTTACCGCTGGACGCCCAGCCAGGCGGACGCGGTGCTGCCTGACGTTTCCGTCATATCACCCGCGGACAGCGGCGAGGTCACACAGAACGAGCTTTTTGACATCCAGGCGTCGGTGGGCAGTTCGTACAGGCAGGTAGCGAAGGTGGAATATTACCTCGACAGCCTGAAGATCGGCGAAAGCACTGACAGCGGCCACGGCTGGCGCTTCGCGTACAAGCCCGCGAGCATGGGACAGAAAATGCTTGTCGCCAGGGCGGTATTCGCCGACGGGTCGGCGGCCGTCTCGAAGCCGATAACGATCAACGTAAAGGCCGCAGCCGTGCCGGCTACGGACAAGACCGCTCTGATCGCCATGCTGAACAGCATCGCAACGCTCAATGAATCCGATTACACCGCCGGAACCTGGAGCGCACTGGCCGACGCCGTCGCGGCGGCCGAAGCGGTCGTCGCGAACGACAACGCGACGCAGGCCGACGCGGACGGCGCAGTCAAGGCGCTGAACGGCGCGCTGCAGGGCCTTGTGCCTGAGGACGCCTCGGCGTTCCCGCAGTCCGGCCCGGTTCCGGGCCTGGCCGGATGGTTCTACACATGCATAGGTGACGCGGTCGTCTTCGGCGTCAGCTATGACCCTACTACCAGAGAACTGACCGTTTCCGGAAAGAGCAGCTCCGAATTCTACGCGGGCCCCGACAGCTGCGTGTTCGTATACACGAATCTGAGCGGGGATAAGGACATAACAGCGACATACAAGAGCCTGCAGTCAAGCGACACCGGATGGATGAGGTCGGGCCTGACGTTCAGGGCCTCCCTTGACCCGCTGTCGCAAATGATCGGCATGTTCTACGCGCCTCAGGGCTGGTGGGGCGTCCGCGCCAGGCTGACTGACGGTTCCACCGGCACTCTTTGGGAAGCCGGGGATCAGCAGGTAAGCGCGCTTGGAACGATGGAAATGACCCGAACCGGAAACAGCTTTACCGGTCTGGTTAACACGACCGACGGTCACACGGTTTCCGGCTCCAGGACAATACCGAGCTTCCCGACGAGTTATATGGCGGGATTCGCGATTTCCGGCAGAGGGACTATCGCGGAAGACCCGAGCGGCGAACCCGGCACGTTCACTTCCGTTTTCAGGTTACCGGTGGACAAGTCCGCGCTGAACGCTTTGCTTGCGAGCATCGCCTCAATGAACAGCGCCGACTACACGCCCGAGAGCTGGGCCGTACTGGCCGACGCCGTCGTCCGGGCCGACGCCGTGGCGGCGAACGCCGACGCGACGCAGGCACAAGTGGACGCCATGACCGCCGAGGTGCAGGCGGCTGTTGACGGGTTGGTCAAGGCCTCGGCACTGCCGATCGTCGAGCTGCTCTTTGACGAGGGCTCCGGCCAAGCCGCCGCCAACACGGGCGCTTCGGCGGCGCAGTACCCGGCGGCGGCTCTGACCAACAATCATCCCGTATATACGGCCAACACGCCTAACGGCGGCGGAGACTGCGCGCTGGATTTCGGCTCCGTTTCCGGGCCTTACGCGGCCGACCTCGGCGGGCAGATGGACGACCTGAAAGACCTGAAATCCTTCACGATCACCGGCTGGCTCAACGCCAGGGATCTGGAGGAAGGCGCCGGCGGGAACAGGGTCGTGAGCTGGATCAGGGACGGAGGCAGCGGCGTCGATCTTGTCCAGAAATCTAACGGCAGCCTGCAGATGGGCATAAACGTGTGGCCTGACCTCTCCGACACCTCGGGCGTGTCGAGCAGCTCCGGAAAGATAACGAAAGACGCCAGCGCCGGATACGACAACTGGGTGTTCTTTGCCGTGACATATGACTCCACCTCCGCCTCCAACCAGGTGAAATACTACTTCGGGGACAACTACCACGCGGTCACCCTGGATACGGCAAGCACATACAACAAGGGCGCGGTGGGAAGCAACATCGGCCCGAACCTGACGATCGGCAACTTCAACACCGCCACCAGGAACAACGCGCCGGGCAGGATGTTCAGGGGCATGGTCGACGATATCAGGATCTTCGGAAGCAAAGACAGCGGCGCGGGCGCGCTGCCGCTGGCGAAAATCGCCGCGCTGCAGAGCTATACCCCGGCCGTGACCAAGGTCACGGGCGTGAGCATCAGCCCGACGAGCGCCGAAATGCTTGTCAACTCCAGGATACAGTTTGTCGCGGCGGTGTCTCCCGGCGACGCATACAACAAGGACGTCATCTGGGCTTCCAGCGACGACGCGGTGGCTTCCGTCACCGATACCGGGATCGTGACCGCCGTCGCCGAAGGCGCGGCGACCATAACGGTCACCACCGTCGACGGGGGCAAGACCGCCACCTGCGCGGTCACGGTCAAAAAGCAGGCGGACGGGAATTACGGCCCGCTGCCGGCGCCGTGGATAAACACCGACGTAGGCTTCGTCTTCGGCCCCGGCGACGGACTGTACAACCCGGACGACGGCTCCTTCAAAATCACCTCCAGAGGGCATGACATTTACGGCGGGGCTGACGAGTTCCATTTCACCTATCAGAAGCTTGCCGGGGACGGCGAAATCGTGGCGAGGGTCGCCGACCTGCTGCCGACTTCCCCGTTCGGATGGGAAAAAATAGGTGTCATGATAAGGGGCAGCCTTGACGCGAGCGCGCCGTTCGCTTTCCTGGCCATGACCAGCGTCAACGGCTATACGTACATGTGGAGAACGCTCCAGGGCAGCGACGCGGCTTATCTTAACCAGAACCGGCCGCTTTCCGCCGCGCCTTACTGGATCAGGCTGGTAAGGACCGGGAACCAGATCGACGCTTATGTGTCGCCCGACGGGCAGCAGTGGCAGAACGTCTCCATCAGCACCATCCGCATGGGCGAGGAGATTTACGTCGGCATGGCGTCCACGACCGGCGACAGCGATGAAGCCACAATCAATACATCCATATATGACAACGTCAAGGTCATAAGCTACGGCGCTGAGCTTAACAAATGGATAGGCCCCTACTCCTGGCTGCTTGCCTACGCCCCCGCCTCGCATTACTGCGTCCCGGCCGGAGCGGCGAAGTATCCCGTCGGCCCGGTCGTGGTAAAGGG
>Ga0209629_10001134_pt1 | contig 16199 bp, 9 predicted proteins | sample TergutCu122P5_FD_187286 | JGI IMG/M metagenome (GOLD analysis project Ga0209629, IMG submission 187286) | Cubitermes ugandensis P5 segment gut microbial communities from Kakamega Forest, Kenya - Cu122 P5 (SPAdes) (version 2) | ecosystem: Host-associated > Arthropoda: Insects > Digestive system >...
TTGGTTTTAAATCTTGTGTGAACACTACGGATCTGAGAATTTGTGCAAAATAAATGTTTATTTTTTATCACAAATATTGATAGAGAAAAAATATATTGTGAATACAAGGGCAATATTTCCAATTTTTTAAACAATTCCCTACATGAGTCTCTAGCTCTTGAATTTGTAATAATTCTGATCACCATCTTTTGAATTTTGAAAATTTTCTCACTATGTGGTTGGTTCCCCCCCCCAAATTATTCCATAACTCATAATTGAATGTACGTATGCAAAGTAGACCAATCTTAAAATTTCTTGAGACATCGTCGCTTGTATCTTTATCTTATATAGTTCTATTTATGTCTATTTGCTTTAAATGCATATACAATAACTTTAAACTCAGTGTAATCACTGTCAAACTTAGAACTATGTTCATAAATATCTCTCCTTATCTATTTGTTATTATTATATTATTTTTTATATATTGTATTTTCGTGTATCATTTAATTTCAAGCCATCTTGGTTTACCTGAACCCTCCTAACAGCATATTCTAAAGCAAAGTTGAAAAGCAATGGGAATTCAGCATCTCCTTGTTTCAAACCATTCCTAATAGGAAACATGTCAGGCAAATGCTTGCCTACACAGACTCTGTTATAGATTTGACTCAGACACATTTTTATTAGCCTTACCAGTTTCATGGGGATACAAACCTCAATGAGAATATTATACAAGACCTCCATCCTAACTGAATCATATGCTTACTTGATGCCAATAAATAGATGATACACTGCTTCATTTTATTCCCATTTTTTCTCAAGTACTTGATAAATGCAGAATATATGATCAGTAGTTGATCTGTTGTGTCAAAATCCACATTGATAATACCCAATAATTTACTCTGCATATGCAGCCAACCTTGACAGCAGGATGTTGGATAAATTTTTGTATGTAGTTGGCAGAAGTGATATACCCCTATAATTACTACAGTCTGTGTTATCACCCTACTTATAGACATGTACAATGATTACTCCTTCCACTCCGCAGGCAATTTCTCCTTATTCCAAATAGAAATAATAAGTTTATGGATCTCATAGCAAATTGTTCTACCCCCGGCTGTAATCAGTTCTGCTGGCATTTGATCAATACCTGGTGATTTGTGCCTTTTAACTTTTCATTTGCCATCTCAATTTCAAAGGCACTCAGCTCAGGCACTAGTGGCTCTGCTGTATGTATTTCTGTCTGCTTAAAATCACTAATCCCATGTACATTGAAGAGCTGAGAGAAATTATTCTTCAACCTAGCCAAACACTGTTGCAGTCTGTAACCAAATCACCCTTCTCACCCTGTACAAATTAGTTCTGGGCTGGTAACCCTTTTTAAACTCATTGATGCCCCTATATAAGTCTCTGATATTTTTTGCCTTACTGTTGGTTTCAAGTTCATCAATTCTAGCTTTCAGATATTCCTTCTTTTTGTTGCTGAAATGTCTAGAGAGCTGCACGTCTTATATTGTTTAGATTATCTAATTTGCTTTGGTTTGGATCCTGTAACCACTGCATTTTAGCCTGCTGCCTTTGATCTTTAAAACATAAACATTCTCCATCAAAATATGGAATATGCTGCTTCAATGCATACAGACCTAGACTCTCTTTCACTGAGGTTTTGATATTCTCTTTAATGTTCTCCCAAGCCCTATTTATGTTCTCACTATCACTTAAGTTATCCAAAGCCGCAAACCTGTTTGAGATCTTAATCTGATACTGCTACATAACCTCCGGCTCATTTAGCTTCTTGAGATTAAATTTTTCCACATAGAACATTTGTGCTGCTTGTTTATTACTGCCAATCTTTCCCTAACTTTTGCAACCACCAGACAATGATCAGTATCACACTCAGGTCCCCTGAAAGATCGCACATCGAGTATACTCAAATGCCAACTCCTAGCTATCAATATGTAATAAGAAATTAATTATCAATATTAATAAATAGACGTTTCTTTCTGATGGTACAAGATGGTACACATTTCTACCACCTTCTTCCAAAAAAATAAAGTCCACTATTTAAATAAATTAATAGCACTGTTTAAAGGTATTCATATACTGATCTATATATATGTACTGAATACATTTACTATGAAATGTAAAATACAGAACAGAGCATGTCACCTATCTCTGTTAATATGCCTTGGTTGATTTTCCAGAAAGGAGAAGCAATGGAAATTAACTAACCGGGCATGGATCTAAAAGCCATGAAATTAAACCACTTACATGATGAAAAATAGTCTTCTGGGACCTTGCACTGAGTCAACTGGTAAATGGCAACCAAACAGTCCAAGAAGACTACCGTACACTCCTCCAAAATGTCTGTAGCCCTTTACAAGTTGACATAGTGTAACATTACAGAAGATGTGAAACTTCATAAATGCTGCTGTGTTAACCACAGTACTCTCACTGACATGATGTTCATTACAATATTAAATCACTGCTAAAGCTAACATGTAAAACTCTCAAGTACAGGCCCAATCTTTAACAGGATTCTTAGTGAATAATACTACTACTAATATTAATACTAATAGTAATAATTGCTATACCTGTTACCAATGAGGTCGCTGCTGCTGTTGCATAACACAAATAGGAAACTACTTTGCAGTCATTTGAATTCAAACCTATAATATTCAGAAAAGAAGGTTTAGGTAGTGCAGTATCACATACTCAGTACTCTGAATGTGCTTTCACTATTTGAGTCATCATGCTTCCTGATAAAAGAAATAGTAACCTATTTCCCGGCCCATAAGACGTACCGTGATTTTTTCGTTAGAAATTTTAGAAAAAAATTTTGATGAATGTATTTTAATTTTAGTAATTTATAGGAAGAAATCAGGATTGTTACATACCAAAATTAGCAAACATAATATACTTTACTCATCATAGAAACCAAGAACATTGTCCTATCTCAAAACACAGCTTCTTTCTCATGTTTATGACACATTTATGGAATTCTATAATCTTTCTTTCGTACTCATGGGGCAGTTTTTGCGCTATTGTAGTTTTAGTATGCATACACAGGCCATTTCTTCTCAGAAATCTTTCGCACCACGAAGTTGTTCCAGCAAAATCAGTAATAGACATTTCAATGGCTAGTCTTCTCGCTTCAATTAAAATCATTTTCGTTGAAACAACAATTCCATTCTTCCTGTGATCTATTATCCAGTTCTTAACATATTCTTCAAGTTTTGGCTATTTAGGAGCACATGAACGGAAAGTTTTTTTTTACTCTTATCTGCTTTGATGAAATCTTTCCTTTGCTTCCTCCATTCTCGTATCATCTTCTCTGTCGGAGGTGAGCCAAAACGCCTTTCAGCTGCCCGGTTTCCATGTTTTTCAGCGTAATTCACGACTTCAATTTTAAATGCAATACTGTAAGATAATCGTCTCTCTTTTGATCCCAGGAGGGTTTTCTTTGATTTTAAACTTTAAATTTAACGCTTTAATCACTGTTTGTAAAAACGTAAATACACACAAAACAGATATACTTTAAGGAACGTGTAACGCACTTGAATTACACGTACATTTGACTACACTTTGCTACTGCAGCTGCGTAAATACCCGGAATCATATGCGATGCAATGTATACGTTAGGGTAAATCCCCGGATAAGAAAGTAAGCCGTTCACAAGCAGTGATGCCAGATATCATGATTTGGAAGCAAATTTCACTATCCCACGATAACGATGTTGTATAATAGATGTACGGGTATTTATAAGTTTGGAAATAATACTTACCCTTGGCGCATAAGACGCAGGTCGAATTTAGGTCACATTTTTCGGGGAAAAAAGTGCGTCTTATGGGCCGTGAAATACGGTATATTTACCTGACCATATGAACAAATGCATAGAGATAATTATACTAGTAGCAAAACACAAATTCAAAATTTCCTACTTCTAAAGAGAGAAATAGTTCTCTGAGAAGCTGTTAGATATAAAACTTACATTTCAGCTTGACAAAAGCAATTATTCTAATCATATATGCATCTCCATCTTACAGGTAATCAGGCTAATAATGCTTTCACTATAAAGCCCTCGCTCTGACTAAAATGAAAATAAAGACCTATAAGCCTGGCAGGATATGATCCACAAAAGTTAGTAATAAAGGTGTTCTAACTGTTTTTCAGTTATAACAACTGCAAGGGACACACACTGAATGAGCGAAATGAGTTAGTGTGGATGACATAACTATTCAACCCCTTTAATTAAAGATTTCATATGCTACCATTAACTCTGGTGCATTTATATTCTGTTGAAGGATGAAGAGGTAGGTGGGGAGTTGTGGCGTCCAAGACGTCGAGCCATGTCCTGTTCATCATCCCGTTATTCCAGCCGTTCACTGGTGGGACTTCTATCAGCTGCACGACCTGCTAGTTTTATAGAAACATATTCCAGCAGAAGTTCAGCAAATCCTTCTACTTCTGTTGCATACAGACCCACACCAAATGAACATGTTCTTTCTGGTCCCATCAGGCCTGCTAGCTACACAGATACATATTCGACTTCAATTTGTACTGGCCAAGATAGTCCACTTCTCTGCAGAAGTGCAACAAGTGAATGCACACTGCCTAGTGTTGTGGGATGTATTAGTCCTGAGGAATTAATATGCAATAAAGACAATCCAGCAAGACCAATGGAACACATACCAGCAACAGTCAGTCACCTAATTCAGCTTCCCACTTTCTGTGATACAAATATTACTGTTATTTCAGAACATCCATTAGAAGTTAGACACTGTGTTGATAATGTTCCACAATCATCTGCTGGTACAGATGAGTGTGATATTAAAATGAACTCTTCAAGTACTGATAATACGAGAACTGAGTGTCAGAACAGATATGTGGATAATGATGCAAGCGATGGGAACTGTAAAAGAGGTGCCAGAACTGAGGAAATCACCTGCAGGAGTGAAACTGCAAGAGGCATATATATATCTTCACATATTTCGGCAGTGCAAAACAATTCAAACAGGATGACTGTTACTGACATTCAGAATACCATACATTCTGTCAATTCTAGTCAGACTTCCAACGTTGATTCTTCAGTAAAACCAAGTATTTCAAGTTCTTGTATATCCTCTTCTATAGACGTCAAGGGGGATGAGGACAAAACAAGCTGCAGAGGGTCAATGTTTGTTAACTGTCCACAGTATTTTCCAGTAATATCACCTGAAGTGAATGTTATGAAATATTTAAAAGGTTCTACAAACCTCATACAATCAAAGGCAGCACATTCCACACAGACTACAAATGGTGACAACAAAGGTGTTACAGTACTACACACACAGAAAGAAAAATCGTGTTCTGAAAACACGAATGCTCAAAACGTAGTTTATAATAAAGTGAATGCAATAGCAGTGATAAACTCAGAATACCCTACATCATGCATGTTACAGGGACCAATAAGACATGAAGGTGAAAAAAGATTAGTTAATAATCTTGTATATTCAACTGATTTACTATGCAGTACACCAGGTATGAATGCACAATATATTTCCCCACATCTAGAAAATATTCAAAATCAGGAGCCTTATTCAGTTTATGATACTAATATAGTTCAAGAAGCAACTGACTCCAGTGACAGTACAGTCAACCACAACACAGACATGCATTTACATGCAACAAATATACTGCATGGCTATGATGATGCTGAAGGTAACCATCAGAAAGAAGGAAAATATCCCGTCCTGAAAGAAACAACAAATCTATCATCAACATCAAAAAGCATTTTCAGTTCACAAAACACCAAAGACTGTGACAGCCTCCAAAAGCAAGACTGTGTAATCGCATTAACCAGAACCTGTAGAGAAAAATATAAGATTTCCAAAGATTTTATTGTAACAGATTACATTACGACAGAAAAAGACTCTCATGTTGGGCCCTATTCAGTCACTTCAGGTTTGTCACTTCAGACTGATACTGCAGGAGATACAAGCGTTCTGGAACTAGCTGGCAGTCCATCCTCATCAGTCAGCAATTCAACAGCAACAACAGAGCACTCAGTTGGTTATCAAATATTGGAATCACCTGATACAAATTCAACAGTCTCTTTAGTTTCTTTAAAATCTGCATGTAGTTCCAAAAGTGTTACTTCTACATCATCTATAAATACTCTGAATTCTTCCAACACCTTTCCTCCAAGTACATTTGGAAGTCCAGTACATTAGGTTAGACAAATAACAAGGTTTAATATTCTACCAACAAGTTATAATGAAAGAATATAATAAAAACTGAGGTGTATAAATATAAAATTTGCATATTTGAGTTATGATATTCTGGTTAGGACACTTTAACATCATACACGAATTTTAAATGAGACTTTTTTCAAAAGGGTGCATGTTCACATTGTAGTCTTCTGGGCATTTTGGAAGGTGGACCTACTGCCTACACCACATCTCATGGCAGATGGAGGTAGCATGCTCCTCTGAAATGTTTGTGGCCACCTAGTTTTGACCCAGAAGACCAAAATCCAAATTTTTGCTGTTGTGGAAACTTCACACCTCATATGAAATTTGAATGCAATTTTAAGTTACGTTCCTGCAGTGGTGAAAATAAAAGATTTCTGTTATACTAGTCAAAAATTTTGCAGTATTCTTAAGAGGACAAGAATATAAGCTATAGTATTCCACATGCCTCATGCAGGTGTTAACTATACAAGACTTGAGTCAGAGATCCAGAAACCTGAATTTTAAATAAGACTGGAAAATTTGTACTGCATAATGTAGCATGTAAAGTTCCAACAGTATTCTTTGCAGTTTATTAAGATTTTTTACAACCTGGATTTATGTACAGTCTTCTTGAAAGTGGACTTAATTATGGATCAATAAGTTTTAAAACTGGACTTGCCCTATAGTTTTTGTAATGGACTGCCATGTTGAACTAAAAAAAATATATGTCTGGTGCTGTTACTAGGCCACAGACAGCCAGACAGACAAAGAAATGAACAGTCAGATATGATCTCCATATAAGGCCTTCCTTTTTACCTTATAAAGACATCTTATCAGGGAAGGTAATAGCAAAATGCAAGAATTTTTAACTTACAACATCTAGTACATTGTGTTCATCTAGAAAAAGATACATAATTGTAGAATGCTGTGCTGAAATCCATTAATAATTAAGTAACAGTGACGTAGTATATTAAAAATAAAGTGTAGAAGATCATGGCGCACAACTTTCTCAGTACTTGTGCCTTGTGAGACTTGAACATTAGATCACTCAGATAAAATTGGTTCATGAGAAAACAAGAGTGTAAAATTGGAATACACATATTTCCCACTGTGTTTCCATATCTGTGTACCACACTGGCCTTGACATTTACTTACTGCAGTTACAAGTGTACAGTAAAATGTAACATGCTATGTGTCTGAAACTGAATACTCATAGATCATTTTTCCTTACATATGTAGCAGAACATGTTCTAGGCCTATACTAAAATACGTTTAGAAAAAAAAATTGTAGATTTTAATGAGAGCTGCATTTTATGTTATGCAATAATTTTTGCATGATAAGCAAAGTTAAATTAAGGTTATAAAGTTTTATTTATAGGGGTTACATTCAATCAGAGATTACCCAACTCAAAACCCAGGAACAGTCCATTCTGACCACTATACTGGAGCAGAAATGACATACAAAACTCAAAAGAGTATTCCAGTAGGACTTTCAAAATAGCCTTTCACTGTGTATCACCCCAACATACACAAACAAAAGATTTCAGGCATGCACAGTTTGAAAATGAAATGTACCCACGACACTCTTACAAGACATAAAAATGTAATTTACATTATAACATTTCATGTACTAAGGTGCACCCAATAATTTAACTAACTCCATGAAAGACAGTCCTTCTTGAGAAACTCATAGTTATCTGTATGTATTTATTTACTTCTTCATTTATTTATTCATTAAATGGAAACTGAAAGTTCATTATTGTGTTCACAACAGCCTACCACTGAACTCTATCCTGAATCATATGAATCCAGTCCCCACACTATCACCCAATTTCCTTCAAATCCATTTTAATATTATCCTCCCATCTATGCATACATTTTCCACGAAATTTTTCCCCTTCAGGTTTTCCTATGAACATTCTGTCTGCATTTATTCTCTTTCCTATGCATGCTACATGCTCTTGTACCTCATCTTAATCGATTTGATCTACCTAAAAATGTTCAGGAAACAGTGCAAATTATAAAAATTCCTCATTATGTGATTTTCTCCAACAACCTATCACTTTCTCCCTTCTGTCCAGTTTAATTATTACTGTTATTATTAATTATTATGAAAGTAATGACATAATATGTGAAAATAATACTTAAACAGTAACAAGTATTGTATGAAATGATTATGCTATCGAAGTGTAGTACACTGGTATGGTTATTGCAGAGATTAAGACTAGTGCATGGTATAAAAGGAACAATTTATAGTAATAATTATTATAATGGCACCCCTCAACCTCCAAATAAAATAACATGCATACTATCCCTCCTTGCACAGTACACTATTATTACTGTTATATTTCTGTTGCAAAATATCTACAGAGAATACATGGATTACATTTATGAATTACTTTGAAGTAAGTTGAAATCCTGTTTTCATTGCACAGAAGTGAACATAGGGAATTGTATTGCTTTTGTAATTAGTCAGGTTAAGATTATTTAAGGTTCTCTGGAATATGATATGTAGTATGTTAGGTAAATATGAGATCAACATAACAGGTTCCTTTGAAAAGCTGAAACTATCTACCAAACCACAAAGCATCACATCCCTTAAGAGAGGAGTCTTAATGCTTACCTCCATCAGTATATCGTACCTTCTTTTCAAATGTTGAACTCAGCTGGATAAAATAGTGTTTGGACATTCCTCACAGAATAACTTGTTATACGAATTATTGCAAAAGTCATATTTTTTTCAAGTCAGACATTATTGAGTGAAAATGATATAGGTGGGTGAAGAATAATCATAGATTTCTGCCGCACATTAGGAAGGCCATGGTAACAGAAGACATAATGTAACAATTCATGAAGGTACACTATCACTAATAAAGACATTATTTTTAACTGCTTCATACAAAAAGGGGCAGAAACATGTGACTGCCATTATGAATGGCTTTGAGTATACTGCATAATGCACATTTATAGGCTAACACTTTTCCAGAAAACAACAATACACACTAAATTGGGATCTTTTTTATTTATTACCGGTTACCTACATTGTATAACAACATGGTAAAAGACAAGAAAATAAATGTGAATATGGTATTGGTAATTGAACAAGTATCGTTTTATGTCATTTTTCAGTGACTGCTAATAAAATAAATAGCCTTCTGCAAAGACATTTTTATTGTCAAGCTGTCAGCCTACTTAGTAATAACCCAAGGACAACTGCTAGTAGAGTATAAGCATAATGTACAACTTTAGAAACACCAAATGTTATACACTCTGATCTGTGATTAACTACTTCCTAAATTCCTTATTTTCAAAGTCCTTTTACACATAACAGTTAAATAGTTTCATAATATTGCTGTGTGTGTGTGTGTGTGTGTGTGTATATATATATATATATATATGTATATAGGTACTTGCTGATTGGTATGTATGTTTGAAGTTTCCTATGGTATGAGTTTACACAGGAATTACAGGACGTTTCATATAAGGCACTGCGTCTGGTTGGCTAATGTCATGGACCTTATGTTACATTCATAGAAGACATAAGATGAATTACATATACTCCACAAGATATTCAGTGTAAAGCATTGTATTACTATCTCTGTTTACTTTATAACACATTAAACAATAAAGCACACTTTTCTTCCAGTCAAGAACTGCTGCAGTTAAACTGTTATAATGTCTATAATGAGGGACTGAACTATTGCATCTCCATTTTCTGATATATCAATGGCTTCCTCTAGCTGTTTGCAAACATCTGCAGGAAGTTCAGATGAATTATGATGGACTTCCATCAGTCCTTCACCTATGTTCACCTTTTCACCCTCAACATGTAGAAGCCGTATCCCCACTTTGTGGTCAATAGGTTCATCTGCTTTACTGCGCCCTGCTCCCAATTTCCAGACAGCCTTTGCCACTCTCAGTGCATCCACTTTTATTACAATTCCTGAAACCCATATGAGTGCCAAGGTAACATTCATAATTTAAGTTCATACTGAAGTAAACTTCTCAATAATGCTTTATCCCTAACCTAACTGAGATTCTATCCCATTGCATTGTTTGAACACTGGTCCAACTTACACTACAAACACAGTAAACTGCTGGCAGAACTTCTTTGGAATGCATACAAGGGTTGAAGCATTATTAATATTGTAAATAAATACTTCAGACATGGAAGTTTTGCCAGAAGGAGGAAAAATAAGGGGAGCATATAAAGAGAGGAAGGGATATAAGGATCAGGTAAGGAGCAGTACATGCCATATAAGAATGACCTAGATCAAACTAGAGATTTCTTGTAAGATTTCAGGCTTCTGTGATGGTGTAGTAAAGCATTTGCTCTTATGGGTTGTTACATGGCATGGGTTGGTAGTTTCTTACCAATGTTTCAGGATAGCTTATCATGCCCATCTTCTTTATAAATTTGTTACTGCAAACATTTTTAATTTTGGTCAATACCAAATTCCTTTACATATCTGTGATTAAGAAACCCTACTATGACTAACCATTAATAATGGAATGACTGATTTAATACTGATGTAGTATTGTGCAGCCTTGTCCAGTTTCACCAAAGCACCAATTCAATAAATGGGCATATTACTTAGCTACATGGTGCAACAAGATTTAAAGCAATATTCATTAAGTCTGTTTCCTCACCTTTTATGTTTGCAATTCAATGAAACAACTTACTTTGAACTTTGCACTTCAGCCAAACAATACACACATCAAATTACATAACCAATTTCATTTAATAAACTCTTCCATAAAACTGCATTTTCCAGGTATTGAGAACTGAATCTAAGAGTTATCAGTCCCTTTGGACAAAAATAAGGGAAACTATGTTGTAACAACTGCACTTCCTGTCAATTAGTGAAGAAAATCCTTATGCTTTGAAATATCACAGCTGTACATCAAGCAAATAACAAAGTATAATGGCTCATGATGTTTATTATTCACCAACACATTTAAATAAAGGACCATATTATGTCTTGGACATGTACCTGAAGAATTTGCTTTGATAATGGTAACATGGTTTGGTGAAACAGAAGGCAACACACTCCACATATCTCCTTGGCAAAGAGTTGTTGCAGTTACTTCAGTAACACCTTGACTTATCAGCATCAAGCGAAATTTTTCCAAAGCTTCACCAGAGTTTAAAACCTTTAATATGGTTTCCTTCCCCTCATTCAAAGTTTTAACATGCCCTTTCATCTCTAAAATAATTCCTCCTGAAACATAAAGCATATATATAAGACCTCTGTCCTAAAAAGTAATGGTATTTTATCAGTGTTGTTAAAGTTGAAATGCTAATGACAGGTTCAGTCCTAGCACAGGCTGTAATTATTATGCAGTAACTTGCTACATGACACTTGAACATACATCTGTTTACAAATTTCAATGTTTCACTGTGCATTTTTTCATTTCACTAAACGATAATCACCAACACATTGCACTTCACACTCCAATAAATTAGTCTAGAATGCTGATTTCAGTATTAAAACACATAAAAATACATAAAATTACTCCAACATGTGTCGATCTTAACAGATCATCATCAGGGGGTAAGCCTGTACCTAGTTAAAGTTACTGAATTATTTAAAAACTGAATTTAAAATCCATAAAAAATCCATAAAAATCATTCCTGGTGTTGTGGCAGCAGAACTGTAATAAATTTAAAATATTTATTATACATTGGAACAGGATCGAGTATAGTAAGCTATCTATATTAAATCAATATCAATTGCATAACATTCTTACCGTGTAGCCAGTATACGTGGTGACCCATGTGGCACTGTATGTTAAACTGAGTAGGGTTGGAGGCAGGTAGAGTGTGGTGTCCGATATATAATAAATATTTTAAATTTATTACAGTTCTGCTGCCACAACACCGGGAATGATTTTAATGGATTTTAAATTCAGTTTTTAAATAATACAGTAACATTAACAAGGTACAGGCATACTCCCTGATGACGATCTGTTAAGATCGAAACATGTCAGAGTAATTTTATGTATTTTTATGCGTTTTAACACTGAAATCAGCATTCTAGACTAATTTATTGGAGTGTGAAGTGCATTGTGTTGGTGTTTATCATTTAGTGAAATACATCTGTTTAATAATCGATAAAACACCAACACATGCACTTTTCATTCATTCATTCATTTATTTTCATTCTGTTGATCCATACAAGGTTAAATAACCCTTAGGATATAGAACATGTCATAAAAAATAGGCTACAATTATACAGTATATACAGAATATATCTAGTTAGAGGACCTACTTTCATAGATCCAGTCATGTTACAATGAATATAAGGATAAAGAAGTTGTCTTAAAGTTAAATATATCCAACATTTATAAAAATGTCTTAAGAGCTATGTAGTTACACTTATTGCTGGTTAGACAACATTGATAATAGAATGTATTAAAGTTAAATAACACTATTTTCTGTTAGTTTAAGTTAGCAAAGTTGAGGTATAAAACACAGTGCCATAAACCTTAATTATACCTGTAGCAAAAATACTCCTCTACTGAATAAAATGAGTGTAAAAAGAGAAATCTTTTTATGCAAGTTTGAATAAATTTATTTCGTTTGAGAGAATTTTTGTGTATTAGTCTAGCATGTTGATTTCATTAAAATACATAGACTAATATAGTGTTGAATGAAAAGTGCATGTGTTGGTGTTTTATCAATTATTGAATTGAAAAATGCACGGTGATACATCTGTTTAGTTTTATGAAATTTACATAAGTTAAGATTACAGTTTTCTAGCATAGGACACAGTGTAATTCGGTACAAATACAAGTATATGTAATTTCTGGCGCATGAAGTCTAAACAACTGTTACATCAAGCAGAAGTCATATATAAACCATCTACCCTAAACTCTGATATTATGGCACTGATTTTTACACATGTTCTTGTTATTATTATGCATTCGTGTGTTCCATTCATCTATTATGTGCTAAAAAGAGGACCTTTTAAGTAGTGTGGATAATTTTTATTAAGCTGTGAGAGTGATATGGGATTGGGTCTATTGGTATAGTAGCTTCATATGGGTGTATTATAAGATCTCTGGATTGGAGAATGACAAAAAAAAAAAAGCCAAAGTGTTTTGAGAGAAACCTATGGCTGTACCACTTTTTTTCACAACAGATTCCACATAGAGTACTGTGGGACTGAAACCAGACCTCTGTGATCATATGCCAGCTACCAACATCAGAAATGGCATGACCTAGTTCTGTAAATAACTGTGTATGAAAGAAACTGGTAAGAGAAATAAAAATTTTTATAACTGTCCATTCACCTGTGCTGCCAAACAACAGCTATGACAACATTGAACAAATTTTTATGAAATGTGTTATAGACCTACATATCAGTTTCGTCCCATGGTGAACAACACAGGGATCTACTGTTTATGAACATTTCAATTTCAGATGTATTTAAAAAAATGTTGACAAGACTGACAAGTGTTCAGCAGTAGTTGTAGTAAAATGGTGAGATTAATATATAATATAAGTCAATGTTTCAATTGACACACTTCACTCTGTCAACAAAATATAATAACCTAAATACCAAATCAGGGATCTGGTAAAAAAAATATAAGATACAGTAATGTTCTTACTCACCAAGTGTTGAAACAAGTTCAACCACGTCATGAGGTCCATTCCCCTTCAAGCAATCTATTGCTTCAGCTACCTCCAGTGAATTGCCCACAGCCCTACCAATTGGAGTATCCATGCGTGTAAGCACAGCACGGGTTTGAACTCCAAACCCAGATGAAACTTTTATCTAGAAATCATTTAGTATCTTTTGCAAGGAGCTCTTACAGCTGATGCAACATTCTCTTATGTGTATACTACAGTACAACATATCTGAGTTTGAGATATCTGTGCTAAATTTGGTTCTGTAAAATAATTCATCATATATTTTCATTTCAAAAAACTGACAAAACTTTACTTTTGTGTCCTTTATACAAAGATATTTTCACAATTCTTGAATCAGTTCTCCTCTATAAAAATAACCAGACACCTTAAAAAATGTCTAAGAAGTCATGACTTTAAATGTTTAAACATTTAACACAACACAGTGTATAATAATTTTAAGAAAGTACATCTCTAGCAGCAAATTACTTTCTGAGCCAACAGGTTAACTCACAAGCATTGAAGCCAAAGTGCGAGCCTTATCCTCACTTTGGAAAAACGCAGCACTCCCTACTTTGACATCCATTACCAGTGCCTTTGTACCTTCTGCAACCTTTTTAGAAATAATGGATGCTGCAAAATCAAAGTGAATGTGACAAATAGTAAAATACATTAAAGACTCAAGAACAGAAAGTTTAATAATCTTGCAAATCATTTCACGAAAGACCTCATTAATGCACAGAACTAGGATCCAGATCTAAATTTCTGGCAAAAAAAAATGATACAGAGCACTATGCTCTTAATTTTGTATGCTGTTTTGGTCATGTGGTGGCCTTTGAATGTGGAATGTTTCAAGTTTAATCTGTGCATTTTGTGTTGTTTGCACAGTATGTATACTGTTGTGACTTGTCCAATGTTATGTAATGTGATTCTATAGATGCAAGTAAATACAAATACAACTGAAGACCCTGTTCCATGCAGTAGTGAGAGGAAATGAAGAACTTCCCTGCAAGTCCCATTGTATGTCAAATTAAACTGTGTGACATTTCACATATGTACTTCTTGATGTAATGGTTAGCACTCCTTTTTTGCACTCAGGATATTTCTAGATTCAATCTCAGCACAAAACCAACTAACTTGAATGAAAATTTCTAAGCTTTCCTTAACTGGGACGGTACCTTAAAATAAGCTATAGATCTTTCAGCATACCTCTAAAGCATCGTGTTTTTCTTCAATTGACACTATATAATCTAAACAGTTCATATAGAATCACTAAATAGACAAAGAAACGAACAACTTTTGACATGGCTCTGCCACTCTCTGTACACACTTCATATACTACCAAGTACATCAATTTTAATTTTTCTTATTGTGTTTATGAGTTCCTTGTTTACAGAGATGATAGAATTCCTCAGAATTTCCTGTAAATTGTTAAGAAATTTAAAACACCAATAGGATAATATTCCGACATATAGAATGTACTGAATCAAACCTTGATTATGGTAAATAGAAAGTGGTCTACTGATATCCTGAATGTGAATTGAACTGTGCCCACTAATTGAGACATGGTTACTGTGCATGTTAATTTAAGAACGTATCAGACAAAAGGGCTTTAATTCCAAAATGTATTGCGTTTGAAATTTTGTAATGATGGTGTGCTACTGAACTAGCTTGCACACTAGACATTGTCTCCTGTCTCAATTTGGTTATGAAAAAGCAACATTATCGAGAACCGGAAATAACTTCAAACATGGCATGACAAAATACAACTGTCAATAGAAAAAAAGAAAGCTAGCTACAGAAAGTATTTACAAAACAAAACAGTGGAGCACTATATAGAATACAAAAAACACCGAGCAATAGTAAGGGAAATGACACGAAGGCAAAGAAGAGACAATTGGGATAAATTTGTTAAGACATTGGAAAGGGACATAACAGGAAAACAAAGGCGAGGCTTTAAAAATATTTAAACAGCTACAACTGCAAGAAAGAGATAAATTCAAAATTGACCCAATAACAAAAACAGAATGGATAGAATACTATGGAAAACTCTGGAATGAACAAGGCAGCCAGGGTGAAGAAAGAACAGAAGAGGAGAGGAGAAGTGAAGTGACAGATGACCATGAACACATGATAACAGTAGAAGAGTTAAACAAAGTACTTGAATATGCAAAAAACAGAAAAGGTTGCAGATCAGATAACTTACCAATGGAACTGTGGAAATTTGAAGGAAACGAATTAAAAATGCACACACTAGAGCTGTTTAATAAAATAATAGACAAAAATCAAATGCCACAAGAATAGGAAACAGGAATGGTGATAAACACGCATAAAAAAGGAACAAAAAGCAAATGTGAAAATTACAGAGGAATTACTTT
>Ga0209629_10001137_pt1 | contig 16191 bp, 17 predicted proteins | sample TergutCu122P5_FD_187286 | JGI IMG/M metagenome (GOLD analysis project Ga0209629, IMG submission 187286) | Cubitermes ugandensis P5 segment gut microbial communities from Kakamega Forest, Kenya - Cu122 P5 (SPAdes) (version 2) | ecosystem: Host-associated > Arthropoda: Insects > Digestive system...
TTTATTTTCGAGTTTTTCTTTTTTATCTAAAAATTACTCGATTGAATTACAATATGATAGTTATTACCTTTAAGAGAGTTTAGGGAATTTGTTTATTGTTTTGTTTATGATTTTGTTTATTAGAATAATATTGGTGATGTAAATTGCTTAAAAACAATAAGTTTATTAAACATCCTTTTAGGTTCTACCTATTCGTAAGAGGTGGAATTAAAAAATACAAATATGAAGAATTATTTATAGATGTACTATTATAAAAAAAAGGAGAGCGATATTCATTTTGATTTTCACAGGGAAAAGGAAGAAATTTATATCAAACTAAAAGATTATGGACAAATTACTGACTGAAATAGAAAACTTTCGACAGAAAGCGAATGCCTATTTACAAGGAAAAGGGAAAAATGCCTTAGCCCAGATTGTGCAGCAAAATAACAATTATGAAAAGTTTATTGCAACTTCAAATTTTGCAATGGCAGTTTCGGATTGGGAAAACTTTACAGATTTGAAAACAGCGAAAAACACGACTATCCCTCCATTTTTAAGGTTTGGCTATGTGTTTGCCAACACAAAAAACGGAAGGGTTTTGGATAAAGTCCCTATCCCATTGCTTTTACCCTGTTCGGAAAATAACGCAGTGTTGTTTGAAATGGAAAACATGAAACTTGATGCAGTTCCTTCGCTTTTTCAGTCTATTGCTTTACGGTATTTACTTTCGATGCCGATGAAAGTATGCAAGTTTTATATGATTGACACGGATTTCGGCAGCAGTTTTTCTTTCTTCTCCACAATTACTAATTCTCAACTGCAACGTGAATTATTTTATAAACCCGAAGATATTAATAAATTAATGTCCGATTTGGCTAAAATTGTAAGTCAAGCAAATCAAAGCTATTTGGGAATGTTTCCCAATCTTACCGCTTATAACTTGCAAGCGGGGCAAATGGCGCAACCTTATCATTTTGTTTTCATCGACGATTTTCCTAACGCTTTTTCAACTACAACACTGGATGCTCTTTACAACCTGATTAACAATAACAATGCCACTAAAGCTGGAATATATATCTTTATCAATTACAGCAAGAAAAACTATGCTCCGCGTGATTTTGATATAACACGTTTTAAAAATATATGCGCTGGAATTAGTTCAAATAGTAAAGGCGATATTTCACTCGCCAATTGGAATGTCAATGTTCCTGTGTCGAAATACAAAATTGTTATTGAAACAGCTTTGCCTGAAAATGCCAATCAAATTGTAGATTTCATTAATAATATTGAAGAAGACAAAGTAACATTCTCTTTGGATGGATGGATTGACGACTTAAAAAAGAAAAATCAAATTTGGAAAGACACTACAATCAATGGAATTAAAGTGCCGATAGGATTTATTACCCCAATTAAAACCTTTGACTTTTATTTGGCAAATGATAATGACAGTGGATGTAAAGATTTTTTTGCTTTGGTTGCAGGTCGTCCTCGATATGGAAAAACTGTTTTATTGCACAATATTATAGTAAATTCTTGCATGAAATATTCGCCTGATGAATTGAACTTGTATTTAGCTGATTTTGCCGAAGGCGCCAGTTTCAGCCTTTACAGAGATTTACCTCATGTTAAATCATTAATGCTGTCAAACAATAAAGAATATGCTTTGCGAATGTTAAAATATATCGTATTGGAAGCAAAAAAGCGCTCTGATTTATATAAGCAAGCTCAAAGAGACTTTGGAAAACTACCTACTACTTTTGCAAGCTATAGGGAAATTACAGGTAAAAATCTTCCAAGGATATTGCTTGTGATGGACGAGTTCCATTATTTATTTAATTCTGTAGATATTGTCACAATGGAAGCAAAAAAAGAACTTTGTGATGGCATCAGACAATGGGGAAAATTCGGGATAAGTATAATTCTTTGCACCCAGGACCTTTCCGGAGTAAATTTTGGCGATGCAGATACTAAAATTACTTATCGCTTTGCGCTTAACCTGTTGGAGACAGACAGCAAAAGCGTAATCAGAAATAGCGCCGCAAAGTTTCTTACCCGCAAGGGGCAAACCATTATGAACAACACATCAGACGGCAACGAGCAAATGAATGTTGAATTTCAATGCGCCTTCACGCCTCGTTATTTGGAACACGTGAATTTTTTAGCTCAACTATACCAAAAACATGTTGGCAAGCTGCCTGCAAAATATATTTGTGAATCGGGTACAAATGCCGATATTGCAGATAATACGACTTTATTACAACAAATAGTAAATGATTCGTTTACGGTAAATAATCAATATTGCGATATATTTGTGGGAAAACCGGATTTGTTGCGCGATTCCCATACGCGCATCCATTATCAGCGTCAACAAAATTCAAACACATTAATGTTAGGCGAAGATTTTGGAACGGCTATCAATGTCATGGCTATGAGTTTAATTCAAATACAAAAACAAAGCCATCCTAAAAGCAAATTTTATGTTATAGATTGCTTTAACGCCGGTGATGAATTTTATGCATCCTTAAATGGATTAGCAGATTATTCGTCAGGTTTCATCATTGGCGATGCTCAGTCTATCGCCGCCAGCGTGAATGAAGTTGCAGATGAATTGGAAAAACGAAAACAAGCGTCTTCGCAAGGACAATATATCGAAGAAAGAATAGTGTTATCAATTTTAAACACGCAAAATTGCTATGAACTGCGACCTCAACAATCGGGTATAATGCCAATGCCTTCAGCTTCGGCTACCAAATTGATAAAAATACTCAAGGAAGGTTCAGCTTTGGGAATACATTGCATTATTCATTCGCTTAATTATAATTCATTGATTGGCACAGGAAACATCTTTGATTCAGGGGTGATGAACAACTTTGGAAATAAGATATTCTTAAAAGGAGCTGATACCCAGAATATTTTCCTGGGAGGTTTAAGAATCGCGCCGGTCGATGAAAATGGACAAATCATTGTGCTGAATAATAAATTGGACAAAGAAGATTATGAACAGTGCAATGCCTATTCCGAAATAACAGCAAACAGCAACAATGCAACCATTGATTTTATTTCACAACTTTTTGAACGTAACCGCTATGCTTGATATTGCCAAAGAAAACGACAAGTTATTTAATGCCGTATTGCAATCGGTTGAAGATTTGCATAAAACGGAAACCGCAATCGAAAACGAGAAAAATCTGATTGCTCAATTCACTGATTTTTTATCAAAGAATACAGGAGAAATAGAGAAATTCCATTCTATAGAAAATGAATTGATTGATTATCTTAAAAAGTACTCATTTACTGGGAATTTAGATTTTACTCCCGTCAAAAATATTTTGCAACCTCTGACTGCGCTGAAACAAAAACTTGCCGAAATGGGTAAAGAAGCAAAAGCGCTGGCAGGCTTGCCCGACAGATACAACTGCCATAAGGCAATGGATGCCTGCAAAAATTTAACGCTGTTTTGCGTTAATGAAATGAAATCGGCGGATTATGATAAAGTTACAACGGCATTGGATGCGAATATTCCTAAGTTGCAAGCCATCAAAAAAGAATTTGATACAGAAGAAAAAATTTTGGGAGCAATAAAGAATGTGATGAACAAAAATCAAACAGTTTTAAATACATACACAGCTTTTAAAATCGAATTAGAACAATTCGTTTCCAATTTTCCAAACGATAGGGATAACGACTTGGCGACAGTCGAACACAGGCTTCAAAAATTAAATGAAATTGATAAAACGGCTAATCAAATAAATAGCATCGCTGTTCAAATACAGAACTTTGCCGATAGATATGGTAAAAACAATATATTACAAAAAGCGTTACAATTCCTCTCGCTGATGAATACAAAAATGAAGTTTAATGATGCGGATAAAGTTAAAAACGAATTGGACGCTATTCATTCTCAATTGAAAAACGTTACTGACAATTTTGATAAAGAAAGCAATGCAAGCCTGCAATTACTTATAAAATTGCAGCAACGCACTCCTGACTGTTGGGAAGAAGAAAACGAGAACCTTATTTCCGACCTGTCAGCAATAATTAACCAAGATTCGAGAAAAGTAAATTTTGTCTTGCAAGATTATTATGATTCTGAGAACAATGCAATTAACAAAAAGAAGCAGGATATTATCAATTTTGAACGACAACATGCTGATTTACTTAGTCGCTACGGTCAAAGGTTGAGTGCTGAAATCAAAAACAAATATGTAAGCTATTCCTTTTTTGAACAATGGATTGCTGACATAATAAAAGAAGAACGACAACGAAAAAACGCCTCACTGTGGAAAATTGCCAAAATTGTCGGCATCATTTTGGGCATCGGTATTGCCATCGGATTAATTATTTGGGCTTTTAGCGTTCATCCATGGATTAGTGGAATTATAGCATTAATATTGATAATCATAGCAATTAAAATACTTAAAGATTAATGGTTTATGAATATTCTTAACAGCAACGATTACAACCGCGGATACGACGACGGGTATAAAGCCGGTTTTGGCGACGGGGTAAAAGGTAAAGCTAAAAATTTTGTCAAGGCGGGTATGTCGTTAAAGTTTGCATTGCGTGGCAGTCATGCAATCGATACCTACAATGCCGGCTATAACGATGGTTATCAAAAGGGTTGCGCGGATAGAAACAGTAAGCCTCAGCCGCAAGCGGTAAAAATGGTAAATAATACTTCTAATAACTTACAGGGCAATTTTGCAGAAATGAGTTTGGAAGTTCAGAAACAGCGGGTTTTAGATTTGAAAGCCCAATTAGAGTTGATGATCGGGCGGGTCGAAATATTGAAACAGGATTTGAGCATTCAATTAGACAGAGCGCTTGAAAACGGATTGCCGGTCGAAATATATCAGAACTATAAATTTCATTATTTAAGCAGCTTGTATAATGGCTTGGACACAATCGGCAATCGCGTTCAGCGAGAAGATACGGGATATCTGAACGATGTAGAAGTTCACTTAACGGAAGCAATAAACAGGAAATAATCAAGATATTATGGCAGAACAAAATATAGTGCAGGCAATATTTGGAATAGAATACATCATAAAAAAGCTGGAATATTTAGCTTTTGAATTAAATGACAGGCTGGTAATACAACCTGACAAAATTCTTGCCGATGCTGTCTCTTTGGGTTTCCCTGTCGAAATAGAAAAGCGTTACCGAAACGGATACATGGCAAAAAACGAGGAGGATGCAAGAATGCTCATAACCGACATTCAGCATTTACACATTCCATATCTCGAAAGCGTGATTCAGGATTTAAAAAATGCGATTAACAGATAAAATAATTATATAACTAATAAAATAAAGAATTATGGAAGAAATGGTATTACTGACTCAAAAGCAAAAAATGCTTGAGATGCGCAGTTTTTTGGGAGACTTTTGCCTTCAGCTCAACAGCAGAATGGAAGGGTTAGAAGACAAGTTAGCAGTATTTGTTCAGCAGGGATTTCCTTCAGACATTGCAGCTCATTATTATCAAAGTTATTACACGCCTGAAAAGAGTGAGATTGATGGTTTGATACAAACCGTACAAACGGCACACTATGGGTATATCGACAAGGTGGTTGCCGACATTCAGGCTGCAATTGATAAACAATAAATTGTAATCATTAAAACAAAAAGTATTATGGCAGAAATGAGTTTAGAAACGCAAATCGCCGCCTTACAGGATATGGAAAGTTATCTGGGCGATTTTTGCAACATGATGTACGATCATATTGAAACATTAAGGCAGAATTTGTATAACTACAAAGCGCAAGGATTTCCAACGGAGATTTCCGACAAGTATGAGCAACGGCACTATGCGCCAGCACGCGCAACAGTGGAACAAATGATTACCCGGATACATACGCTTCATTACAGCTATATTGACGGGATAATTGAACATTTACGAAATGCAATAAACGAGTAATATTATTAATTTTTAAACAATAAATTTTATGGCAAAAAATGATTTTAGTGCAGAACAAGCAACAAATGAAGAACAAAAATGTTTATGCGTATTGGTGCTTGATGTCTCAGGTTCAATGGAAGGTGAAGCAATAAAAGCGTTAAACGAAGGCTTACAGAATTTTTACAGCCAAATTGACGATGATGTTACCACAAGCCAACGTGTGGAAGTGTCATTAATTACTTTCAACCATATTGTAAAAACAGTGCAAGAACCAGCTTTGGTGGAAAAATTTACAATGCCTAAGTTAAAAGCAGACGGCTCAACGGCAATGGTAAATGCAGTTAATGATGCTATTGACAAAGTTCAAGCACGCAAGCAATGGTACAAAGACAACAATCAGGCTTACTATCGTCCTTGGATAATTTTAATGACAGATGGAGAACCGGATTCCGACCAGGACGTAGACGGTTTGGCTCAGCGCATCAAAGCAGATATGGCAGCCAAAAAATACGTGTTTCTTCCAATTGGCGTAGAAAACGCCAATATGGCAATCTTGGATAAGATAACAGGTTTGGCAAATGGCAAAAAAATGGGACCTATGAAGTTAAAAGGATTAAACTTCACATCTTTTTTCCAGTGGTTAAGCGCAAGTATGGGAACAGTAGTAACTTCTGAAGAAGGTCAAACTGTGAATATGCCTTCTACAGATGACTGGTTGGCGGCTTTTAAAATATAGACTAATGCTTTTGCAGGATAGCAGGTAAACATTAGCTATCCTGCAATTTTTAAATTAACTAATTGAATAAATATGAAACGAATATATTTAATAATTGTGACGGTTCTTGTTACTTATAACCTTGCTAATGCCCAAAACAATTTTAAGGATACAATAGAAGCAAATAATGCAGGTTTTTATCAGTCAAAAGAACTTTTACAAAAAAAGCAAACAGATTATAAGAATTATAAAATTAACCAACCGCAAATTAAAGTTGGAAATAAAAAAGTAAAATGGTATATCAAAGATACTAATTTATCTGAATATGGCGAACTGGTAAAACAAGGTTGGTTGGAAAAAAAGCCAAGTCAGGACTTTGATTTAGATGAAATGAAGGCAAAAGATGGTTTTGAAAAAAGTTATACGCTTTACAAAACAAAACAATCTGATTGGAATAGCATTTTAATTAACAAAGGTTGGAAAGATAAAAAAAGTGAAGCAGGGGATGACTGTGTTGAGATACAGGTGAAAAGAGCAGACGGCAGTGATGGAATTTTATACGGAAAACTTGATGAAACAAAAGAGACTAAATCGTCGATTGCTGAAGGTTATGTATCAGCCTCTAAAAAAGAAACAGGGCATGAATATGATGAAAAAGAAATAGATGTGCAAGGCGTCAAAGTAACTCTTTACAAAAAAAAGACAGTAGCTACTGTCTCCGCAGGAGATACTGCAAAAATAGCGAACATGATACAAACGAACGAAATAGGCATAAAAAATGTTAAAACAGAGACAGATAAGAAAATAGAATCACTAAAAAAAGAAAATGAAAAGGCATTACAAGCAATTGAATCACAGAAGATATCTGATTCTAAAAAAGAAGAATTAAGGAAAGAAATAGATAAACGGACAAAAGATGTCATTGATTCAATAAATGGAAAAGCGACTAATGACATAAAAAATCTTGAAGAGACAAACAAAGGACTTCAAAGGCAATTGGACTCACTTGCAAAAAATCAAGACAAATTACTCGACACAATCAAAGCTATTGCTGCTGTTGCAATTGTGTTAATAGGTTTGGTTGTTGCCCTGATATTTATGTTTTTCAAAATGAAAGCTAAAAAGAATAATATTGCAAATATGAACACTCAAAATCCTATATCAGAAGCGACCACAACTCCAATTCAAGCTGCAGCAACTACTGAAAATAAAATTTCTGAATCTCAAACGCAGCCGATGGAGCAACCCCAACACCCAACACTCGATTTACCAATGCAGGAACCTGAACAACAACACAAAGAAAAACCTGTTCCTCCGCCACCGGCTATTATTACTGATGCGACTGCTTTTGCAGCTGACGCCGGGGAATGGATTGTGGTAGGCGCTTCAGCAATCGGTAAAGGGCATATTTCGGCAAAAATGCCCTGCCAAGACAACCATAAATACGAATATTTGGGTGAAGGTTGGGGTATTGCTATTACTTCTGATGGCGCTGGTTCGGCAGAAAACTCCCAGATTGGTTCAAAATTGATTGTTGAACGAGGAGTTGTCCATTTCAAATCGCTTATTGAACGCGAAGGTTGGATGAAAAGAAATGAATTGCCATCCGATGCCAAATGGTTGCAACTTTCTTATTCTACACTCAAGGCAATCCGAAACGATATGGAAAGTGTTGCTAAGACAAACAATGTAGAACTTAAATCGCTAAGCGCAACTGCTATTGTGGTTATTCATACTCCGGAAGGCATTTTGGCAACCCATGTTGGAGACGGCAGAGCCGGTTACAAAAACGAAAAAGGAGAATGGAACGCTATAATCACTCCGCACAAAGGCGAAGAAGCCAATCAAACCATTTTCTTGCAGTCCGATTTTTGGAATATTCCTAACTACGTAATGTCAGGCGTGTTGGTGCCTGAAAGTGTGGTGGTACGCAAAAAGCCGTTTGCATTTACCTTAATGAGCGATGGTTGTGAAAGCACGGCATGGCTTTATAATCAAAAAGACTCAAAAACGGGAAAATATTATGATCCTAATAAACCCTATTTAGGCTTTTTTAGTCCATTGGAAAAAAACCTGCAATCTTTCCGCAACGACAAAATTGCTTTGGAAGAACGAAAAGAAAAGTGGCAAAATTTTATTGTCTCAGGCATACAGTCGTTTGCAAATGAGCCTGACGATAAAACAATGATTTTAGGAGTGTTACATTTATAATGATAGACAGAAATGGGATACAATGTGCTTACTTCAAAAGGCGAAAAAATTGTTCTTGCAGATACACCATTATCCAAGGGAGGGGAAGGCGAGGTGCGACAGATTATTTCACCTGCACACTATACAAACAATTGTGTAAAAATATATTACATACAAAACAGAACGAAAGACCGAGCAGATAAAATCCAATTCATGATAGATAACCCTCCTGCTCAAATCCAATCAAAAAGTTTTATGATTGGATGGCCTATAGATACCATACATCATTTGAATAAAGAATTTGTTGGCTTTATGATGCCGCTGGCTTTTCAAGGTAGTAAGGAATTGGCGTATCTGACATCAACGACATTAAATTATAAAAAATTAGGTAATAATTGGTATAAATATGAACATAGAAATGGAAAATCTGCTAAAGTCGCAAGGCTTAAACTGATGAATAACATTGCTATCCCCATTCATTTAATACATCAAACAGGGAAATATGTCCTTCAAGATTTTAAGCCGGCAAATGTACTAGTAACCCATACAGGACAAATTACTATTTGTGATATTGATTCGATACAAATAACCAATGGATACCAAACACTTTTTCGGGGTCAAGTATCTACGCCTGACTATCGCCCCCCTGAATATAATAATAACAATGTAGGAAAAAATGCTTCAGATATTTTAAAAGAATCCTGGGATAATTTTGCCTTGGGTGTTGTTTTTTATCAATTGTTATTTGGATTGCACCCTTATTCAGGTTTGACACCAAAACAACAAAAAGATCCGAATGAAAATTCAATAGCTTCACATATTGATGAGGGACTGTTCCCATTCGGAAACAATGCATATAAAATTAAAAGCTATTCTAAATTACATGAAAATTTTGTTATCGTGCCTCCAAAACTGCAAACTTTATTCAAGAGAGCATTTTCTCAGGATCCAAAACAGCGACCAAGAGCAGAAGAATGGGGTAAAGTCATTCACGAAATTATTCTTAACGCAGGACCAATACCAGACACTCCAATGCCACCCAATCCGGCTACACAAGTGAAACCAACAAATTCGGCAAAACAAAAATCTACGCCACCCAAGACTGCGTCGGCAAAGTCACAAGTAACGCCTAAAACTCAATCAAAAAAACGGAATAAGTTCGTTACTTTTTTTTTTAACGCTTATGATTTTTTTAAACGCCGTTTTGGCTTTAAGCTGTTTGGTTTTGGGTAAGGGTAATGTGGGGTATGAAGATGATAAATTTTTATTTTTTTTAGGTTCACTATTTCTTATAAATTCGGCGTTTATGATCGTATTACTGTATAATAAAAAATGGGGATTTTGGGGATTTTGTATTTCAACCGGACTTACATGGATGCTCTCTAATCAGAAGGCAGGGAGCATGTTTATATTAGGATTGGTTTGTACATCAATTCTTAGACTGATTCTCCAAATTAAAAAAGATGGAATTAGTTGTTGGGATAATTTAAGTTAATGGATTAAAATATAATATTTTAAAGTAAATAGTATGGCAGAAAATGATTTTAAAAGTAAGAATGTTCTTATTTCAGATGAATTACAGCATTTTATAAATTCTCTTGCGGAAGATGTGTTGCTCAAACACGAAGTATTTGATGATACAAAGCGAAGCCGACTCAAAAAGTTCAGTTCAGCAGGGATTGAACCCAGAGTTTTGGAAAGAAATTTATCCGATTTCTTTGAGTTGTATAATAATTATCAGCCTACAAAGTCAGATGCACAAAAGCGAATATTGAAGTTGCAATCGCAACAGTGTTATATCGGCGATGTAACATTTAACAAATTGATAGAGAACAAAAATAAAAAAAGGATAGAAGAAACTCCCGAAGTTGTCGTACAGAATCAGAAATCCAAGTCTTTAACCCAAAAAGTGGTTTGGGGAATTGTGGGGGTAGCCTGTATTTTGGCATTGATTCTTATTATTCTGAATATAAATAAAAAACCTGTAGAGCAAAAAGGCGATGATATGGTTGCAGCTGGGAAATATACCGAAGCGGCTGAAATGTATAAATTGGGTTCGGATACAAGCGCAAATTGTTTATTCAAATATTTTGAACTTTTTTTAATCAGAAAAATAGAATCTCAATTGGATGGCAAACAATATGCACTTTTACAAACTTTAGCTCAAAAAGGAAATAGGGATGCCATGGCTATATTGGGCGAAATGTATGGTAATGGAGTTGGTGTTTCACACGATAAAGAAAAATCTATTAACTGGTATCGTAAAGCAGGAATGGATCATGATGCTGAAATCACTTTCTTTCCCCCAGAAGACAGTATTGGATATTCAGTAAAGGAAATCAACGACTGGAAAGAAAAAAATAAGGCGGTAATAATGAGTAAAACCACTGACAAAGATATTGGAGAGTATTCTATCCCAAAAGTCATGATGGATGAAAATAGAGAATTAGTTTACTTGTTATTAAATTCAAAATCTATTTCTGATAAAAAAGAACAACAAAATTGGTTTGATCTTTACCCTCTGATGAATGAAGAAAAAATATTAAAATTATATTCCATATTAATGAGAGAAGGATATAAATTGTTTGATATTGAAAGAATATATCAAGGTAAGCAAAAAGCGATAAAATTACAATATCAGACAATAGGACAAGCTCAAATCCCATTATTTATTTTAAACAGAGCCGATAGTTTGAGTGATGCAAAAAACTATACGACGGCTATTGCCTTACTTGAAAAGAATTTGAAAGTATTTGAAAGCGATACTTTGTATAACGTTTCTTTTGCATACATTCGCCTGGGTAACTTATATTATTTAAATGCCACAAATTATGAAAAAGCAAAAGACTATTATCTGAAATACTATAATTTCGTGAAACCTTTGTTGCAAAATGCACCGGACAAATATGTTTCATGGTTTTCCAACAATCTTTCTTCATTAGCAAATGTTTATGGCAAACTTGGAGATTACAAAAGCGCCATTAAGTCAGCAGAAGAAAATATAAATTTGGTTGATAAATACAAAGTGTTTTTTGAAAACTATAGATCAAATATTTCTGGAAAATATGGTAGCCTCGCTTGGTTTTATCTATTCACAAAAGATTATATAGCTGCCGAACAGATTTCGCAAAAAGCATTAGAAATAGACAGTAAACAAACTTGGTTAAAAACAAATCTCGCACACGCATTATTATTTCAAGGAAAAACAAGTGATGCCGAAAAAATTTATGTCGAGTTGGCTAACACCATTTATCATGATAATGAAACTTATGCAAAAACTCTATTAGACGATTTTGATCAATTTGAGAAAGCGGGTGTTGTTCCACAAAACAATAAGAATCTTTTGGATAGAATAAAAGAATATTTAAATAATCGCAAAACGAAATAACAAAAATGTACCGTCTCACAAAAATCGTCCTCACCGGCGGACCATGTGCCGGAAAAACAACCGCCTTGTCGCGTATCATTGAGAAGTTTACAGACAAAGGTTATTTAGTTTTGGCTTTGCCCGAATCGGCAACCTTGTTCAATCAGGCGGGTGTGAATTTCCTGACTGGCGATAAACGTCTGTTTCATGCAGCCGAAAAGTCGCTGCTCGGTTTTCAGATGGCAATGGAAGATTATTTCGTGCAGATTACCGAAGCTGCCGATCGTCCGGCGCTTATCATCTGTGACCGGGGCGTGATGGATATAGCCGCCTATCTTTCTGCCGAATCATGGCAGGCTTTGCTCGATGAATCTGAACTGTCGGTTGTGCAAGTCCGCGATAAGTGTTATGATGCCGTGTTGCACTTGACTACAGCCGCCAAAGGCGCCGAGCAGTTTTATACTACTGCCAACAATAGCAGCCGCACCGAAAGCATAGAACTCGCCCGGACATTAGACGATAAACTGATTGCTGCATGGACAGGACATCCACACTTGCGGATTATTGACAATTCCACCGGTTTTGAAGGAAAAATCAATCGAGTAGTTGCAGAAATTTCCGCTGTACTGGGCATACCCGAACCTATAGAAACGGAGCGAAAGTATCTGGTCGAAATTGTTGGCGCTTTGCCTGCCGGAAGCGTTGAGACCGAGATTTTCCAAACCTACCTGTTGCCGGATGACGATGAAGAAGTACGGGTACGCAAGCGTGGGCAAAACGGACATTACATCTATTTTCTGACCAGAAAACGTACCCTGCACGGAAATAGCCGCATCGAAACCGAAAGGCAAATCACCCCTTCGGAATATGTGCAGTACCTCGCTCAAGCCGACACCGACCGCACAACCATTCACAAGCGGCGCACTAGCTTTGTATGGGAAAGCCGGTACTTTGAATTGGATACTTTCGTTTCACCCAATCTTCCTTTTTCTCTTTTGGAAATCGAAGATGCGGAGCGGCACGAAGATATTGCATTCCCGCCTTTCATCAAAGTAGTGGAAGATGTAACAGATAATAAAGAATTTTATAATAGTAGTTTAGCGAAAAAAGGTAAATGATATATATCCTTCTCCTCTCCTTCAACCTCGCCCACTTTATTGGCGATTTCACTCCACTGAATAAGTGGTTTATATCCGCCAAGCAATATGGGAAACCTGTTTTGTTGGTAGCAGGGCATGGTGTAGTGAATGGAGCATTGTATGGAATAGTGGCTTGGTTGATTATAGGGATAAAAGCGGCGCTGTTTGCGTTTGTCATTGAAACGGTAACGCATACTGTAATTGATGTTTTGAAAGGACGCCTCAACATCCGGTTTCCTGTGTTGGAAGACACAAAAAAGCCTCACCATTGGACAATTATGGGCGGTGACCAGTTTTTGCATCAAGTCGTATTGATTTTTATCGTATATTTGTGTTTTGAAGTTGAAAGAGGTATATGAATTTCTAAAATAGATAGCAAAATGAAAATCAACAAATGGCAAAATGAAAAATGGCAAAATATTGATAAAGATGAAATTAAAGAATCTCTGAATGAATTATCTAATGAGGAATTACTTGATTTTAATTTTTTTTATGTTACGCAATTAAAAAAAGAAAAGTTTATATTAGATCCTTTTGTTGATATTAATTTAGCAAAACCTGTTATTGATTTACTGACTTCAAAATATGGAAGTAAAACATTTTGTGTCATAAACAATTTTCAAGACTGTGGTCTTGTATCAGAAGCTTTTTTTCGTCTTGAAGATGACCGTCGCTTTTTGGCTTATTGGCATTTTAAAGACCTCGAAAAGTTTATAAGTAAAAAAGAATATAGAAAAGATGAATACGAAGAATGTGAAATATACAATTTTTCAATATTAAATTCATGGAACAAGCACTTGGATGCCGTTCGATCAGAACGATATATAAATGATTTATTGATGCAAATAAAATAACAACGCATGGCATATATTATGGTTGACATTGAAAGTGATGGACCTATTCCGGGCGATTATTCAATGATTTCCTTCGGCGCAGTTTTGATAGACGAACAATTGGATAAAACCTTTTACGGCAGGTTAAAACCCATTTCGGACAAGTTCATACCTGAAGCTTTAGCGGTATCGGGGCATACAAGGGAAGAAACGCTTTCTTTTGATGATCCTGCAAAAGTGATGACTGATTTTAAGGAATGGGTAGAGAAAACCTGTAACGACAGACCCGTTTTAATCAGTGATAATAATGGTTTTGACTTCATGTTTATCTGCTGGTATTTTCATCATTTTATCGGCGTTAATCCCTTTGGGCACAGTTCACAAAATTTAGGCAGTTTATTCAAAGGTATTGAAAGAGATATGTTCAAAAGTTTTAAGCATTTAAGAAAGACGGAACATACGCATCATCCTGTAGATGACGCAAAAGGAAATGCAGAAGCTTTGCTGACGATGAAAAAAGAGTATGGGCTAAAAATAAAACTGTAAGAATGGCAACTAAGAAAATCCTATACTTCGACATGGACAATGTCCTTGTTGACTTCCCTTCGGGCATTTCCCGCCTGAGTGAGGAAACAAAGAAAGAATATGAAGGTCGTTTAGACGACGTACCCGGAATATTCAGTCTGATGGATCCTATGCCCGGAGCCATCGAAGCTGTGAAATTGTTATCGCAATATTTCGATTGCTATATTCTATCCACCGCTCCTTGGAAAAATATCTCGGCTTGGTCGGAGAAAGTAGCTTGGGTTCAGAAATATTTCGGCGATGACAAAGAAAATCCATTTTTCAAACGCTTGATTATTTCGCATCACAAAAACCTCATCAAAGGCGATTATCTGATTGACGACCGTACTAAAAACGGCGCAGGAGAGTTTGATGGAGAATTAATACAGTTTGGAAGCGTATGGTTTCCAGATCGGGATAAATGGGATAAAGTAGTACAATATTTAATGGAAAAAGAAAAATTAGAATTCATACGGAAACCAGAGTTTGAACAACTTAATATTATTGTCAAAAACTTTAATTTTGATGTTCCCTGTTTACAAACTGAACACGAATTAAAAGCATTGTACTATGAGTTACAATTTAAGCACAAAGATATTTGGTATCAAGTACAACAATTATCTGTTTCTGAGTCTAAAAAGAAATTATTTTTTATTATTGTTGCATTGATTGATGAGGATTTTTCTAAAAAAGAGAATTACAAATATATATTTCTATTAAGATACACATTTAATCAACACGAATTTAAAAAAGAAGCATTACAAAAAGTATATTGGGGTAATTTTTGGCAACCTGTAGAACAATTCCTAATAGACGTTATAGATGGAGAAAAAGAAACGGAAAGAGTAAAAGAATGAAATTTTTAGAATCAATAGAATATAATAATAACCAATCAACTCCTCATTGTTTAAATGAAATAAATACGGTTGAATTGCATGATTTGGAAAAATCTATGTCTGATTTATTTGAACTGCTTACAACAAAATATGCCGATAAAACATTCTGTATCCAAACCGATTATGATTATATGTTTGGAAATATTTCATGGCAAAAGAGCTATTTTTATTATGCAGATGCCGAACAAGCTATTTTAAAAGATTGGTCCGGGAGAGAAGGACAGCCTCAGTACACTTTAGATAAATCATATATCAGCGTTTATAGATTTTCAGAATTGAAAAACGCGGAAGAGTATGAACGAGAAAAAATAATTTGTGAATTACAAGCTCTGTTGAAATAAAAACTCAAGAAAAATACCATACAAAAGTGATAAAATATGAAACGTAAGATATTATATTTTAGTTTAATAGCCTTTATTCTTATAAGTTTTTCTGCTTGTAACCCAAAAAATACTCTAAGCAATGATGACAGTTATAAACGGATAGAAACTCTCATAAAGGATTTGGATAATGACGGGAAAATGGATTCGGTTTTTTTATATCAAAATCCTTATAGTTTTGTTGAGTGTAAGTTATCTATACTTAATTATAAAACAATTAAAAGCG
>Ga0209629_10001138_pt1 | contig 16188 bp, 12 predicted proteins | sample TergutCu122P5_FD_187286 | JGI IMG/M metagenome (GOLD analysis project Ga0209629, IMG submission 187286) | Cubitermes ugandensis P5 segment gut microbial communities from Kakamega Forest, Kenya - Cu122 P5 (SPAdes) (version 2) | ecosystem: Host-associated > Arthropoda: Insects > Digestive system...
GCACTTCGACCCGCTGGCGGTGATCGACATCGCCACCTTGACCGGCGCCTGCATGATCGCGCTGGGCGGCGTCAGAAGCGGCCTGTTCGCCAGCCACGACGAACTGGCCGATGCGCTGCTGGCGGCGGGCGAGCGCGCGCTCGACCCCTGCTGGAGGCTGCCGCTGGACGAGGAATACGCCGAGGGGCTGAAAACCGCTTTCGCCGACGTCGCCAACGTCGCGGGCCGTCCGGCGGGCGCGGTTACCGCCGCCAAGTTTTTGCAGCGCTTTGCCGGCCGCGCGCCGTGGGCGCATCTGGACATCGCGGGCACGGGCTGGAAAGGCAGCGGCACGGCCAAGGGCGCGACGGGCCGCCCGGTCGGGTTGCTGGTGCATTTCCTGCTGGCCACCGCCGACCAACTGGCCACGCCGCGCGCCGCCGAACCCGCCCCATCGGACAAATCGGCGGGCAAGAGCAAGAAGGCCAAACAGAAAACCTAGCGGTCAATGACCGAAATCGCGTTTCACTTCAACGTCCCCGACAAGCTGCACTACGCCTGCCGGCTGTTGCGCAAGGTCTATCAATCCGGCAGCCGCGCGCGGGTGGTTGGCGACGCCGACACGCTGGCCGCGCTCGACCAGGCGCTGTGGACATTTTCCGCGCAGGATTTCATCCCGCATTGCCATGCCGGCGCCGACGCCACGCTGCTGGCGCACACGCCCATCGTGTTGGCGGTATCGGGCGACGCCCAGGACCCCAGCGACGTGCTGGTCAACCTGGGGACGGCGGTGCCCTCGGGTTTCGAGCGCCACCCCCGCTTGATCGAGCTGGTCAGCCAAAGCGAAGCCGACCGCGCCGGCGCGCGCCAACGCTGGCGGCACTATGCCGACCGCGGTTATGCCATCACGCGGCACGATTTGGCCGTGAACCAGTAAAGGCTGTTTTTATTTGCCGCGCAACACGCAGCGCTGGATGAATTCGGCGATTTGCGCTTGCCGCGCCGGGTCGGCGGCATGCAGTTCGGCCAGCAGGCCATGCAGGAATTTTTGCGCCACGCCGCGCGAAAGGCCATCCAGCACCTCATCGACCGGCTCGCCTCGGGTCAGGCGTTTTCTGGCGCGCGTCAGTTCCGCGGCGCGCCAATCGTCGGCTTGTTGATTCAATTGGCGGATCAGCGGCACCACGCCTTGCGCCGGGTCGCGCTGGGCCATCCAGCGCATGAAATTTTGCACGCCCGCTTCGATGATCGCCTCGGCCTGCGCCACGGCGGCCTGGCGGTTGGACTGGCCGGTTTGCACCACCTGCGCCAAATCGTCCACGGTGTAGAGGTAAACGTCGCCCAGCGCCTTGACTTCCGGCTCGATGTCGCGCGGCACGGCCAGATCGACCATGAACATGGGCCGGTGCAGCCGCGCCTTGAGGGCGCGCTCGACCGCGCCCAGGCCGATGATGGGCAACTGGCTGGCGGTGCAGCTGACCACGATGTCGAAGGCGTGCAGGCGGTCGGCCAGATCGCCCAGCCGCATGGTGGCGGCGCCCAGGCGCGCGGCCAGTTTTTCGGAACGCTCGGCGGTGCGGTTGGCGATGGTGATCGACTTGGGATGCCGGGCGGCAAAGTGCGCCGCGGCCAGCTCGATCATCTCGCCCGCGCCGACGAACAGCACATGCGTGCGGCCCAGGTCCTCGAACAGATGGCTCGCTAGCCGCACCGCCGCCGCCGCCATGCTGATGGAGTGCTCGCCGATGGCGGTGGAACTGCGCACCTCCTTGGCGACGGCAAAGCTGCGCTGGAACAGGTGATTGAGCGTCGCGCCCAGCGCCCCGGCCTGCTCGGCCACGCGCACGGCGGACTTGAACTGCCCCAGTATCTGCGGCTCGCCCAGCACCATGCTGTCCAGCCCGCTGGCCACGCGAAAGGCATGGCGCGCGGCCTGGTCTTGCTGCAAGACATAGGTGTGATCGCGCAAATCGCCGGTATCGACTTGGCCTACCCGGGCCAGCCAGTCAAAAGCCTGCTCGAAGTCCGGGCGTTCGGACGCGCAATAGATTTCCGTGCGGTTGCAAGTGGAAAGAATGGCCGCTTCCGGGCGCCGCGCAAAGGACTGGCGCAACCCCTGCAACGCGGGCGTGAGCTGGTCCAGCGCAAACGCGAAACGCCCGCGCAAATCCAGCGGCGCGGTGTTGTGGTTCAGTCCCAAAGCCCATACCGACATTGCCCGGATTATAAAATTCAAGGTTCTTTGCGACACCCTTGCGGCTCAGGCGCGGAATGCGCCAACCGCGATGGACGGGTTCAGTACGGCCTTGACCTGCCGCTGTGCCTTGCTCCCGGCACCCGCCGCATGACTGTCTCCTCCTGCTTCTGGCACATCGTCAACTTCATTGCCCCCGCGCTCTGGCTGGGACTGGCAATGGCCGCTTGGGACCGGTTGGCTGCGCGTTCCTGGGCGGCCCCGCGGCACTGGCGGCGTGGCCTGCTGCTCGATTGGGGCATTGGCATTGCCGTGTTGCTGGGGGGCCTGTTCATCACCGGCCACGATGGACGCATGCTTACCTACGGCGCGCTGGTACTGGCCGTCAGCGCGCGGCGCTGGCTGGCGGGAATGCGGCGACACTTTTGATCAGATCCCCCCTTTTTTCTCTCCGTGCATCTATCACGCCAGATATCACTTGGATTCTTGGTGACCGAAAACTAGCTTATGACGGGAACGGTTCCTCTCTGAAGGTCGCCAAAGTCCTGGACGGGAACCAGCTTGTGCCGCGAGTGCATCGGCCGGCTGCGGTGCGTACAAATGATGTTGATGTCGCGGCCATTGATGCGAAACGGGCTGCGATTGAAGTTGCTCGGCCTGAACCGGTTATTGGCAAACCAATAGGCCGAATAGTCAAGCGCCTTCAGCATATCCAGCACCTGCGCGACCACGGGTTCGGTGTTGGCTTCGATGAAAAGCCGGGGCTTGTGTTTGTCGATGAGGTTCCGGGCGCCTTTCAGCACGCGCGGCTCGAAACCTTCGGCGTCGATCTTAAGCAGGTCGATCGTGGTGGCCCGTTGCAGTTCCGGGTCCTCATCCAGCGCGATGACGTTGACCGGCGCCACGGTTGTGTTGGACTGATAGCGGCCCTCGGCGTTGAAACCCCGCTCGATCGAAAATGAGCCGTAGTTCCACGGTTCGTCGTAGCTGGAGCTCGGAATATTGACGCTGCCGGCCGCATCGCCCACAGCCAAATGTCGAGCGATGATATTGAGCCGATTGTTCAACGCGATGTTTGCACACAGGATGTGAAAGATCGGACGTTGCGGCTCATAGGCAAATACTTTTCCTTCCCGGCATGTTGCCGATAGCGGGATGGTGTGCATGCCGATATTGGAGCCCACTTCAACCACATTGGAGGCGGGCGTGAGGATGTCCTGGAACAGTTCGACCTCGGCTTCCGACCATTCCCCATACATGTTGACATAGTTCGAGATCATGTCGCCGTCGATAAGCAGGAATTTTCCGTGCCGGCAATCCTTGATAAAGGTTTTCATGAGATTCAATTTCCGTCGTGAAAGCGCAAGCAGTTTGCCGGGGAAGGATGAGACGCATCAGAAGCCTGACGGCGGCTCAACATTGTTTCGCTCGGCGCTTTCTTTCTGCTTGCGCGCAATTTCGTCCAGCCGCGCGGCGGTGCGGCGCTGGCGCTCCTGGGCATTGAGGGCCAGTTCGTCATGCCGCAGGACATCCAGCGTGGCGCGGCGGCGTTCGCGCGCACTATCCAGGCAAGCATTGGCGGCGAAACGCTGCCAGCAGGCGCGCCGATCCTGGCCATAGAGGATATTGGCGGCGGCGCGTTCGTTCTCGATGCGCTGCCGCTCGCCGCGGCTCCACTGCTGGAAAGCCGGATCATCGCTGCCGCTGGATGCGCCAGCAGCGGCGCTGGCCGCGTCGACAGCAACGCCCATGTCCGTGCCGGCATCGGTCTGCGCCAGCGCCGCCAACGGCACAACGCAGGCCAGTACCAGCAACAGCGGCAAGGTTGCGATTCGGTTCATGTTCACGTCAATTGCGTATCAACCACGCGATGCTCCAGTGCCAGATACTGCGCCGACTGCATCTCCATCAGGCGGCTGACGGTGCGCGGAAACTCATGCGCCAGCGGCCCTTGCAGATAAAGCTGCTCGGGCGGCACGGCGGCGGAAAGGATGAGTTTGACACGCCGGTCGTAGAACACGTCCACCAGCAGCGTAAAGCGCCGCGCCGCCGAGGCGTGGTGCGCGCCCATTTGCGGCACACCCGACAGCAGCACGGTTTGAAACAGCGCGGCGATTTCCAGATAGTCGCGCTGCGAGCGCGCACCCTCGCACAGGGTTTTGAAGTCGAACCACGCCACCGGCCCGGCGCGCCGTAGCGCGCGCACCCGGCGCCTTTCGATGGTGAGCAGCGGATCTTCGTCGGCGCAGGGCGCCAGGCGCTCGAAGACATCGCTCATAGCCGCTTCCGCCTGCGGCCCCAGCGGACTGTGGTAGGTGTGCACGTGTTCGAGCGTGCCGCGGCGGTAATCCACGCCGTTGTCCACATTGACCACGTCCATGCTCCTGTTGAGCAGCGCAATGGCCGGCAAAATGCGGTCGCGGTGCAGGCCGTCGGGGTACAGGTCGTCGGGCTTGAAGTTACTCGTGGTGACGAAGCCCACGCTGTTGTCAAACAGCGCCACCAGCAGGCGGTGCAGGATCATCGCGTCGGTAATGTCGGCCACGTGAAATTCGTCAAAGCACAGCAGCTTGAAACGCCGCGCCATGCGCCGCCCCAGTTCATCGAGCGGGTTGACGGTGCCTTGCAGCGCGGCCAATTCGCGGTGCACCTCGCGCATGAATTCGTGAAAGTGCAGGCGCGTCTTGCGGCGAATCGGTACGGACTGATAGAAGCAATCCATCAGAAAACTCTTGCCGCGCCCCACGCCGCCCCACAAGTAAACGCCGCGTGGAACCGGCGGGCGGTTAACGAGTTTTTTCAGGCTGTTGGAGCGGCGCGATTTGTACGCGGTCCATTCACGCGCACAACGCTCCAGCGCATCGACGGCGCGCAACTGCGCCGGGTCACTCGCGTAGCCGCGCGCGGTGAGCGCGGCTTCATAGGCTTGGCGGACGGGGGTCACGCGGATTTCCCTTCGTCATTCCCGCGAAAGCGGGAATCCAGAGACGGTCGTTTCGAGGAGACGTTCCTGGATTCCCGCCTTCGCGCACTGCTGTCCGGAATAAATGATGAGGAGCAGCAGGCAAGCGTTGTGCAGACTGGAGAAACAGGGCTTGCTACGTTGCGCCGACTCAACTGTGTCATTCCGCGCGAAGTCGCGGAATCCATACGGCGGCAAATAAGGATGCGCTGCGTGGATTCTGCGACTACGCTTCGCTCCGCGCAGAATGACTGGGCATGAAAATTTATTCCGGACAGCAGTGCGCCTTCGCGGGAATGACGGTTTTTGTTTTGCTTTCACTTGAAGGGCAATCCGCATCAAAAATTCAGCGTCCGCTTATCCACCGCCAGCGCCGCTTCCTTGGTGGCTTCACTCAGGGAAGGATGCGCGTGGCAAATGCGGGCGATGTCTTCGCTGCTGGCCTTGAATTCCATCGCCACCACCGCCTCGGCGATCAACTCGCTGGCCATGGGGCCGATGATGTGCACGCCCAGAATTTCGTCGGTCCGAGCGTCGGCCAGGAACTTGACCATGCCCGTGGTATCGCCCAGCGCACGCGCGCGGCCATTGGCCATGAACGGAAAGGTACCCGCCTTGTAAGCGCGCCCGCTGGCTTTTAGCTGCTGCTCGGTCTGGCCGACCCAGGCGATTTCCGGCGCGGTGTAGATCACCCACGGAATGGTGTTGAAGTTGACGTGCCCATGCTGGCCCGCGATGCGCTCGGCCACGGCCACGCCCTCTTCTTCGGCCTTGTGCGCGAGCATGGGGCCGCGCACCACGTCGCCGATGGCCCACACGCCCGGCAGGTTGGTACGGCACTGGTCATCGACCGCGATGGCGCCGCGCTCGTCCAGCTTCAAACCCACGGCTTCGGCATTCAGCCCGGCGGTGTTGGGCACGCGGCCTATGGAGACGATGAGCTTGTCCACGTCCAGCGTGCACGCCTCGCCCTTGGCGCTGGTGTAGGCCACGCTCACGCCCTTCTTGCCCGACTTGACGGCGCCGACCTGCACGCCCAGTTCGATCTTCAAGCCCTGTTTGTCGAACGCCTTCTTGGCTTCCTTGGCGATCTGCTCATCGACCGCGCCCAGGAACGTGGGCAACGCTTCCAGCACCGTGACCTGCGCACCCAGCCGCCGCCACACGCTGCCCATTTCCAGCCCGATCACGCCGGAACCGATCAGGCCCAGCCGGCCCGGCACGGCGGCCATGCGCAGCGCGCCGTCGTTGGACAAAATATTTTCTTCATCGAACGGCGCGCCCGGCAGCGCGCGCGCGCTGGAGCCGGTGGCGACGATGACGTGCTTGCCCGTCAGCGTTTCATTGGCCGCGCCCGTGACGGCTATTTGGTAGCCATGGGCGTCCCCTTTGACGAACGAGCCGGCGCCGTGGAAAAACGTCACCTTGTTCTTCTTGAACAGGTACAGGATGCCGTCGTTGGTCTGTTGGACGATGGTGTCCTTGCGCCCGATCATCGTCGGCACATCCATCTTCAGCCCGCTAACGGCAATCCCGTGCTCGCCAAAGTGTTGGCTGGCCTGCGCATAGTGCTCCGAAGATTGCAGCAGCGCCTTGGACGGAATGCAGCCCACGTTGGTGCACGTGCCCCCCGGCGCGGGGCCGCCCTGCGCGTTTTTCCAGGCGTCGATGCAGGCCACCTTGAAGCCCAGTTGCGCCGCGCGAATCGCCGCGATATACCCGCCGGGGCCGGCGCCGATGACGATGAGGTCAAATTGCTTGTCTGCCATGCGAGTTGCCCCTTAGATATCAAACAGCAGCCGCGCCGGATCTTCCAGCGCTTCCTTCATCGCCACCAGCCCCAGCACCGCTTCACGTCCGTCGATGATGCGGTGGTCGTAGCTCATGGCCAGGTAGTTCATCGGGCGGATGACGATCTGGCCGTTTTCGACCACCGCGCGTTCCTTGGTGGCGTGCACGCCGAGGATGGCCGATTGCGGCGGGTTGATGATGGGGGTGGAGAGCATGGAGCCGAACACGCCGCCGTTGCTGATGGAGAAGGTGCCGCCGGTCATCTCTTCGATGCTGAGCTTGCCTTCGGCGGCTTTCTTGCCGAATTCGGCGATCTTCTTCTCGATCGCGGCAAAGCCCATCTGGTCGGCGTTGCGCAAAATCGGCACGACCAGCCCGCGCGGGCTGCCGACGGCGATGCCAATGTCGAAATAACCGTGATAGACGATGTCGTTGCCGTCGATGGAAGCATTGATGGCCGGATACTTTTTGAGTGCATGCACCGCCGCCTTGACGAAAAAGCTCATGAAGCCGAGCTTGACGCCGTGCTCCTTCTCGAACTTTTCCTGAAAGCGCTTGCGCAGCTCCATCACCGGGGCCATGTTGACTTCGTTGAAGGTGGTCAGGATGGCGTTGGTGGCTTGCGATTGCAGCAGCCGCTCGGCGATGCGGGCGCGCAAACGGCTCATGGGCACGCGCTGCTCGGGACGCTCGCCCAGATCGTCGGATGGCGCGACCGGCGCGGCGACCTGGGGCAACGCGGGCCGGGCGGCGGGCATGGGAATGGCCGCGCCGCCTGCGACTCCACTGGCAACGGCAGCCAGCACGTCGCCCTTGGTTACGCGGCCGTCTTTGCCGGTGCCCGCGACTTGCGCGGCGCTCAGGTTGCTCTCGGCCAGCAACTTGGCGGCGGCGGGCATGGCAATGCCCGCCTTGCCGCCGCCAGCGGCGGGAGCGGACGCCGCCGCGGCGGGCGCCGCTGCCGGGGCAGCCGAAGTCGCGGCGCCTGCCGCAGCCTCGGTGTCGATGCGCGCCAGCAACTGGTCCGCCGTCACGGTCGCGCCGTCGGCTTGCAGGATTTCGGCAAGCACGCCGGTAGCCGGGGCCGGAACTTCGAGCACGACCTTGTCGGTTTCGACTTCGATCAGCACCTCGTCGACCTTGACCGCTTCACCGGGTTTTTTCTTCCATTGCAGCAGCGTCGCTTCGCTGACCGATTCGGAGAGTTGGGGAACTTTGACTTCGATGATCGCCATGATGAATCCTTAATTGCTTTTGCTCTTGAACCGGCCAAAAGCGGCCTCCAACAGCGCCTTGAGCTGTTCCTGGTGCAGGTGCGCGTAGCCCACCGCGGGGGCCGCCGCCGCCGCGCGCCCGGCGTAGCCGAGTTTTTGCCCCTCTTGCATGTTCTCGCGGATGGAGTGCTGCACGAAGAACCACGCGCCCTGGTTTTGCGGTTCGTCCTGCACCCAGAGCACCTCAAGCGCGCGGGCGTATTTCTTGAGTTCCGCCGCGAACGCCTTGTGCGGGAAGGGGTACAGCTGCTCCACGCGCACGATGGCCACGTCGTCGCGCTTGTCTTCGGCGCGCTTTTTGGCCAGGTCGTAGTAAACGCGCCCGGAGCACGCCAGCACGCGCTTGACCTTGTCGGGCTTGGGGGCCGCCGGGTCGGCGATCACGGTCTGGAACGCGCCGCCGGTGAATTCCGCCACGGGCGAGGCTGCGTCCTTGTGCCGCAGCAGCGACTTGGGACTGAGCACGATCAACGGTTTGCGCAGCGGGCGGATGATCTGCCGGCGCAACAGGTGAAAGATCTGGCTGGCCGTGGAGGGCTGCGTGATCTGGATGTTGGTATCGGCGGCCAGTTGCAAAAACCGCTCCAGCCGCGCCGAGGAGTGCTCCGCGCCCTGTCCCTCGTAGCCGTGCGGCAGCAGTAGCGTTACCCCGTTGGCGGTGCCCCACTTGGCCTCGCCGGAGGCGATGAACTGGTCGATCACCGCCTGCGCTACGTTGGCAAAGTCGCCGAACTGCGCTTCCCAAATCACCAGTGTGTTGGGCGCGTTGGCGGCGTAGCCGTATTCAAAGCCCAGCACCGCTTCTTCCGACAGGATGGAGTCGATTACCGTGAAGGGCGCCTGCTGGTCGCTGACGTTTTGCAGCGGGATGTAGGTGCCGGTATCCCACTTCTCGCGCTTTTGGTCGTGCAGCACGGCGTGGCGGTGCGTGAAGGTACCGCGCCCGCAATCCTCGCCCGACAGCCGCACCGGATAACCGGCGGCCACCAGAGAAGCAAACGCCATATGCTCGCCCATGCCCCAATCGACGTTGATTTCGCCGCGCCCCATCGCCGCGCGGTCGTCGAGCATCTTGCGCACCAGCGGGTGCACCGTGAAGCCTTCCGGCACGGCGGTGATGCGCTCGGCCAGCCGCCGCCATTCGGCCAGCGGAATCGCGGTTTCCGCCGCGTCGGTCCATTTCTGGCCGATGTAGGGCGACCAATCGACCGCGTATTGGCTCTTGAAATTGGTCAGCACCGGGTTGAACGACAGGCGCCCCGCGTCCATGTCGGCGCGGTAGGCCGCCACCATCGCGTCCGGGCCGCCCTCCGGCAGCACGCCCTGCGTCACCAGCTTGTCGCCGTAGAGCTTGCGCGTGCCGGGGTGCTTGGCAATCTTGGCGTACATCAGCGGCTGCGTCAGCGCCGGCGTGTCCTGCTCGTTGTGGCCCAGCTTGCGGAAACACACGATGTCCACCACCACGTCGCGGCGGAAAGTCTGGCGGTATTGCAACGCCAGCTGCACGCACAGCACCACCGCCTCCGGGTCGTCGCCGTTGACGTGCAGTACCGGCGCTTCGATCATCTTGACCACGTCGGTGCAATACAGCGTGGAGCGGCTGTCGCGCGGATCGCTGGTGGTAAAGCCGATCTGGTTGTTGATCACGATGTGCACCGTGCCGCCGGTGTGGTAGCCGCGCGTTTCGGCCAGCGCCAGCGTTTCCATCACCACGCCCTGCCCGGCAAAAGCCGCGTCGCCATGCACCAGTACCGGCAATACCGCATGGCCGGCCTGCTCGCCGCCGCCGCGATGGTCCTGTCGGGCGCGCACGCTGCCTTCCACCACCGGATTGACGATTTCCAGGTGCGAGGGGTTGAACGCCAGCGATATGTGCACCGGCCCGCCGGGCGTGGAAACGTCGCTGGCAAAGCCCTTGTGGTATTTCACGTCGCCGGCCGGCAGATTCTCCGGCGCGGTGTGCTCGAACTCGGCAAACAGATCCTTGGGATCCTTGCCCATCGTGTTGACCATTACGTTCAGGCGTCCGCGGTGCGCCATGCCGATGACCACATCCTGCACGCCCTGCGCGCCCGCTTGCGCCAGCAGTTCGTCCATGGCGACGATGAAGCTCTCACCGCCTTCCAGCGAAAAACGCTTTTGGCCCACGAACTTGGTATGCAAATAACGCTCCAGCCCCTCGGCGGCGGTCAGGCGCTCCAGCACTCGTTTTTTCTGCTCGGCGGTCAACTGCGGGTTGGTGCGGTTGCTTTCCAGCTTTTGCTGCCACCAGCGTTTTTGCGTCTGCTCGGTGGTATGCCGGAATTCCGCGCCGATTACGCCGCAGTACGTTTCCCGCAGCGCGTTGAGCAGATCGCGCAGCGACATGCTGCTTTTGCCGAAAAAGGTATTGCTGGTGTTGAACACCCGCTCCATATCGGCATCGGCAAAACCGTAAAACGCAGGCTCCAACTCAGGGATGTCCGGCCGCTCGGCGCTCTTGAGCGGGTCCAGATCGGCCCAGCGTGCGCCCACGTTGCGGTAGGCCGCGATGATTTGCTGAATGGCGGTCTGCTTGCGCCCAAAATCGGAATCCGCGCCGCCCGACTGCACCGCGCGCGCCGCGCCCTGCTTGGCCAGTTCGGCAAAGGCGTTGATGACCGGCAAATGCGGCACGTCGCGCGCCTGGCTGCCGTCGGTGGCCGGCACGTTCTGCAGCGCGTCGAAATAGGCGCGCCAGTTGTCCGGCACGCTGCCGGGGTTGGCCAGATAGTTTTCGTACAACTCCTCGACATAGGGCGCGTTGCCGCCGAAGAGATAAGAGTTGCCCAGATAGGCGGAGTAAACGCCGCCGGGCGCGGAGGATGAATCGCTCATGTTGCGCTGACCTTTGCCTCCCTTGGGAAGGCATGAGCTGGTTGACAAACCTTCCGCGGCACGGCTGAACCGGTTGGCGGATGCGACTGTGGGCTGGAAGGGCCTGTGCAAGCCGAACAAGTCCCCGCGAGTTGGCGCCCAAGTTCGGGAGCCGGCGCCATAGCAAGGATTTGCAACGTGGCGAAAAACACCCAAAACCAAACTTGCGGCCGCCGCAAGGGATCTGTTCAGCGTTGCCCCGAAAACGCGCTTAAGCGCTTCAATGTCTCATCAGAGACCGCGCCAGCGCGTTCCAAAAGCTCCGGTATTGTGCCACTTCAAGCGCGGACGCGCTGACGCGGCGCACGCTCACGCCAAATTCATCAGCTCGTCAAAGCCGAGTTTTTTCTCGGTCACTTTGGCATGGGCCAGCACGTAATCGGTAATGTTGCTTTCCAGTACCATCGACTCCACCCCGGCGATACGCTGCTGGTCGGCGTAGTAATGGCGCACCACATCCTCGGGTTTTTCGTAGCTGGCGGCAATTTCCTCGACGCGGGCGCGAATCTGCTCGGGCGTCGGTTTCAGATTCTGCGCGCGCACCAGCTCGCTGACCACCAGTATCTGGCGCACCCGCTGCTCGGCTCTCGAGCGGAACGTATCTTCGGGAATCGGGGCTTTATCGGCATCCTTGATACCGCGCGCCTTCAAGTCGGCGCGGGCGGCGGCGATCATGCCGTTCAACTCGGCCTGCACGCTGGATTTGGGCAGATCCAGCTCGGCCAGTTTGAGCAGCGCCTCCATCACGGCCTGCCCGTTGCGCATACCCTCGCGCCGCTTGATTTCGCGCGCCAGATTCTTGCGGATGTCCTCGCGCAAGGCCTCCACCGTGCCGCCCGCCACGCCCAGCGACTTGACCAGGTTGGCGTCCAGCTCGGGCAGGTGCTGGGCTTCGATTTTCTTGACCGTGACCGTGAAGTCGGCCGTCTTGCCCGCCACTTCCTTGCCGTGGTAATCAGCGGGGAACGGCATCGGAAAGGTCTTGCTCTCGCCCACCGTCATGCCGCACACCGGCTCCTCGAACGCCTTGAGCATCCGGCCATCGCCGATGACGAACGCGAAATTCTCCGCCTTGCCGCCGTCGAACGGCTGGCCGTCGATCTGGCCGCTGAAGTCCACCGTCACGCGGTCGTTTTCTTCAGCGGCGGCCCCTTGCGGGCGCTGGGCGAAGCTGCGACGCTGCTTGCGCAGGACTTCCACCGTGCGGTCGACGACGTCGTCGGTCACGTCAACCGCGACCTTCTCGATTTCGACGCCGGACAAATCGCCGATCTTGACTTCCGGCAGCACCTCGAACACCGCCTCGAAGCTGAGCTGCCCTTCGGGTGCATCGCCCTTTTCGGTAATGGCGGGCTGGCCCGCCACGCGCAAATTGGCCTCGTCGGCGGCTTTGAAAAACGCCTCGCCCACCTTGTCGTTGACCACCTCATACTGCACCGAATAGCCGTAGCGCTGCGCGATGATGCCCAGGGGTACCTTGCCGGGACGAAAACCGTCTATCCGCGCGGTGCGAGCGAGCTTTTTCAGGCGCGTATCAACCTCGCCGCGGATAACCTCCACCGGCAGTGTGAGCGTCATCTTGCGTTCGAGTTTTTCCAGGATTTCGACTTGAGGTGCGGACATGGAGAAAAGAGTAAAGGCGTATGTCTGAAAGACGGCGCCCGAGGCCGGAATTCGAAAAATCGTCGGCATGGGCCTGGCGGCCCGCCAAGCCCAGCCTGCCGTACCTGGGCAAGCGGGTTGTACAAATGGGTTGTACAAATTTCAAGTTTAGCAGGATAGCCCGGCGGCAAGCCAAAACCCAAATAGGCCATTCGGAAGCGCGGTCGGGCGGATTGGGGCGCTGTTTACAACGTCCGCAAATCGTTCAGGAATTGGCGGGTTTTCAGGGCCTGCCCGCCGCCATGCGCGTACAGCCAGGCGCGCAGTTGCTGGCGCAATTGCCCGCGTTCGCGCGGCGCCCATTGTTCGATGGCGGCGAACAGCGCGGTAAACGGCACGGTATCGGTCAGGGCCTGTTCCAGCGCCAGCCAGCATGTCCCCGGCAGGGCGGGCATGTGCGCATCCGCGCCGTCGCGCCAAAGCAAGCCGCCCTCGGGCGACAGGCGATACGGCGCATCGGCGGCCAGCGGCGCGAGCGTCAGCGTGGCCGCATCGAGCGCGGGCAGCAGCCCGGTTTCGCGCAGCAGCAGCAGCTCGAAAGCGCGCAGCGCGGCGGCGCGCCTTGCGCCGCCGCGCTCCCCGGAGAAGCCTTGATCGCCTTGGGGCAGCTCAGCGGCGGCATCCTCGCGCGCCGTCTGGCCAGTCAATGCGTGCATGAGCAGCGCGTAGCCGTCGAACAGGCGCGGATGCGGGTCTTCGCGCGCCAGCAGGCGCAGCAGCAGTTCGTTGGCGTAATAGCCCGCCAGCAGCGCATCGCCGCCGCGCGCCCCGGCGGGCATCACCGGCCCGCCGCCCCATTCGGCGCCCTTGAGGTTGCGCACTTCGGCCTCGCCCGACCACGTCAGCAGCAGCGCTTGCATCGGCAACAGCACGGGCCGAAAGTTGGAACTGGGTTTCTTGGCGCCACGCGCCGCCAGCGCCACGCGGCCATGGCGGCGCGTGAAGGCTTCCACGATCACGCTCGACTCGCTCCAGTCGTAACGGTGCAGCACATAGGCTGGTTCGCCGGTAACGCGGGAAGTCACGCCTGTATTTCTTCGATGGACAGCCGCACGCGGGGCTGGCCCTGCCAGTCATCCGTTTCCAGCCGGTAGGCCAGCATCGCCCGCGGCGGCAGCGGCTCGGCGCGGCCAAACCAGATGCCGTCGGCCAGTTCGCCCTGATGGCGGAGCTTGAGCGCCAAATGGCCCTGTCCCACCAGCCGCTGGCTGACGATTTCCAGTTCTTCGCTGAACACCGGCGGCGCAAAGCCCTGTCCCCACACCGCCTGCTGCAGCGCCTGGGCGATCTCGACACGCCGGTACGGCGCGGGCAGCGGCCCGTCGGTTTCCAGCCGCCGGGTGAGCGTGGCGGGGTCGAGCCATAGACCAGCAACCTCGGCGAAGGCGCTCTGGAACGCCTCGAACCCATCGGCCCTGATCGTGCAGCCCGCCGCCATCGCGTGACCGCCAAAGTGCAGCAAAAGATCCGGGTAACGCTTGGCGATCCAGTCCAGCGCGTCGCGCAAATGAAAGCCGGGAATGGAACGGCCCGAGCCTTTCAGCTCGCCCGCGCCCTCCGCCGCGCCGCTGGGCGCAAAGACGAAGGTGGGCCGATGCCAGCGGTCTTTGAGCCGCGCGGCGACGATGCCGGCCACGCCTTGGTGGAATTGGGCGTCAAAAACAGATAACGCCGAAGGAATATTGGCCCCCACGCTCCCTGCTGCGCATGGTTCGCTGCCCCCCGGGGGGGCGTCCACCGCCTTGGGGCGGCCCGGCGGCGGTGGGTCCCCCACGCTCCCTGCCCCGCACGGCTCCAAACCTTGATTGAGCAACCGCTCGACGATCGCGTGGGCCTGCTCGCGCATGCCGTTTTCGATGTTGCGGCGCTCGCGGTTGATGGCGTCCAGTTGCCGCGCCAGATCGCCGGCGCGCGCCGGATCGTCGGTCAGCAGCAGCTCGATCCCCAGCGTCATGTCGGCCAGGCGTCCGGCGGCGTTCAGACGCGGCCCGACGGCAAAGCCCAAATCGAAGGTGCTGATGCGCTCGCTCTTGCGTCCGGCCACCGTCAGCAGCGCCTGCAGGCCCGGCTGCGCGTGGCCCATGCGGATGCGCTTGATGCCCTGCGCCACCAGTCGCCGGTTGTTGGCGTCCAGGCACACCACGTCCGCCACCGTGCCCAGCGCCACCAGCGGCAGCAGCGCGTCCAGGCGCGGCCCGCAGCCATCGGCGAACGCGCCGCGCGCGCGCAGTTCGGCCCGCAGCGCCAGCAGCACGTAAAACATCACGCCCACGCCCGCCAGCGCCTTGCTGGCAAAACCGCAGCCGGGTTGATTGGGGTTGACGATGGCATCGGCCGCGGGCAACTCCGGCCCCGGCAGATGGTGGTCGGTGACCAGCACGCGCAGCCCCAGCGCGTGCGCGCGCGTCACGCCCGCCACGCTGGCAATGCCGTTATCGACCGTGATCAGCCAATCGGCGCCCCGCTGCGCCACCCGGTCGGCAATCGCGGGCGTGAGGCCATAGCCGTCTTCCATCCGGTTGGGCACCAGATAGTCCACCTGCCGCGCGCCCAGCCAGCGCAGTCCGCGCACCGCCACCGCGCACGCCGTGGCGCCGTCGCAGTCGTAATCGGCGACGATGCACAAGCGCGCGTTCTGCGCGATGGCGTCGGCCAGCAGCCGCGCCGCGTCCTGCGCGCCCTTGAGCTGCTCCGGGCTCAGCAGGCGCGCCAGCGCATCGTCCAATTCATCGGGCTTGGCCACGCCGCGCGCGGCATACAGACGCGCCAGCAGCGGATGCACGCCCGCCTGCTCCAGCGCCCAAGCCGCGCGCGGCGGCGCATCGCGGAGAACGAATTTCACAGCCCCTCCAGCGCGGCAGCCACGGACACCGGGCGCAACAGCCGCCGCGCCGCGGCCCGCCATGACACACCCGGCGCCGCGACCCAGGTCCGCGCCCGGCGCGGCCCGCACAGGGTCAGGCGAGCGATGCCGCCGCTTTGCAGGTGCGCCCGCAATTGAGCCAGCGGTCCCGCGTCCAGCGTTTGCCAAGCCTGGGCGTTATTCCGATTCACCAACAACTCATCGGAAACCACCGCCGCGCCCGGCGCTGGCGCCACGGGCTGCGCCAGCCGTCCCGCGCCGTGGATCCACAGCGCATTGATGGCGGCCAACCCGGCCTGCTCGCGCGCATCGTTGACAGGGTGCGCATACAGCAGCATCTGCAACTCGCTGACCAGCCGCAACAGCTTGCCTTGGCGCGCCGGGTCGCCCGCGCGCAGCAACTGCTCCGGTTGCAGCGAACGGCCTGCCGCGCGGCGCGGCGACCAGCAGGTCAAGCCATCCAACACATCTCCCTGCGCCAGCCAGGCATCGGGCCGCACATAGCGCAGCGCGATGCCGTCCTCGGCCAGCAGCGGCGCGCAAGCGTCCAGCAGGGCGCGCGACTGCG
>Ga0209629_10001139_pt1 | contig 16186 bp, 8 predicted proteins | sample TergutCu122P5_FD_187286 | JGI IMG/M metagenome (GOLD analysis project Ga0209629, IMG submission 187286) | Cubitermes ugandensis P5 segment gut microbial communities from Kakamega Forest, Kenya - Cu122 P5 (SPAdes) (version 2) | ecosystem: Host-associated > Arthropoda: Insects > Digestive system >...
TGAGGAAAAATTCGGCGTAAAGGCCGCCGCTCCCGCGGTTGCCGTTGCAGCCGGCGCCGCAGCCCCCGCTGCCGCCGCAGCCGAAGAAAAGACCGAATTTAACGTCGAGCTGACCAGCGCGGCCGCGGACAAGAAAATCGCGGTCATCAAAGTCGTGCGCGAAATCACGGGCCTTGGCTTGAAAGAAGCCAAAGACTTAGTTGACGGCGCGCCGAAGGTCATCAAAGAAAACGTAGCCAAAGCCGAAGCCGAGGAAATGAAAAAGAAAGTTACCGAAGCCGGCGGCACAGTTACCTTGAAATAAGCAAAATAATTCTTGCCTTTTCCCTCTCCCTCACAGGGAGAGGGGAGGGTGAGGGTTTTGAATCACAAAATATTGCAGTAAATTTTTTCACTCCCAAAACGCGGCGGGCATAAAATTAAATATTTGAGCCTGACAGCGGACAGATTTAAAGTTCCGTCCCCGACGGAAATTAACAATCTCGGCCAAAAAGTTTTCAATTAAAAAAAATAAAATGAAACAGTTAAATTTTGGCAAAATTTCCTCCAAACTCCAGTTACCAGATTTATTAGAAATGCAAAAACAGTCCTTTGTGGACTTTTTGCAGACCGACGTCCCTCCGGCGAAACGGGAATTAAAGGGCCTGCAGGCCGCTTTTGAAGACGTGTTCCCCATTGAAGCGCCCGACGGGAGCATGAAACTTGATTTTGTAAAATACGAACTTTCCGCCCCGCGCTACGCCACGCCGCAGGCGGCCATAGTGCGTGACGGCACTTACAGCGCGCCGCTCAAAGCGGTCATGCGCCTGTCCGTCAAGAAAAAAGACGGCAAACTCAAAGAAGCGTCCGAGCAGGACGTGACTTTGTGCGACCTTCCGCTGATGACCGACGCGGGCTGTTTCATTTTTAACGGCGCGGAACGCGTGGTGGTCAGCCAGCTGCACCGCTCCCCCGGCATAATTTTTGAGGAGGACGAGGAAAAAAAGCAGTCCACCCTCGGCAAACGCCTCTACGTCGCGCGCATAATTCCGTACCGCGGCGCGTGGATAGAATTTTCTTTTGACTTAATGAACGTCCTGTGGGTACGCATTGACCGCAAGAAAAAAGTTTTGGCTTCAACCTTCCTCCGCGCGTGCGGGCTGGAAACCAACGCGCAGATTATCCAGGCTTTTTACGACTGCGAGGACGTGGAAATTAAACCCGCGGAAATTGACAACGTCGTCGGCCGTTACGCGGCCGAGGACATTGTTGACCCCGCCACCGGCGAAGTTATTTGGAACCTTGACGAAAAAGCCGCTTTAACCGTTGACGACAAAGCGTTTAAAGAAATGGTCACGCGCGGCATCAAAAAAATAAAAATAATTTCCGGCAATCCGAGACAGGACGACCCGGCAATTTTGGCCACGCTTGAAAACCGCAAAGACCAAATTAAAACCGCCAAAGAAGCGCAGGCCGACATTTATAAAAAAATGAGAGGCCAGGATTTTGTGGTCAAAGAAGCGGCGGAAAGCTTCCTTGACAATTTGATTTTTGACAATATCAGGCGCTATGACCTCAGCTACGTCGGCCGTTACAAAATCAACAAAAAATTCGCGTTCCTTTTTGACATAGTTGAAAAATTAAAATTCAAAAAGTTCGCGCGCCCGACGGACAAACGCAGAACTTTATCGCCGGAAGACATTATGGTCACGGTCAAATACCTGCTGGCCTTAAACGCCGGCGAGGACGCGCAAAAGATGTACGGCGCGGACATGATTTTTAAGACGGACGACATTGACCACCTCGGCAACCGCCGCGTGAGGGGAATCGGCGAACTTTTGGAAAACCAGATCCGCGTCGGCCTGTCGCAGATGGCCAAAACCGCGCGGGACCGCATGAACAAGGAACTGGCTTCCCACACGCCGCGCGCGCTTGTTAACGCGCAGCCGGTGCAGGCTATAATAAGGAAGTTCTTCGGCACTTCCCAGCTTTCGCAGTTCATGGACCAGATCAACCCGCTTTCGGAATTAACCCACAAACGCAGATTATCCGCGCTGGGCCCCGGCGGTCTTAACAGAAAACGCGCCGGCTTTGAAGTGCGCGACGTGCACCACACCCACTACGGCCGCGTGTGCCCCATTGAAACGCCGGAAGGCCCGAACATAGGTCTTATTACTTCTTTGGCGTGCTATTCAAAAGTTAACCAGTACGGCCTTATTGAAACGCCTTACAGAAAAGTAAACGCCGGCAAAGTTACGGACGAAGTTTCCTATTTGACGGCCGACCAGGAAGACGATTTAATGGTCGCCCAGTCCAACACCCCGCTGACTGACGGCGGCAAACTCAACACGGACATGGTTTACTGCCGCGTCAGGAGCGATTATCCTATCGTGCCGCCCTCCCAAGTGGACTATATGGACGTTTCCCCGCTGCAAGTAATCAGCGTGTCCGCCGCTTTGATACCGTTCCTTGAACATGACGACGCTAACCGCGCCCTCATGGGCTGCAACATGCAGAGACAAGGCGTGCCTCTGCTGTTGGCCGAGGCTCCGCTCGTCGGCACGGGCATTGAGCATGAGGTGGCCAGGGACTCCGGGTCCACCATCACCGCGCAAAAACCGGGCAAAGTAATTTTTGCTTCCGCGGACATTGTCGCCGTCGAGCCGGAAAACGGCGGACAGGCGGATATTTATGAATTAGTCAAATACAAACGCTCCAACCAGGACACGTGCATTAACCAGCGGCCCCTGGTTAAAACCGGCGACACCGTCAAAAAAGGCACCATACTTGCCGACGGGCCGGCCATGCAGGACGGGCTTTTGGCGCTGGGCAGAAACCTGCTTGTCGGGTTCATGAGCTGGGAAGGGTATAACTACGAAGACGCGATTTTGGTTTCCCACAAACTGGTTAAGGACGACGTTTTTACGTCGGTCCACCTGCACGAGTTCAGCGTTGACGCGAGGAACACCAAACTCGGCGCGGAAGAAATAACCAGAGACATTCCGAACATAGGCGCGGAAGCTTTGTCCCACTTGGACATGGACGGCATTATCATACCGTCGACGGTTGTTGAGCCGGGCGACATTTTGGTCGGCAAAGTCACGCCTAAGGGCGAGCAGCAGCTTACGCCGGAAGAGAGGCTTTTAAAAGTAATCTTCGGCAAAAAAGCGGACGACGTGGTTGACGCGTCCCTGCGCGTACCGCCGGGCACAAGCGGCAAAATCATAGGCACCCGCGTTTTCGTAAGAAAAGAAAAACTTACTAAAGCCGAGGAAAAAGCCAGAATCAAAATTTTGGAAGACGATAAAACCCAGAAACTTGAAACTTTGAAAGAGCAGAGAAAACTTGCGCTTGAGCACATTAAAACCAAATTCGCCAAAGAGGCGGAGAGAAAGAAAGAAGAAGAAAAATTAAACGCTTTCTACAAACGCCTTGAGAAAAAAGTGCTTGAAGATTATGAGCGCGAAATGGAATTTTCAAAACAGGGCGACGAACTGGCGGTCACCGTCAATAAATCCGTAAAAGTTTTCATAGCCAGCAAGCGCAAGCTGATGGTGGGGGACAAACTGTCCGGCCGCCACGGGAACAAAGGCGTCGTGGCCAAAATCTTGCCGGAGGAAGACATGCCTTTCCTGCCGGACGGCACGCCGCTTGACATTGTGCTTTCCCCGCTGGGCATACCGTCCCGCATGAACGTAGGGCAATTGTTTGAAACCATGCTGGGCTGGGCCGCGCACAATCTAAATTACAACGCCGCCACGCCGGTTTTCGACGGCCCGACGGAAGACGCGGTTTTGGACGAAGTCCGCAAAGCCAAAAAAGCTTTAATAGCAAAGGGCGTGCCGGAAAAACATCTGCCGGACGATTTTTGCAGAATCACGCTTTACGACGGCAGAACGGGACTCCCGTTTGACGAAAAAATTACCATCGGCTACATGTATATAATGAAGCTGATACACTTGGTTGAGGACAAAGTGCACTCCCGCTCCACGGGCCCGTACAGCTTGATTACGCGGCAGCCGCTGGGCGGAAAAGCGCAGTTCGGCGGACAGAGGTTCGGCGAAATGGAAGTGTGGGCCATAGAAGGCTACGGCGCCACTTATACGTTGCAGGAATTTTTGACCGTTAAGTCGGACGACTTCGCGGGCAGAACCAAAATGTATGAATCCATTGTCCGCGGGGAAGCCCCGCAGCAGCCGGGCGTGCCGGAATCTTTTAAAGTTCTTGTTAAAGAACTCCAGGCGCTGGGCCTCAGCGTGGAGCTGCTTAAAGACAATAAGCAGCAGGCGGTTGAAGAAATGACAAAAGCGGCCGCCGCCGCGGAAGTTATTGACGAAAGCAAGGTGAGCTAATTTATGTCAGATAAAAATAAAAAAACAAAGAAACTCGACGAGCTTAACTTTTTTGACTTTGACGCCATACGTTTAGGCGTGGCCAGCCCGGAACAGATTTTGGCCTGGTCCCACGGAGAGGTTAAAAAGCCGGAAACCATTAACTATCGCACCCTGAAACCGGAGCGGGACGGCTTGTTCTGCGAGCGCATTTTCGGCCCTACCAAAGACTATGAGTGCTCCTGCGGCAAATACCGCTGGGTAAAATACAAAGGCATGCAGTGCGACCGCTGCGGCGTGGAAATTACCGAGTCCAAAGTCCGGCGCGAGCGCATGGGGCATTTGGAACTTTCCACCCCCGTCGCGCACGTGTGGTTTTTACGCAAAAATCCGTCCAGAATCGGCATTATGCTTGACATGAGGACGACCGACCTTGAACGCGTGGTTTACTACGCCAGCTACGTCGTGGTTGAAGACTGCGTGGACAGCGTCACGGGCAGAATTGATTTCAGAAAAGGCGAACTTTTGTCAGACGTGCAGGTAAGGGAAGCGCGCAAAAAGCACGGCTCCCGCCTGAAAGTGGACATAGGCGCGCCGGCCATTAAGACGCTGCTTGAAAGCATTAATTTTGAAAAAGAACTTCCCAAGCTGCACGAAGAACTTAAAGAAACGCAGAGCGAACTGGAAAGGGGCAAATTAATCCGCCGCATTAAAACCATGGAAGAATTTAAAACCAGCGGCAACAGGCCGGAGTGGATGATTTTAACCGTCCTCCCTGTCATACCGCCGGATTTGCGCCCGCTGGTCCCGCTGGACGGCGGCAGGTTCGCGGCTTCTGATTTGAACGACCTTTACAGGCGCATTATCAACAGAAACAACCGCCTTAAACACATTGAAAGTTTAAGGGCGCCGGAAGTGATGATTTACAACGAGAAACGCTTGCTCCAGGAAGCCGTTGACGCGCTTATTGAAAACGGGGCGAGAGGCAAATTCTTTATCGGCGCGGGCGGCAGGCCTTTGAAATCCCTGTCCGACGTTATTAAGGGCAAACACGGCCGGTTCCGCCAAAACCTGCTTGGCAAACGCGTGGACTATTCGGGCCGCTCGGTCATCGTCGTGGGCCCCAGCCTCAAACTGCACCAGTGCGGTCTGCCCAAATTGATGGCGCTTGAACTTTTCAAACCTTTTATTATCGGCGAACTTATGAAGAAAGAGGGAGTCACCCTCAAAGCCGCCAAAAAAATGTTGGAAAGAGTGCGCCCGGAAATCTGGGACATTTTGGAAGAAGTCACCAAGAACCACCCGGTGATGTTAAACCGCGCGCCCACTCTGCACCGTCTGGGCATACAGGCTTTTGAGCCCGTGCTTATCGAGGGTAAAGCCATACAGCTGCACCCTCTGACCTGCGCTGCTTTCAACGCGGACTTCGACGGCGACCAAATGGCCGTGCACGTTCCGTTATCTTTGGAAGCGCAGCTTGAAGCCAGAACGCTGATGATGGCGACGAACAATATTTTGTCCCCCGCATCCGGCCGCCCGATAGCGGCCCCGTCGCATGACATTGTCATGGGCGTGAGTTTTCTGACAAAAGTCAAACTGAACGACAAAGGCGAAGGCACAATTTACGCCAGCAAAGAAGACGCTTTGATGGCCTGCGCTTACTGCAGGGTTTCTTTGCACGCCAAAATAAAAGTGCGCGGCTTAAACGAACTTAAAGAACAGGGTCTTGAAGAAAAAGACGCGCTCAACGCCGCCAAATGGAAAGATTTTACGACGGTGGGCAAAATTATTTTCAACAATTCCCTTCCCGCCGGGTGGCCGTATATGAACGGCCCCGTCGGCAAAAAAGAACTGGCGGCCATCGTGGACGAATGTTACAAGAGCAAAAAGTACGGCAAATACGAGGCCGTGCAGCTTTTGGACAGAATCATGAAACTGGGCTACAATTACGCCACTCTTTCGGGCTTGTCCATATCCATAGCGGACATGATTATCCCGGAACTCAAACAAAAATATATTGACACCGCCAAAAAGAGAATCAAAGAAATACAGGCGCAGGCCGAGGCGGGCATCATCACGGAAGGCGAGCGTTATAATAAAGTCATAGACATCTGGACCCGCGTTACGGACGACGTGGCGGTGGAGCTCTTCAAAGACATGAAAAAATATGAAGACGCGCCGTACTCCGGCAGCGGCCAGAAGTTTAACTCCGTATTTTTAATGGCGGACAGCGGGGCCAGAGGCAGCAGGCAGCAGGTCAGACAATTGGCCGGCATGCGCGGCCTTATGGCTAAACCGCAAAAGAAACTTACCGGCGGACAGGGCGAAATTATTGAGTCCCCCATCACCGCCAACTTCCGCGAAGGGTTGTCCGTTCTGGAATATTTTATTTCCACGCACGGCGGCCGCAAAGGTTTGTCGGACACGGCTTTGAAAACGGCCGACGCGGGTTATCTTACGCGCCGTCTTGTCGACGTGGGCCACAACCTCGTGGTGACGGACGCCGACTGCGGGACTACAAACGGCATAGTCGTTACGTCTCTGATGAGCGGCGAAGAAATGGTGGAGCCTATCGAGGAAAGAATTTTAGGCCGCACCAGCCTTGAGAACGTCGTGGTCAAAACCAAAAACGCGGCGGGCAAAGAAGAAGAAAAAACAATTATTAAAGAAGGCGACGTTATTACGCTTGAACAAAGCAAACAGGTCAAAAAGTACGGAGTGTCTAGCGTGAGAATACGCTCCGTTCTGACGTGCGAAGCCAAAAACGGCGTGTGCTCAAAGTGCTACGGCATAAGTCTTGCCACGGGCGCGATGTCCAACGTCGGGGACGCGGTGGGCATAATAGCCGCCCAGTCCATAGGCGAACCGGGCACGCAGTTAACGCTGAGAACGTTCCACATCGGCGGCACCGCGTCGCGCGTGTTAAGCCGCTCTCAGGCCGTGGCGGAAATAGCGGGCAAGGTGGCTTTCAAAGATATAAAAGTCATCACCAACCGCATGGACCAGAAAGTTTGCATTTCAAGAAACGGCTCCGTGTTTGTCGAAGGCAAAGACGGCTCCGTCAAAGAATATAAAATCCAGTACGGCGCTAACCTGCTGACCGAAGATAAAGCGGCGGTGGAAAAAGGCGCGCTGATGGCGGAGTGGGACCCGCACTCAATTCCCGTGCTGGCGGAAGCCGAAGGCTCGGTCAAACTGATTGACGTGACGGAAGGCATAACGCTTCAGGAAGAAAGGAACAAAGTCACGGGCGTTATAGAGCGCAAAATCACGGCCAGCCGCATGGGCAAGAAAAACCCGCGCATAGTCGTGGAGTCTAAAGGCGGCAAAAAACTAAGCCTTCCTCTGCCCATTGACACGATATTATTGGTAGAGTCCGGCGAGGAAGTTCAGGCGGGCGACGTTTTGGCGAAAATCGCCAGAGCCGCCGGCGGCACAAAGGACATCACGGGCGGTCTCCCGCGCATAGCGGAACTTTTTGAGGCCAGAAAACCGAGGAGCGCGGCCATTATGTCGGAATTCGCCGGCATAGTCAGCCTTGAAACTTCTCCGAAAGGTTTAATAGAAATAGTCGTCCGCAGCGAAGAGACGGGCCAGGTCAAGCAATACGCCGTGCCGCAGGGCAAACACTTGGTTGTGTACGAAGGGGACAGCGTGGGGGCCGGCGAGGCTCTGACCGACGGCGCCATTGACCCGCACGACGTTCTGCGCGTAAAAGGCATAAAAGAAGTGCAGGAATTTTTGCTTAACGCGATACAGGAAGTCTACCGCTTGCAGGGCGTTACGATTAACGACAGGCACATTGAAGTAATAGTGCGCCAGATGCTGGGCAACACAAAAATAGTTGACGCGGGCGACAGCGCTTTCTTAAAAGGCGAAATCGTCAGCCGCCATCTTTTCCAGAAGGAAAACGATAAACTGGCGGCCGCCGGCAAAAAAATCGCCGTCGGCGAAACGATACTTTTAGGCATAAGCAAAGCGTCCTTAGCGTCGGAAAGCTTCATCTCCGCCGCGTCGTTCCAGGAAACGACAAAGGTATTGACCGACGCCGCCATCACGGGCCAGGTCGACACCTTGCAGGGCTTAAAAGAGAACGTCATAGTGGGCCACTTAATCCCGGCAGGAACGGGGATAAGCGCCCGCCAGTTCGCGCACGATTTCGAATCGTGCAGAAAACCGGCGAAGTAATAAAATTTCCTCCGTCTCCCGCAAGGGAGACTGGAGGTCACCAGATTTTGTGCCTCCCGCAACAGATGGGGAGCATAAATAATGCATGCGGGCGGGGATGTTAAGGCTTAACGGCCGGAGTGTCCACCCTGCATTATAAAAAATAGGAGAAATAAAACTAAGATGCCAACAGTAAACCAGTTAGTTAAATACGGCAGAAAAGCGGCCAGAACAAAAACCAAATCGCCCGCTCTTCAGTCCTGCCCCCAGAGACGCGGCGTCTGCACCCGCGTTTATACGACGACGCCCAAGAAACCGAACTCCGCTTTAAGAAAAGTGGCGCGCGTAAAATTAACGTCCAAAGCCGAAGTCACGGCGTATATTCCCGGCGTCGGCCATAACTTGCAGGAGCACAGCATAGTTTTAGTGCGCGGCGGAAGGGTGAAAGACCTGCCCGGCGTGCGCTACCACATTATACGCGGCGCGCTGGACGCGTCCGGCGTGGAAAACAGAAAGCAGGGCCGCTCTCTTTACGGCGTAAAGAGACCCAAAGCCGCTAAATAAATTTTCTGCCGCAGCACCGCAGTATTTGCTGCCGTCGCGGTGTTTAGCCGCGCATTATAGATAAGGGAACAACGTTCCCGCAACATTTGAAACACGGAGTGAACAGATGCCAAGAAAAGGATTACGTCCCAGAGACAGAAGGCCCGCGCCCGAAGCCGATTATAAATACGGCTCCGTGCTGGTCGCGAGATTCGTAAACAAAATAAATTTCACCGGCAAAAAAGCAACCGCCGAAAAAATTATATCGGACAGCATGACGATTATCGCCGATAAAACCAAAGAAGACGCCATGACGGTTTTCAACCGCTGCATAGAAACCGTGCGGCCGCTTTTGGAATTAAAAGCCAGGAGAGTCGGCGGCGCGACGTACCAGGTGCCCGTCGAAGTCAAACCCGTCAGAAGCACGTCTTTAGCCATGTGCTGGCTGCTTGACGCGGCGCGCTCCCGCAAGGGCCGCCCGATGGCGGAAAAGCTGGCGGAAGAAATAATTTTAGGCTCCAAAAAAGAAGGGGCCGCGTTTAAAAAACGCGAAGACACGCACAGAATGGCCGAAGCCAACAGAGCTTTCGCCCATTTCAAATGGTAAGGGGAAAGAGAAATGGCTGAATTTAAAACTTATCCCGTAGACAAAATAAGAAACTTCGGTATTATCGCGCACATTGACGCCGGCAAAACAACCACGTCGGAGCGCATTCTTTATTATACCGGCAAAACCCACAAAATAGGCGAAGTGCACGACGGCGCGGCCACGACCGACTGGATGGAGCAGGAAAGGGAGAGAGGCATAACCATAACCGCCTCAGCCATTTTCTGCGTCTGGAAAGACTGCCAGTTCAACATAATCGACACCCCGGGCCACGTGGACTTTACGGCGGAAGTTGAGCGCTCGCTGCGCGTGCTTGACGGCGCGGTGACGTGCTTTGACGGCGTGCAGGGCGTTGAGCCGCAGTCGGAAACCGTGTGGCGGCAGGCTGACAAATACCACGTCCCCAGGATTGCGTATATTAATAAGATGGACCGCACGGGCGCGAGTTTTGAAAAATCCTATTTGTCCATAAGGGAAAAACTCGGCGCGAACGCCGTGCCGATACAATATCCCATAGGCGCGGAAGAAAATTTTAAAGGCATGGTTGACCTCATCAAAATGAAGGCGTACATTTGGGAAGGCGACGAGGTCGGCGCGAAATACGCGGAGCATGAAATCCCGGCGGACATTCTGTCCGCCTGCGAGCACATGCGCACGGAAATGATAGAAAAAGCCGCTGATTTTGACGAATCCATTATGGAGCGCTATCTTAACGGCGAAACAAAATTCACCGAAGAAGAACTGCGCGCCGCCATTCGCAGGGGCACGCTGACCGGCAAATTTTTCCCGGTGGTGTGCGGCTCGTCCTACAAAAACAAAGGCGTGCAGCTTTTGCTGGACGCGGTAAATTATTATTTGCCGTCGCCCAAAGACCTGCCGCCGGTCAAAGGCACGGACCCTTATACCGGGGAACACATTGAAAGGAAGCTGGTCAAGACGGACCCTTTTTCCGCGCTGCTTTTTAAGATTCAGACTGACCCGTTCGTGGGCAAATTAACTTTTTTCCGCATTTATTCCGGCACGCTTACCGCCGGGGACACGGTTTATTTCCCGGGCAAAAACACGACGGAGAGAATAGGCCGCATAATGCGCATGCACGCGGACAAACGCGAGGAAGTCAAATATTTGGAGGCCGGCGAAATCGCGGCCACCGTCGCATTGAAAAACGCGCAGGTCGGGCAGACAATCTGCTCCCCGGACCACCCGATTATTTTGGAAAGCCTTACTTTCCCGGAGCCGGTCATACAGATCGCGGTCGAGCCCAAGTCTAAAGACGACGAAGAAAAAATGGGCAACGCTCTTTCGCGCCTGGCGGAAGAGGACCAGACTTTCCGCGTCAAAACCGACGAGGAAACCAACCAGACCGTCATCTCCGGCATGGGCGAATTGCATTTGGACATCATCGTTGACCGCATGCGCAGAGAGTTTAACGTGCAGGCGAACGTCGGCAAACCGCAGGTGGCTTACAGGGAAACGATTACCAGAACGGTCACCAACGAAACCAAATATATCAGGCAGTCCGGCGGGCGCGGCCAGTACGGCCACGTGGTGCTGCGGCTTGAGCCTAATGAAAAAGGCAAGGGTTTTGAGTTCCTTAACGAAATCACCCAGGGCCGCATTCCCAAGGAATATATTCCGGCAATTGAAAAAGGCACCAAAGAAGCGCTGGACAGCGGCGCTTTGGCGGGGTATCCTCTTGTGGACTTAAAAGTCGCCGTCATAGACGGTTCGTTCCACGAGGTTGACTCGTCGGAAATGGCGTTTAAAATAGCGGCTTCAATGTGCCTTAAAGAAGGCGCTAAAAAGGCCGGCGCAGTGCTGCTGGAACCTATTATGAAAGTGGAAGTCGTCGCGCCGGAGCAGAATCTGGGCGACATTATAGGAGACCTTTCTTCCCGCCGCGCGCAAATAGGCGAGATGGGAATGAGGAGCAATGTGCGCTTTGTGCGCGCGCAGGTGCCGCTGGCCGAAATGTTCGGTTACGCCACCGCCGTGCGCTCGCTGTCGCAGGGCCGCGCGAGTTTTACAATGGAACCCAGCCATTACGCCGAGGTTCCGGCCAACGTAGCAAAAGCTATCGTTGAGAAGAAAACGGAAGCCGCCGCTTCCAGATAAGGAGACTATTTTTTATGGCAAAAGAAAAATATATACGGAACAAACCGCACGTAAACGTAGGGACTATCGGGCACGTGGACCACGGCAAAACGACGCTGACGACGGCGCTTACAAAGGTATTGGCGAAGGAAGGGAAAGCTAAACCGATGGCGTACGCGGACATAGCGAAAGGCGGCGTGGTGAGAGATGCTTCAAAGATAGTGACGGTGGCGGTGTCGCACGTGGAATATGAGTCGGACAAGAGGCACTACGCGCACATAGACTGCCCGGGGCACGCTGACTATATTAAGAACATGATAACGGGAGCGGCGCAGATGGACGGGGCGATCCTGGTGGTGTCAGCGCAGGACGGCCCTATGCCGCAAACCAGGGAGCACGTACTTCTGGCGAAACAGGTTAACGTGCCGAAGTTAGTGGTATATCTTAACAAAGTAGACTTGGCGGACGCGGACCTTCTTGATTTGGTAGAGATGGAAATCCGCGAGTTACTTAACAAATATGATTTTGACGGAGACAAGACGCCGATCATAAGAGGCTCAGCGCTTAAAGCGATAGAAGGGGACACGAGCCCGATAGGCGAGCCGAGCATCAAGAAACTGCTTGAGGCTTTGGACAACTGGATCCCGGAACCTAAGAGAGAGAAGGACAAACCGTTCTTAATGGCGGTAGAAGACGTGTTCTCGATAACGGGCAGAGGAACGGTGGCGACGGGCAGGATAGAGAGAGGCATAGTAAAGGTAGGGGACACTCTCGAAATCATAGGATTCAGGGACACGATGAACACGGTGGCTACGGGCATAGAGATGTTCAGAAAACTCTTAGACCAGGGCGAGGCCGGGGACAACGTTGGCGTATTGCTCAGAGGCGTAGAGAAGAACCAGATAGAGAGAGGGCAGGTTTTAGCGGCTCCTAAATCTATTACGCCGCACAAGAACTTCAAAGGCCAGGTGTACATCTTGAAGAAAGACGAAGGCGGGAGACATACGCCGCTTACGCCGGGCTATAAACCGCAGTTCTACTTCAGGACGACGGACGTGACCGGGGAATTAAGTTTTAAAGGCGACATGATAATGCCCGGAGACAACGCGGAGATAGAAGTGAAACTGATAACGCCGGTAGCGATGGAGGAAGGACTGAGATTCGCTATAAGAGAAGGCGGAAAGACGGTTGGAGCGGGAGTCGTCACCAAAATTATTGAGTAAAAAGAATTAAAACAATAAAAAACAGCGCGTGCAGTTTTTGTACGCGCTGTTTTTATATTGAATAATAGTACCAGCCCGTTGGCCAAACCTTGCTGTTTTCCGTTGAAAAGGCTCTCGCAGCACGGTTCTGTCGTCGCATTATAGTGGCGCATGCAGTAGAGCGTTCCTTTGGAATATGAAAAACCGAAATATTTGTACCTGCCGGAATTACGAACAACCGCTGTTCTTCCGTACCAAAACGAGTCTATGGAAGGTAGATTTGATATAACGAAATCAAAATACGGGCCCGTCATGCTGCCGCCCGTCTGATACGATAAAGCGACGGAATCTCCAGCCGTTTTCGCGGCGGGAGATTTTGGGATATGAAATTAATTCTTGTTTTTGCTTACGGCCGTTGAATCCGCTTCGTCGGTATAAACCGGAATATCCCACGGGTTCAGGCTGGAGGGATTGGAGGAGGATACGAACGGACGGATAAGGTCCGTCGCCGTGCCGACTGCGTCGGGATTCATATGTTTAGCCAGGGTCTGAAATGCGTCTATCAGTCTTTGTTCTTTGGCTTGCCATTTCTTGTGCAGCGCGGGCTCTTCCTGAGGCAGGCCGCGCATCCTGGGGGCGGTGGCGTATCCGTGCACTCGTATTATTTCATTAGCTTTTGCGTTTAGAATCCGAAAATTGTCATACCCGACAATCTGGTCTAGGCCGACAAACCCTTTCTTCTTCGAATACCCGCCCTGCGTTTTGCCAGCTTGTTCTTGAAGTTGTTTGTCCTTCTCGGCAAAACGCTGTAATATGAGCTTGGTTTTCGGATCATTCGTGAGAGAATCCGTTATCTCCTTTTCACGGGCTTGTTTTGCGGCCTCCGCTATGTCCGCCTGGGATTTGTTGTCAGACGTTTTGACGGCGGTCAGAGCGGTGCCCTGATTTGCATGCGGCCTTGGAGCCGGTTGGCCGGAAGAGGCCGCGGAAGTGAAACCAATGTTGGGTTTAAATTCGGGCCGGGAAGTAAAGAACTGGTTAACTTTTACCGTGTCTTGCGGCGTTACGGGTTTGTCAACCGTTTTTCCGTCTGACGCTTTGGGGGTCTGCGCGGTTTTTCCGGTTTTGTCAGAGGCCTGGGCGGGGGCGGCCGGAGAAGAAAAATTTATCTCCGGGTTCCACTCCGAGTGCTTCGCAAGAGCGTTAAAGTCTATTGTAACCGGCTTAACCTGAGCCGTCTGCGGCCCGTCCGCCGGCTGTTTTTCATCAGACGTTTTGACGGACGTTGAATTTGTAGCCGTCTCGGCGGGTTTGGCGGCCGCGGCCGGCTCCCGGCTTATTGATATTTTGGGCCGCTGGATTATCCTGTTTGTTTGGTTTTTTGCGAGTATGTCATTTTGCATGTTTTGTGCAAAATATATGTCGGCTTTTTTACGCGCCCGGTCAGTTTTTGCCATGTCATACAAAGCCCGCTGTTCCTTGTCAAAAGCCCGGAAAGCCAGGTTGCGCTGCGCTTTTTCTACGGCGGATTTGCCGCCCTGTGATTCCAGCCATTGCCAGTAAGAATATTTATTCGCGGCCGCCCGCGCCTGTTTGGCTATGTCTTTTTCCGTATAAGTTTTTTTAGACGGCTGGGGCGCAGCTTTCGCGGCCGGGGTTTTGTTTGCGGCAGCGTCCGAGGATTGTCTTACGACGGGTTTATTTGCCGCCGCGGTTACGGGTTTTTGGGAGCGATGCGTATTGCCCGCGGTTTTATTAACGGAAGAAACAGTTTTTTTCGCGGCGGTATTTGCGCCGCGTTTTACGATATGATTCGAGGCCGCCGGCGCTTTTTGTTCGTTGACCGTTTTATTTTCCGAGGTTACGCTTTCGTTTTCAACATCGGGCGTTGTTGTTTCCGCCTCGCTTTTGTTGACGGTTGCGTCGGCGGATTTATTGGCGGCGGCCGCTCGCGCGGTTAATCCTTCCAATATTTTTTGCGCCAAGTCATTGTCTTTGTCGCGCGCGGGCAATAAGGGATTATAGTTTATGCGCGGCATTATATTAATAGGTTTAGTCGCCAGCTTTTTAATGGGTGGGAACGGCGGCGGCAGTATATCGCTTATTCCCGCGGTTCCGGCCGCCAGGACGACGGCTGTTTCCGCCTTATCCCCGTTTTTCTCCTGCGCGTTCTGAAGTCCCTGCGCCAACTGCTGTTGAGTATCCGCCTCTTCTTTTACGTCGGAAGCGTTATTAAGGGTTTGTGTAATAACGTCGGCATAAAAAGAGTTGCCGGTGTTCTGTTTGCCCCCGGCTTTTTTGTCAGCGTAGTCCTTTAAGGATAAGCCCTTGTCGTATGATATGTTTATCGCGTCTAAAAACTGCTGTTTGCCGCAGCCGGCTTTATTAATCGCGTCGGCAAGCTGCGAGAACGCTTCTTTATTATCACGGCTCATTGCCATGTGAAAAGGCGTAAAGCCGGAGGAGTTCACGTCGGTCAGCGCTTTGCAGAGGGCTTCCTTCGTTTTGCCGCCGGCATAAAAAACGGAAAGCATTTTATTCAGAAAAGTTTTATTATCGGGGTTGCTAGTCCGTATGGTTTTAACTTGTTTATTATACGGCGCGTATGCAACGGCCAGGTGGACGGGATTATTTTTGTGTTGGTCCGGCCAGATTATAAGGTCTGCCAAATCAGCTTCAGGAAAACTTTTGGTTTTTTCAAGCAGGGCGTTAATCCTGTCGGCATATTCGGGCCGCAGCTTCGCTGTGAACGCGAGCATGCCTAAAAAATTTTCTTTTTCCCTTCCTTGCGCCTTGAAACTGTAACCGTTATCCAGCAAAAACAGAGCCACCCGGTATTCATTCATGTCGGCGGCTTTAAAAGCGGAATCGTCGTTGTTAAGGGCGTTTATGCATTCTTGGCTGTCCGCGCCGTCTTTGCAGTGGTCGGTATAAACCCAGGCCGCCTTAGTTATATCTTTGTTGCTTTTGCTTTCAAGCTGGTCATAAACGGCGTCAAAAAACGACTGCTGGGCGTTCAATAACGGAAACAAAGACATAAAAACGGCTGTTATTAAAAATTTCTTATACATTATAATCCCCTCTTTATCCGGCTTATATAATAAGGAAATATAAACCGGATCTGAAAATCCGAAGCCCGCCGGCTTTTAGTCCAATATCGCGCGGCTTATTCCCGCGCCGTCCGCGGCCCTGGCTACGGCCGCCTGCGCCGTAGTCCCGTTTGCGTCTTTTGCGTTCTGAAGCCCGCGAGTCAGGTTATCCGC
>Ga0209629_10001140_pt1 | contig 16185 bp, 9 predicted proteins | sample TergutCu122P5_FD_187286 | JGI IMG/M metagenome (GOLD analysis project Ga0209629, IMG submission 187286) | Cubitermes ugandensis P5 segment gut microbial communities from Kakamega Forest, Kenya - Cu122 P5 (SPAdes) (version 2) | ecosystem: Host-associated > Arthropoda: Insects > Digestive system >...
TTATGCAGTGGTTGCTGCCTGTGGTATTTCGTGCTGTGGTTTTCAAGTTGCTGGTCTGGTGTGGAGCTGAGGGTTATGTGTCCGGTTTGCAGGATGCTGCAGCATCTTGAAAACCACAGGCAGCAACCACCGTATAATACTCTTGAGCTCCTGATGATGGGCATAGTGGTGCCTGAAACATGTTGAGCAAGCAATAAGATCTGCAGTAAATACCTCTGTTGCATCTAGTTGGCATTTTATTTCCACATATAAAAAATTGTTTGTGTGTAACAAAAATTTATAATTTATAGCTAGTTAATTATACCACAATGGGATGAATTTCATAAAAAAGAGACTAGTCAGTTGTAGCCAAGATTTGAGCTTTGTATGTCCTTTGTGTGGTCTTACGGCAGACATTCTGTGCTTGTTTGAAGTATAGTTACAGAATGCATGTATAGAGAGGTATTTAGTTGTGTTAGAGTTAGGAAGAAAGTCAAAGGCTTGAGCAATGGTAAACAGCAGTCACGGAAGATACTCTCTCCAAATAGAATACCTTCATGTAGTTGGAGGGGTTATGTAACTATTCTATTGTTCTTTGTTTTTAAATATTAAAACTCAAGATAAAACGATATCCACTTGTCTGTGACAATTTAAAAGTCATGTTACAAAGTTTTTTTAATGCCATTTGTGCTGCATATGGATCATTATAGTCAACATTAAGTTCCTACAGATGTGGTGATGTTTGTGCTTTGTGATGGGTGTAAGTGTTCAAGAGCAACCTTCTACCTTCATCTTAAGGTAGAAGTGGTTCATTCCCATTACTTCCACCATGAAGTGGATGCAGCAGGTTCCTCTAATTACCAAACTGTGCATTGTCACAACCAGGTAAAGTTGGCCCTTTGCATGCCTTGAAGGCATACATGGGGTGTGGAGGTGTAGCTACCCTTTTTCTTAGCATTGGCACTAGATGGAGTATGATTCACTGCTATGAGAATGTCAGATCTCATCATGTTATATGTTACTGTGTTTAGGGCTCATGAATGAGGGAAGAAGTTTTACCACCCATGCAGAATGTGGAATAGCCAGGCATTTTAATGTAGTGGTTGGCACTGCCCTTTGGTGTCATGGTTTTTGCACATGCTGTCTGCCTGCACTGTGGCTTTTGTTCTCAGAAGGAAGATGCTGGGAATGTTACTGTAGCATAGGTCATATCTACTTGCTTCTCTGTCCTTCGGATTGTTCTTTTGTAATCATTCTGTCCTCTATGCTTTACAAGCTCAAGTTCTTTGCCAAAGATATGGTTGCTTTGCTTGTCACTCTAACATTGTGTAGTAGCTAAAACTCACAGAAGGAATCACAGGGAAGTTTAAAAGTTCAAATTTCTCTCTGTAATTGCACATGAAGGATGGGAATGAGTATTTAATTGTTTCCAAAAACTCCTTTGCTGACAGCCATGGATACCAAACATAATTACAAGAGTATGGATTAAATTTCACAGTGTCTGGGTATTTGTTAGGTCACTTGAAACTGATAGAACAGTCACAGTTTTATGTGCATCGGATATCATGTAGAGTCTGCAAAATGGCATTAAGGCATTAGGCAATAACTGTGGGCTTTTATGATGCAAACCAATGTGCTATAAAGTTAGACATTCAAGGCAGGCCATTTTTCAAGGCCACAGTGGTTGAATGAAGACATTAATGTTGTATTTGTGGTATAACACTTTGATTATATTGTGTTTCTTCATAACTGGATGTAGTAGCCTTTCACATGCTTCATTTTTATTTTATTTGTGGTTATAATTGTATATAAAAAGTTGTTTGCTTGGTTGTGGCGTGTTCCTGTTCTAATATTCTTTTATTTTATTCTGCATTCTGTTTTGCTGTGTGAAACTAACCAGTTTTTGTGCCCTGCTTTTAGATCCCACATCTTCTTTTTTGTTTCCTGCCAGCAATTTGTGACGTGTAAAGAGTCATGCTCCACGTTTGGTGGTGTTGTTTTGCAACATTGAGACAAAAATCAAGTGTCCTTTTTACTCTGACTCCCTGGTTGTCTTCAAGATTATGTTGTTGCTAGAAGTGTTGTTTTAAACTTATTATTCTGCATCACACAAATATTAAGTTTACTTTTTGATGCAGTTGTGACTAGGTTCCAGCAAAGAGCTGAACTCTCTAAAAGCACAGGGTTTCTGTATATACTACCTACTGTAACACTAAAGACTTCATTCAACATGCAGTGTGTGTTTGTTGGTTTCATGCTGATGTGCTTATTAGACCAATTATTTATGTGACTGGCATTAGTCTGTTGTTATTGTGGAGGTATGGTGTGCTTCCTGGAAGGATGGAACTTATTTTTGTATGTTTTTTAGATGAATTAAAACATTCAAATAATGAAAAGCAGATATTATCTTGAGCAGCTGTTTGATTGTCAGTTATTGAGAAATAACTTGCACCATTATGTCCTATAAAGAACATAATAGACTGTCAGTCTAGAAATGAGCAAAGTATGTCTCTGTGTCTCAGAATACACAGCAGACTGATAGTACAATGACAATTTCATGTGTGAAGTTTTAAAATGACTATGAATTTGATACCTTGTAGCTGAATGGAAATGTTTTACTGCAGTTTTGGAACTAGCAGCCAATCATATGCCTTTACAAGGTGTAGGTCATGCATTGTATCCAAACAAGTGATACTTACCCCCTCTTTGTACTCCGTTTGTAGGTGTTGTGTGTCCCCTTCCATTTGGCCCCTTCGCCAGTACCATGATTGGTCAAGTGTTAGCCAGGTTGTATGGACCCAGATACTTGTGCATTGATGAATGAAGGCACGTACATATAGACGGCGAATTGTCTGAAAGATGACTGGTGGTGACGGAGAGAACTTGTTACAGGCCTGTTTATGTGTGGTTCATCTAATAGTGCCCGTCAGAAGTTCTTATTACGGTGTAAAATTGTGTGATGGTTAATTGGAAATGATGTTGAAGTTAGTGGTTGTGGTATTATTTGAGGTACTGTCCAGAACATGTTTTGAGGGATTAATTCAGGTCAGCCAGTATCAGGGCTGAGATATAAATGTGTTGCCATTTGGAATGTTCTGCTGTGTTGTTGGGTACTAATTGGACTGCCTGACCCTAAAGATGAAGGTACAACTGTCATTCAAAACACTGGAAGCTATTTACCCGATGATGCAGAATGACATTCTAGGAGATGTGAATCTTTGATGACTGATGCTTGGTGGTACAGGACTTTTCTGCAGCAGCTGTTATTCATGTGATCAGGAAATGTTGTGTGTCTAGACTACTGACTTTTTGTAGGTGTGGTCACAATAGTCTGCTGTTCCTTACCCTGGTCCTTTGAACATTAAATTAGACTAATATTTCAGCATCTTCTGTTATTTGTTGTTTGTTCAATGTGCAGTCAACAGACTGTGTAATGCTGAATGGTACGATGATTATACAGTAATGAATTTGAATGGTTGTGGAAGGAAGCAGGGTTGGCCTGATGTGATTAGGAAATATTCTGGCATTTGCCTGGAGGATCTTGGAAAACCACCAAAACTCTCAGGCATAATAGCTGGTCTGTGGACTAAGAATTTACGCTGGGGCCTTTCTGGTATGAAACAGGATTGCTAACTTGATCACTACATTCAGTATGTGATTTAATCTCCACATTATGATTATTAGTCTATTTATTGATTCTGTGGTTAATACAGTAAAACCTGTGAAACTGGTCACCTATCACAGTTGGCCACATTTTTATGGAACCAGAAACTCTCTTTGATATTATGCACGGTCTTTACTCCATAAATTTGTCACCTGTTTATCTTGAATCTTGGCCACAGTTTCACATTTAGTGCTGTGCTGTCTGTGTAGTTCAGCCTCCCTATTCTGGCTGACCTGAGGAGTTGTATAGTTTTTCTTTGTTCTCTACATGGGTTGAAATCCTCAATTATTAGGAGAACTACCTGTTGTCCACCCAACCTCCATCCTTTCTCCACATGTGTGGACAGTACATTGCAGTTTTCTAGTGGCAATTTATACCTACACTGAAGTCCCTACTTAGTGACAGGTTATGTACCAGCTTTCCAACTCGACCACCTGACTCCGCACTCTGAACTGTACATCTGTTCAATTGATAATGCACGGTTACATTCTCATAGTGTCAGGCAGTTTCAATATGTTGGGTGGCTTTGAATGGAGTTGGTGGTGGCCAACATAGATGGTTTCACTGTAGTATGTTCAGTGGCAATATATCAACTGTAGAGTTGTGTCAGTGTTGAGTATGTTGTCAGAATAATCAAAAGTGCACTTTTGTCTAACTGCTGTACAATAAAGAAGTTTATAGTATTTGAAGGAAAAGTTATACAGATTCTATGTATGTATGTATGTATGTATGTATACCAGATCCAGTATGTAAAATATGGCATGACACCCTTCTACCTTGAATATAAAAGCAGCAGGTTCCTCCTAAACGTTGCTATCTATTATGAAACATTGCTTCGTGTCACACAAGATTAACCCTAATAAAGTACAAATTTTGAAGACAAAGTGCTGGGGAAAACAGACCTAAGATGAAAAAAGTGGGAAAGAATGCACATGATGAGGAACCATGATTTGTACTTCCAGTTGTTATTGTTAGGGCAGTGAAAACTGGGAGGATTTGATTCACTGGGTATGTATTCTTGGATAGGAGAGAGAAAAGAAATCCAGCTGTATATTGTGATTTAATGGTAACACTCTTGTGTAGTGTTATGTGGGTTGAAGTTTTAATGCTTGGCCAAGAGACTGTATACTCATGCTGAGATTTTTGTGGTTTGTTCTGGTCCTCTTGGCACATTCCGTCTGATAGTATCTTATAAACGTGCCACTACCATGACGTTCACATTTTTTTGCAGTGTATCTTTCACAGTTACACAGTCAGCGCTGCAGAACGTGTGAAATTGAACAAGCATCGTTAAATGACTGAAATAACAGAAGAATGAAGCAAGAAATGTGTATAAATGTCAGGCAGCATCCGTGAAAGTGGCCCACAGGAGTATGAAAAAGATGGGAGGATAACATTATTGTGAGAGTAGGAAAGAGAATTGTGTCAGGAGCATTTCTGATGATAGAGTTTGGTACTACCCATTTAGAGTCCAGTGGTAACTATGTACCATGTTCTGTAAAACTGAAAATGGTGCACTTTGCCTGCAGAGGGTATTTATGTGTTTTGTATGATTGACACAGTCTGCATTTTTCCTGAAACAAAAGCCTTGTGTGAAATTGTGTATTCTGCTGTCACTGCATCTGTTCCATACTGTGTCCAGTGGAGCACAGACATTTCTGATCATGCGTGTTACCAGAGAGCATTATACTGTTAAGAAACAAATGTCAAAGTCTACCTTGTATATGACATCATCACATTCCAAACATGCGATTCAGCAGTTTTAGTGTCACATATGTGCTGTTTCACATATGTTGGGGAAGTGGCACTTCCTGTAACAGGGCCCTGGCCTGGTAAGAAACATCTGATCATGCCCTCCAGATTTTGTTAAACATCATAGCGTCATTGCCTTAGTAGGATTTGTTCTTTGGTTTTGCTTCCCCATCCATATTTTCTTGTAACTAGTTTGCTAAGCCTGGATTTTCTTTTGTTGTAGTGAGTTTTCATACTGTGAACTTCTACGAGAGGGCTTGTGCGCCTTTTTGAGAGTACTTTCCCAAATTCATAAGTTTTGAGAAATTCTTTCATTGGCTGTTGAAATGTTGAGGAACCAAATTGGGTCTTGGAGTGTTTCAGTTATTATATGTCATATATTGTTCTCATTCTAGTAGTCTAAATATTTGTCACATCTTGTGTGACTTGTTATTTTTTTCTGTGTATTGGCATCAAAATATTCAGCATTAACTGACAAACAACAGAAGAAAAGGCATGAGTGGAGTAATTTAGTGATAACCATTCTGATGCACCAGTACCGGAATACTGATTGTTATGGGCAGATTTTTGCAGCTTCCATTTTACTGTGAACAAAATTATGCTAATTTGATTATTGTTTGTACAGTTGAGTCCATTGTTTATTTACAGACTCTCCGTGTCTGACTTGGCCATGTACTTACACATTCACTGCCTGTCGAGGGCCTGCTGATAACCCTTTGTGCACCTTTTGGTTTGTAGAAAGGAATTATTCACTCATCATTCAGTAGTAGTAATAACCATACACAATCTGCGATCTTGTACATGTGTATGTCCCCCATATCTTATTGCAAGTTCAGGCAAAAATATCTTGGGTCAGCAGTAATATCTGGGCATTAAGTACATCTTGTGTGCGACTTTGGGCACGTTTGTCATATGTTGGCAGTTCTTGTTCTAGGTTGTGACACTGTAATTTGGCAGATTTGTACCTTTGTTTGTCCAAAATGTTGGTACCTACCCAGCAGACCATGTGTCATAATCAAATGACCTCTAATATAGAAACTAAGTACATAGTACAAAATCTGGACAAATTGGTACTATTAGATGAGAAAGAACTCACTGCCTTGTGTGGGACCCATAGGTTCATTGTTGAATTCACACAAGGTTATCATTGGCCCATGTTCTTACATCACTTTTTAATTCCATTTTAATAATATTGTCTTCTCTGTGCCTAGTGTTGGCAGTTCTCTTGTCCCATAAGACTTGCCAGCCAGAATTTTGTTAGCATTGTTGTACCTCCTTGTGTGTTACATTTACCATCCATCTCATACATGATTTAATCACAGTAATAGTATTAACTGAACAGTACAAAGTATAAAGCCCATCAAAGTGTAATTTTCTCAGTCTCCTGTGGCTTAGTGTTCTCCAGAGAACTTCATTTAAATTGACTGTACGAGTCAGAGACCAAATTTAAGCCCATTTCCATCAATTCACTACACTGAACTTCAATTCATGATCGTTCATCTTCGCTAGTAGTGGGGCATGATTTAGGAACCTGGGTAGTTTAGTCAGTATAGTGATTATACATTGGAGTGGATGACTGAGAATTTGATGTTCTGTTTCAGTCTGGGGAAGATTTTAGGGGTTTTTCTTCTCTGTAGCAACCAGACCAGCACAGGGTCCAACCCAGTTTTCTTTCAGTGAGTACAGGGAGGCTTTGTCCTTAGGGACAGAGGCATTGGAATGTGAAGCTGTCCACTTACCTCGCTGTAGTGCCAAAACATTGTGTAGAGCTGTACCTACACTTTGACACAGTGCTTATTTTAAGTACACAGACAAGTTGATCGAGTATTCTGTATAGTTTTATTCCAGTGTTCACCATCTTCAGGTGTATATACATGCATTTGGTAAAGATGTTTTATACGGATGTTAACTTAATGTATCGTGTCTACATTTAAGACACACCGTATTTAAATTGTGCCCTTTTTGTACAGTTGTGAATTATTATTTGATGCCTTAAAGTAATAACTGACATTAAAATCATTGAAGGTGAAAGGACGATAGCCACCGTGGCCGAACGGTGGTTTTACGCGTCCGCAGCTGGGACACTTCGGTGTGTCTAGGCCACCGGAATCCCAGGCAGTGCCCGTCGTTAAAATGGAACCAGTCGGTTGCCCCGGGCGGTGCTGGTGACGTTAGAGCTGCGCGTGACCTTGCAAACCATTTGCGTGTCTGTGTTTGGGACACTAGTGGCTCGTACAATCAGTGGCCCGTGTGAAAGCAGCATAAGTCAGCAGAAATCTTGCACAGAGAGTGTGCCGTTGTGTTGTGCATGCCTCTGTGATGGGCTGACAATGTCCAGGCGAAGTTGGTTGATACTAGCAGCTGAACCTTTGTTCTCATTTAAGGAATACTGTTACTTGGCTCAGCCACCTGTACATTGCTTCAGGCAGGGAAGGGCTTGCCCTCCTTAACAACAGCTCCACTGAGAGGGGGAGCTGGCACGACAGCTGACGTGGTACAACAGAAGAGGTTCAGAATACATGCTTTAGAGTTTTGCAGTTGATATTGCAGATTTGATACAAGCATACACGGAATCAGTTACCCTGGTGTGTTGACCAGTGTTGGCAAGAGGTATTTATTATTTCCCACCATGTACATGTTGAAAACCCAACAGAAACCCACTGGACCTTTTTTAAAGACAGTTTTAAAACGTATATTTATTGTTGGAAAATTAGTTACCTACAATTTTGCAGTAAGTCGCGCCTTAGTCATTTCGGTTTCCCGTAATTTAAACGCGAAATGGCAAAAATGGGCAGACGTTCATATAAATAGTGTGCATTATTTCAAATGTGTTAAATATCGTAGAAGAAGATAACTGTAGTACTTAGCAAAAATTCAAGAGGAAGAACATATAATTATGAATCATCGACGTCTTCAACGGTTTCCTGAAGAACATGGAAGGAAAAAAAGAAGGTCCACTACTTCTAGAACTGTACAGAGCAGTTGGCCGTTTTGTTTCGGGTCATTTATAGGAAGTTCGTAGTCATGACTACTCTTTCTTGCTGCGACGGAATGCACGCATTGCCAAAACTGAATTCGCCGTTTCAGATCTCATACGATTCGGAACATCTTTACGTGTTCCTCACGAAAACGTTCCCTTATCCGCCTTGTACTGAAATGCATGCGTATTGTAGGATCTACTGTATATTACTTTCATGATCCGAGTTTAGAACATTTCTGTAGACCAATTATGTAGGAGGAACAGCCTTTTTCGTTAGAGACGGAATGCGCATTTTAAGATCATTGTGCAGCTTACACGGATCTGCACTGTTAACTGCAAAATTCTTATTCGCTGTCTGAACCTCTGACAGGATGGATTGCAAGTAGTGTAAATACGCCAAATTTTATTCGTCAGAAAACACTGCAACAGCATTTCGGCATTATAACACTTTTAGACGAGCAATGTCGAATTGCGTTTTAAGTTCCTTCCATTGGCCGATTATACCCGCCACTGCAGGCTCTTGTGGGCAGCCGTCTTGTATCACAAGCGTGAGGAATTGTCCGTGGTTTTTCAACAGCATTTGACGTTCCGGAAAGTTCACGGTAAACAGAACTCGCGTGCTGGAGACCGCGAAAACCAGTTGTAGGTTTCATCGATGAGGAAGTCCAGATGTCTTGGTAGACACTCGCATTCGCAGCAGAAAGAGCTGAGCTAATTGTAGTGGATGCAAAACAACCTTTATAACAATAAGATGTACCTCCCTTATTAGGCGAGTTCGCAAAATAACAAAAAGCGAATATTTGCTTCGTCATGCCTGTCTGTCCGTCCGTCCGCATAGAGCAGTTCGGCTCCTGGACAGATTTTCGTGAAATTTTGTATTTGAGTATTTTTCGAAAATCTGTCAAGAAGATTCAAGTTTTATTAAAGTCTGACATAATAACGGGTACTATACATGCAGACTTATTTACATTCTTCTTAGAATAAGACATGTTTCAAAGTCGTAGAGAAAATCAAAACGCACATTTTTTGTTCGGTACCGTTTTTTCCCGAAAGTCGTGCCGTTTATGAGACAATGTAGAAAAACATGGTAGAGCCAGACTAGCCACAGATGACAGTATAATCGGCGCATGCGCCTTGCATGCTGGTTAACTAAGGCTACAGACACACACTCGGAGATTTAATATTTATTGCTTTTGCACAGCAACAGTGGTTACGCTAACGCGCATCAATATTGCGCGTGTACGTACATTGTCTTGTTAACATTTTATTGACATCGTTATTCGGAGGATAATATTAAAATAGGTCATCAAGAAGTGGGATGGGGAGGCATGGACTGGATTGATGTGGCTGATAGTAGGGGCAGGTGGGGGGCGCTTTTGAATGCAGTAATGAACCTTTGGGTTCCATAAAATGCTGGGAATTTCTTCACTAGCTGAAGACCTGTTAGCCTGTCATGAAGGACTCTGCTCCATGGAGTTAGACGCTATTATTAATTCCCGTCATTGCACTTGTATTGTCAGTATCGGTTCACCGCGTGTTATGTAAGTCTAAATTAAAATCTGTGGGCGAGTGCCTTCAGCAGTACACTGTTCTAACTCAACAAGTTTTCAGGAAAGTTGAAACATTGCTATCCCTTGTGTCACTATGATATATAATGGCTATTGCTAGGATTTTTTAATTGTTAATATAGGTGGTTTCGTCTACCAGAATACTGTACACTACGTAACCAATATCTTTCCACAAATTATTTGTAAATGAGGCCTGAATACATGCAAAATATACATATATCACTATAAAATATTTTAAACGCGCCAGATTTCCCATTATCCACTATATAGAAAAACTCCCAACCAAACGAGTATGAAAAGCCACCACATGTAGTGGGAAAACGACTAAAGTGGCAACTCCGATCCCGTGGAAGCCCTACCTGTGAAAATGTTTACAAGTCAGAAAATCAAGAGGCAGTTTGTAGCGTGTGGGCCGGGTAGGTCAGTCGGTATAGCGACTGCCTACGAGCTGGACGGTCCGGGGATCGAATCCCGGTGGGGCGAGATTTTCCGCACCAGTCCAGACCGGCCCTGAGGCCCACCCAGCCTCCTGTACAGTGGGTACCGGGTCTTTCCCGGGCGTAAGGTGCTGCCGGGGCGCGACGGTGACCCCTCACCCTCTTCTAGTGCAGAGGTCTAAAATAGAGTAGAGATATACCTCTGCTCTCCCTAAAGGGCCTCCGTTGCCTGTGAAAGGGTGAAACCTACCTAGTTTGTAGCGTACTAAGATTACTTCACTTCTGCCATTTGCCGGACAAGTATTTCCGTGATATTTCGAGAGACATTTACATGGTTACGTATTTATTGCACGGTTTTAGCAGAACCCCTAACGATTTTCTGCGGAAGCCTGGTTGGGAAACACTGGTGTAGACACTAGACTAAGAGCTGGATGGCTTTAGAAACATAGTTCGATTTTTGGTGAGGGCAGAGATCTTAATCCACGGTGACCAGACCAGTTCTGGCATCCACTCAGCCTCCAGTGTAGTAGGTACCTAGGAATTGGATTAGGCAGAGTTAGCGTGAAGCTGTTACTCACCACCACGTAGTACAGGTTCTAGGAATGTGTTAATCTTTTATTCCTGTACACCCCTATATGTTCTCATGAGACCCAGTGCTTAATTACTGATACAACTTTATCTTTTAAAGTGCATATGCAAAGCAGTTGCAAAAGCGAATTTTAGCATCATCGTGCTTCCCGTCAGCCCACGTGGAGCTGCTTTGCTGCCGCTGGGCAAATCTTCATGAAATTCTGTATTGGGGATTTTTACGGTAGTCAGTGGACCAATATCTGGCGAAAAATAACACTCTTTAAACGAAGACTTGCTTAAATTTTTAATATACCGCAGAAGTTATATTGTCATGAAAAAAATCAAGAAGCAATAGTAGACATATCGACACACATTTTATGTCAAATACTTTTTTTTCCCCCTCGAAAATCATGCCGTTTACGAAATACTTACTTACTTACCTACTTCATGGAGCAGAGCCCTTCTTGAGAAGCCAACCGGTTTTCAGCTAGTCAAGAAATTCCCTGCATTTCATGGAACGCGAAGGTTCATTACCCCATTCACAAGTGCCTGCCACCTGTCCCTATCCTGAGCCAGCTCGATCCAGTCCATACCCCCACATCCCACTTCCTAAGATCCATCTTAATATTATCCTCCCATCTACGCCTGGGTCTCCCAAGTGGTCTCTTTTCCTCGGGTTTCTCCATCAAAACCCTGTATACACATCTCCCCCCACCCATACTCGCTATATGCCCCGCCCATCTCATTCTTCTCGATTTTATCACCCGCACAATATTGGGTGAGGAGTACAGATCACTAACTCCTTATTGTGTGGTTTTTCTCCACGAACTTGTTACCTCATCCCTCTGAGGCCCAAATATTCTCCTCAACTCCCTATTCTCATACACCCTCAGCCTATGTTCCTCCCTCATCGTCAGCGACCAGGTTTACGAAATACTTGCAAGAAACACGACTCAGTCAGATATGCCAAAGAAATGGTTTATTTAAACACAAGCATTATGGCGCCACCTTGGGTGTAACCCAGGACATCACAGGTGACCTGACTAACTCACATAAATAATTTCGGAAGGAATGTAATCCAGAGGCTGCATTTTTGTGCATTTGTGGTCCGCTAGGTAGGTGACCATAACCAATACCTGTATATAGCTGGAACAGTCTGTGTGCAATACTGTTTCATTGTCTGGCAACCCTTTATGTGCCAAGTGATCACAGTGACTCCTTTGTGGTAAATAATAGAACACTGGTCTACAAAATACTCTTAAGAGTGTTGTGATAAATTATGAATTTAATTACTTCAGTACTTATTTATTTATGAAAGACCTGGATGAATATTATGAAATATTTGAGATGCTCATGGTGGTTACTGCCATGAAAGTTGCTGTAGTCTGGGATACCATACCATGTAATCTGGCAGCAGTGTACTGATGTTGCAGAGGATCGTGCTGCTGCATCCTCTTGACGGACGCAGCAGGATCCACCGAAATGTGTGTTCTCTTCTACCAGAATACATGGCATCACATCACAGAAGATGGCAGCCTTCAAAGAATGAACATTTTGCTGCTACTTTTGCACATGTGTGTATGATTTGTATTGACCCTTACATTCCCAACAAGTAGGTACTGATGGTTTGCTTTGTTTTCAGTATGTCGTGAGTGGCTGGTCAAGGAGGATGGAGCACTGGCATACAGACTACAGACTGAGGAAAGTAAGTAATACAGTAACATGGCACTGAGAATGCGCACACGCGCGCGCGCACACACACACACACAGAGTTAAGCATTCCATTTGTTGTTGTTGTTGTTGTTGTTGTCGTCGTCGTCATTCAGCCAGTCATGTATTATACATTCATCAAATCCATACAACATTCAACAAACCTATTGGATTCTGTATTTATTACCAAACATTACAGAAATACGCAATGTACATGCCATTTCAAAACGTATATCACTGTGACAAATAATACATAAATACGATATGATGAATGTTTAAATCAACTTAAATTGAATAAGGTAATATCACAATACATGGAACAACGAATTGTAACAAACCTATCCTACACATCTACCAAACCAAAACCCTCCATCATGGTAAAAGAAACACGCTAATACATTTACAACCTGTTGATGACAAATTAAAGTAAAAATATAAAACATCAAGAATGTAGATCAGTAATATTATTATTGTAATGAATAACCAACTGTACAGTGTTGTAGAATCTGGAGATTCTTCACTGTCAGCACAGTAGGGAACAGTTGTGTAGCTAAAGGTAATTGTTATTTTCTCCACTTATTTAAGATCCATTTTTGTTGTGTTTGTATTGGTTTCACTTAACTTGTCTTCTGACAGGGTTTTCAGTCCAGTATTATTATGTTTCTCGTTTCTTCTTCTTTTGTTTCACGTTTGTCTTAACTCCATGGAGTAGTCTTTCCTATATGGTATGGACAGGTTTTGTTTAAAAGTGGAGACAGAATTCCAAAGAACATTGAACTAAAAGGAAATTGCCTAGCGAGAATATCTGGATCAAGGTGCATGCAACAGGTTTGGAAGGATGTTACAAAAAGGGATTAAGGGAGGTCATTGGAGGAAAGTGAGGAGCAGGAGGCTTGGGAAAGTCTAAGGAAAAAGAAGAAAGAGGAATAATTTGTGACAACAGTATTAATTATGTATGTGTGAAATGAGAGTCCAGGGGACAATATTTGGGCCTAAGGTGTATAAAACAAATGGAAATTTCAGGATGTTACATGATGTGGAAGTTTATGATGTGTTCAGGTCACGAGATACGAAATTATAGGAGGTTATGGTGGGTTGAACATGTAGTTTGGAGGTGTGTAGTAGGATCAAGTATGGAAGTTTTGGATGGTGTTTTGGAAAGATGTCCTGCGATTGTTCTTCGGGGCATGGTTTGTAAGGATAGGAGATTGATGGAATTGACACTTGATCTTGTCCGGTGGCTGGCTTTGATGATGGCGGTGTTGAACTGCCAGATTTGGTTGCAGCGTTGTTTGGAATTAGTCGCTAGGTAGTGATTTGCCGTGGGCCATTCCTGCTGTTTTGTTAGCCGCGTTCGTGCAGTTTCAAAAAGCAACTGTTACCGTCGTCATGTCTGGCCGTTTGTTGGCATGTAACAGCTCGAGACCAAATGGACGGATATTCGTGAAATTTGATATTGGGGGCTTTATTAAAATCTGTGGAGAAATATCGAGCTTGGTTACAATCGGGTGAAAATATCGGGCACTCTTCACGAAGACTTGAGTACGTATGTGATAATATGTGTCAAAATTCTTTCTGGAGGGAGAAAGGTTGCATATAGAAGTTGAAATCAAAACACACATTTCCCCGAACGTCGTGCCGTTTACGCGATGATAACGAAAAATACGACAGAGCCAGACGGGCCGTAGATGAACATAATACGGCACAAAGAACTTCGATTTTCAAGCCAGGTAATTAAGATAAAAGTACATAAAGTAACGGTGTTTAATACTTATGGCTTTCGATCGGATAAAACTCTGAAGTAGGCATGCGTTTTGCGTGAGAGTAATTGAGGCAAGTAGAAAGTTCCGAAGGCGCCACAGTTAACCGGCATAGAACATTTCCTGTCTGAATTCCGTCCCTCTAGAGCTGCAGTGTTCGAGTGGGTGTTGTATTACGGGCACGTGGGGCGATTGAAATATAGAGTAGGGGTGTACAGGCTTGTGCACAGAAGCTGTTGTGATTTCTTGTTCTTTGTGGGGGAAGAACGTAGATTGAAACCCCATATTATGGCTTTGCAGGTTATAGTGCCACGTGGTTTTGTTATGTATGTGCCAGCATTTTCGAAAGGGGGCTGTATGCTTCTCCAAAACGTTTGTTCCTACCAGCCAGACTGCATGTTGTGAATTTGCAGGTTCAAAGGCTTTAAGAAAATTTAAGAAGTTGCCATTAGTCTGGTCACATTTGTGTTGAAGCATCAAAATAATTGGAATTTAGTTTACTCACACATTTCTTCACTACTTGGACCAGAGACTTTCTTGAGAATCTAGTAGTTACTCAGCTGTTCAGAAAATCCTTTGCTTCTTATTGACCCTAACGGTTTGCAGAAGCCAGCTGCTTGGATACTGCCATTCTCTGGGATGTGGTACAGTATCTGGTACTGCCTGCATCTTCTCCCCTGAAGATGGTGGCAGTATATTCCGCCGAAGCGTCGGCAAATTTATACCAGGTCGTATGGCATCACACCCCACGGATGGCAGTAATCTTTATGGCCACTGCTCTAAGAATGTCATCTCTCCCATAATTTACCACTTGACTCTGTCCTGAGCCAGATGAGTCCATTTCATGCATAAAACTGTATTTCACATGTACTATGGTGGAGGGGGGGAATGCAGCAGTTCAGGTGTTCAGTTATTAATATCTCACCATGTTACGTCAGGGGGTATTTTATCTAAAATGTTAGTTTTGGGGATTAATGAAATGGTATTTGCCTTTCCTCTGAAGTTTTAAAAGGTTATTTATTATGTTTTATTTACAAGACCAATATCTTTTATTAAATTAGTCACAGGGAAGTCCACTTGGGATGCGTACAGAGTGGCACTGGCTCAGGTTTTTCACTCAGCAGTTTGATTTCTCCTCTCACTTATCTTCCCACCAATTTGCCATACTCATCTAACATCAAACATCAGAGACTGTTACAGTAGGTAATTTAGTGGCTATAATATCAGAGGGATCAGTCTACAATACTGCTGAGATAAAAAGTGAAAGGGATTCATTTTAGTATTAGCCAGCCATCTGTGCCTAGTTCTTCCAATTGTCTTTTCCATTTAGGTTTTTTGGACCAAAATTGAAGTGTTTTTCTTATCTTGCCCATGTCATCCTCTTTGGTTTGATCATAGTAAAATAATTTGAAGAGTACAGATTGATGATTGGAATTTAATTGAAATGGTAGTTTCTTCCCCTACTTTTGGTTATTAGTTGGAAGACATTTCTGTAGATGGTTGGCGATCTCACATTTTAATGTCACCGTTTTATTTGTGAAGGACATTTGTGAAAGTGCCTGTGCTGTGTGCACCCTCTCTCATCACGGGCAGTATCATCTTACACTCTACTCTATATGCTTGCCAGAGTGGCACAAGTAAATCCACATACGAGGGTTGACACTTTGATAGTGGCAACTATTTATTTACAACTGATACAAAATAGATACATGTTTCGAAGTTTTACTGTCCTTCAGTGTAGTCACCAGCATTGTGTAGAACCCGT